>Ga0247817_10001098_pt1 | contig 14407 bp, 12 predicted proteins | sample UWRJL212509R1_FD_178010 | JGI IMG/M metagenome (GOLD analysis project Ga0247817, IMG submission 178010) | Plant litter microbial communities from Arlington Agricultural Research Station in Wisconsin, United States - UWRJ-L212-509R-1 | ecosystem: Environmental > Terrestrial > Plant litter >... | reverse complement strand
CGTGCTGCGGTGGAGCAGGAAGTGCTCGCCAATTTGCAGGCTACGCTCGATGCCTATCGTTCGGGCATTTCGATTCAGGGCGTGTCGATCAACAAGGTCGATCCGCCTGCACGGGTGGAAGAGGCGTTCAAGGACGTTTCGACCGCGCAACAGAATGCCGATGCGGCGATGAACCGCGCGCGCACTTATGCGCAAGAACTGCTCGCCCGCGCGCAGGGTGATGCGGCGCAGTTCGACAATATTTATGCCGAATATGTGCTGGCTCCCGAAGTGACCCGGCGGCGGATGTATTACGAAACGATGGAAAGCGTGCTCGCCAAGACCGACAAGACGATTATCGAAGGTGGCGGCAGCGTGACCCCTTATCTCCCGCTGCCCGAGGTTCGGCGCCGGGCGCAGCAACAAGCTGCTCCCGCACAAGTAACCGTCACGCCCGGCACAGGAGGGCAGTGAGATGACCATCGAAAACATCTGGCAGACGTACAAGACCAGCATCATCGCAGCCGCGGTTGTCGTGATCGCTGCACTCAGCACGATTATTATCGTGCCGGAAAGCAAGCAAGCGGTGGTCGTGCGCACGGGTGAACCTGTCCGCGTGATCAACCAGTTCCGACCTGACGTGCCGTTCGGCCAGACCGGAGCGGGCGTATCGTTCCGCATTCCGATCATCGAACGGGTGCAGATGGTTGATCGCCGAATCCTCGATCTGGATATGGAGCGCCAGCAGGTGCTCTCGAACGATCAGCAACGGTTGCAGGTCGACGCCTATGCCCGTTACCGCATCATCAACCCTACACTGATGGTGCAGCGGGCGGGCACCGAAGCGCAGCTCAATTCGCAGCTTGCATCGCTGTTCACGCCTGTATTGCGGCAGGAATTGGGCCGCCGGCCGTTCGCCGCACTGATCAATGCGGAACGCGGCAGCGCGATGGTGAATATCCGCCGCGCGCTGGATTTGCAGGCGCGGCAATACGGCGCGCAGGTGCTGGATGTGCGGATCAAGCGGGCCGATCTTCCCGAAGGCGCTCCGCTGGATGCGGCCTTCACCCGGATGGAAACCGACCGGCAGGAAGTCGCCGCAACCATCCGCGCAGGCGGTAATCGCGATGCCCAGATCACGCAGGCCGAAGCCGAAGCACAGGCCGCGCGGATTTATGCCGATGCTTACGGTAAAGATCCGCAATTCTATGATTTCTACCGCGCGATGGAAAGCTACCGCCGCACGTTCGAAAACGGCTCTGGCGAAACCTCGATTATCCTTGGTGACGACAATGATTACCTCCGCCAGTTCAGGGGCCGCTAGTTAAGGGCCAAAAATTTCGAGCCGCTCAGCCTCGATTACATTTGTCGTTAAACAGCCGTTCAGGCGCGTTGAGGTGAATGCATGTTCAGGGGCTGATCGATTCAAGAAACTATAAGGACGTGAAACCAGTGCGATATTCCTACGGTATCACTGCTGCTCTGCTGACCGGCGGCGCTGCTATTTCCCTGATGACCGGCATCCCGGCCGGGGCGCAAGTTGCGCAGAACGATCAAGGCCAAATGAGCAACGTGGTGCCGCGCGCGGGCGCACCTGCCAGCTTTGCCGATCTGACCCAGCAATTGCAGCCAGCGGTGGTCAACATCTCCACCCGCCAGCGCGTGGCAGTCGAGCAAAACACCAATCCGCTCCAGGGCACTCCGTTCGAAGGCCTGTTCGGCAATCGCGGACCTGGCGCGGGTCAGGCTCCGGGCGCGCCGCCTGCTACGCGTGAAGCACAATCGCTGGGCAGTGGGTTCATCGTTTCGGCCGATGGCTATGTAGTAACGAACAACCACGTGATCGCCCCGGATGAGCGCGCGACGCTGGAAGAAGTCACCGTAACCCTGCCCGATGGTTCCGAATACCCGGCCACCGTGGTCGGCACCGATCCACAATCCGACCTTGCGGTGCTAAAGATCGAACGCCCCGAAGCCTTCCCCTTCGTGCGCTTTGGCGACAGCGCGCATGTCCGCGCGGGCGACTGGGTAATTGCCATCGGCAACCCGTTCGGCCTTGGGGGAACCGTCACCAGCGGGATCGTGTCCGCAGTGCTGCGCAGCACCGGCGGCGGCGCTTTTGACCGCTTTATCCAGACCGACGCGAGCATCAATCGCGGCAACTCGGGCGGTCCGCTGTTCGACATGCAGGGTAACGTGATTGGCATCAATAACGCGATCTTCTCGCCATCGGGCGGCAGCGTGGGGATCGGCTTTGCCATCCCTGCCGAAACCGCGTCCCCGATTGTGCAGCAGTTGATCAGCGGCGAAGAAATCCTGCGCGGCTATCTGGGCGTGCAAATCCAGCCGCTCGATAATGATATGGCCAACGCGCTGGGCGTAGAGATGCGGCAGGGTGAATTCATCCAGTCCGTGCAACCCGGCGAACCAGCCGAACGCGCTGGCCTGCGCGCGGGCGACGTGGTGCTGGCGGTTGACGGCAAGGATGTTACCCCGGACCAAACGCTATCCTACCTCATCGCCAATATCGCCCCCGGCACCACCGTGCCGCTGCGCATCCTGCGCGATGGCGACCGTAGCTCGCTCAACGTGACCGTAGGTCGCCGCCCGAGCGAAGCTGAACTGCGCCAGCAGCAGCAGTTCCAGCCAGACGATGAAGGTGAAACGCAGCAGCCCGCTCCCGATCCGGGCGTGGGCGCGTTGCCCGAACTGCTCGGCCTGCAAGCCGTGCCGATCACCCCGCAAATCGCGCGCCAACTCGGCGTGCCCGATTCGACGACCGGGCTTGCGATCACCGCAGTCGATCCGAGTTCGGATGCGGCGGCCAAGGGCTTGCAACGCCGCTTCATCATCCACGCAGCCAACGGCACCGATGTCATCACGGTCGAGGCGCTGGAAAATATCCTGCGTAATGTTCGCAGCAGCGGCCGCACCGCCGTGTTGCTGCGAGTGCGCGCGCCGCAGGGCGGGCAGCCCGTGTCGATTGCAGTGCGGTTGATCGCGGAATAACGTAAACCTGAGCTCCTCCTCCGGCGAGGGAGGAGCTCAGCAGTTGCTATTGATACCGCCGGTCCAGCACAGCATCATCTATTCCGCGCGATTGCGGCCTGCGGTCATCCGCTGGCTGGTCGCGGCCCGTTGCCCGGTCGAGGAAATCATCGCCAGCGGCAGGCGGCGCTTCGCCGCGCGGGTCGAACCCCGGCCGCTCGCCGTCAACCGGGAAATCATCGCTACGCCCGCGTGCGGGAGCAGCGGGTTCGACCAGATTGCCCTGTTCGTCGATGTAGTAATAGGGGTCGGCGCTGCCGTCCTCGTTCCCATAGTAATACTCGTCGTCCGGCTCCAACTGCCAGTCCGGTAGCTTGAGGTCGGTATCGAACGGTTCGATTGGCCGGTCCCGCACGGCGTAACGCATATAGGCGGCAAAGGCGCGCGCTGGCGCCGCTCCGCCCTGCAATCCGGGTACGGCACGCGCATCATCGCGGCCCATCCACACGCCGGTGGTGATCCCGCTGGAAAAGCCGACGAACCAGCCGTCCTTGTTGCTCGAAGTCGTCCCGGTTTTACCCGCGACAGGCCGCCCGATATCCGCAGCCCGGCCCGTGCCAGTGGCGACTGCGGTTTGCAGGATGTCGGTGATCCCGGCGGCCACATAATCGGGCACCAGTGTAAAAGAGCGTGCGCTTTCGTGGCGATAGACCTCTGCCCCGTCAGCCGTCGTCACGCGTAGGATGCCGAACGGCTCGATCGATTGTCCGCGTGCTGCCACTGCGGCAAAGGCGCGGGTCAGATCGATCACCCGCACTTCGGATGAGCCCAGCACCATCGCCGGATTGGTGCTGATCGGCGTGGTGATCCCGAACCTGCGCGCCATCGACGCTACGCTGGAAAAGCCGAATTCATTGCCCAATTGTGCCGCGACGGTGTTCTTCGAATAGGCAAAAGCGGTACGCACATCGATAGCGCCGGCGTAGGTGCCGCCCGAATTGCGCGGGCTCCACCCCTCGATCGTCACCGGCACATCCTGCACCGTATCGTCGGGCCGGTAGCCGCCTTCGAGCGCGGTCAGGTACACGAACAGCTTCCAAGCCGAGCCCGGCTGGCGGATCGCATCGGTCGCGCGGTTATAGGCGCTGGTAACATAGTCAGTGCCGCCGACCATCGCGAGCACCGCCCCATCGCGGTCAAGACTGACCAGCGCGCCCTGCGCCCCGCCGGGCGTATTGGCCTGCACCGATGCAGTGGCGGCGCGCTGCATTCCCACGTCCAGCGTGGTCCACACTTCCAGCGGTCCTTTATCATCGCCGGTCAGCAGCAGATCGAGCTGCGGCAATGCCCAGTCGGTGAAATAGCGCATGGAGTTTTGCCCGGTGTCGGGGCGAAGCTGCACGGTCGAGATATCCACCTGCTGCGCGCGCGCCGGGTCCAGCCCGCCATAACGCACCATCTGCGCTAGCACGACCTCGGCCCGGTCCACCGCTGCTTCGGCATCGGCGGTCGGCGAATAACGGCTCGGCGCCTTTACTAGTCCGGCAATGATTGCAGCTTCTTCCAGCCGCAATTCACGCGCGGAATGACTGAAGAATTTGCGGCTGGCAGAATCGATGCCGTAAGCCCCGCCGCCGAAATACACCTTGTTGAGATAGAGTTCGAGAATCTCGTCCTTGCTGAAGTTCCATTCGAGCGCCATCGCCAGCACCGCTTCGCGCAGCTTGCGGTCTAGGGTGCGGTTGGAGTTGAGGAACACGTTGCGCGCCAATTGCTGCGTGATCGTGCTGGTCGCTTCCAGCCGCCGTTCACCCATACCATATTGGTAGAATGCGCGGCCGAGGCCCAGCACATCGACCCCGAAATGCGAATAAAAGCGGCGGTCTTCTACCGAGATCATCGCCTGTTTCATCACCTCGGGAATGTCTGGTGCGCTGATCCATTGGCCGTAGCTTGGGCCTAATTCGACGATTTCCGACCCATCGCGTGCACGCACGAGGATCGTCTGGCCGTGTTGGCTCGATTTAAGTTCGGTGAACGTCGGTATCTCGCGAGCGGCGAAATACACGGCGGTAAACAGCGCCAGTGCGCCGAGTGCCGCCACGGCGCTGCCGAAATAGAACAACCGCCGAACCCACAGCCAAAACCGCGAACGCGGCTTGCCAGCGCCGGGGCGCTTGCCGCCGCCAGAGTTGCCCGAACGGCGGCCGGAACCGCGAGTGGCAGACGCGCCCGAGCCGGAGCCGCTACTGCTGCTCGTGGCGCCTATGCTGCTGCGTCTGGCCATGTATCCTCAATCATATCGCGGGGAGCAGATTGCCCCCCGCCTGCCAAGAGCCCAAGCTCTGACAAGAACAAAGTGCATAGGCCAATCGTAATCCCGCGTGAACGGGCCAAAGTGGACAGCCTTATTCGGCCCGCCTCACTTATCCCCCGGCTTGAACTCAAGGCTGGCACTGTTGATGCAGTAGCGCAGACCTTCGGGGCCGGGGCCATCGGGGAACACATGGCCGAGATGGCTCGCGCACTTGGCGCACACCACTTCGGTGCGGATCATGCCGTGCGCGACATCGCGGTGTTCTTCCACTGCGTCACCAGCGGCAGGAGCGGTGAAGCTGGGCCAGCCGGAGCCGGAATCGTATTTCGTATCGCTTTCGAACAAAGGCTGGCCGCAAGCTGCACAGACATATTCCCCCGCAGCCTTGTTCTTATCGTATTTGCCGGTGAACGCCCGTTCGGTGCCAGCTTCTCGCATAATGCGGTATTGTTCAGGGGTGAGACGTTCGCGCCATTCGGCGTCGGTCAGTTCTAGCTTGTCAGTCATAACAGCGCTCCGCATCGATCGATCTATTACAGAGCAATATCGGTTCGCTGCAAGCGAACCGCAAGGCCGAACGGCCGTCCGCAGCGTAGCAGAGGGAATAGCCGCGAGGATCGCGCGCGCGAAACGCAAGCTAGTCATTTACGTCCGAATAATGCTTCGGAGGGGTGATCCCCTCCATCTTCTGCGTAAGCAACGGGCGGAAGCTCGGGCGGCTTTTCATCACGCGATACCAGCCGCGCGCCCCTTCGTGTTCGGCCCAATCGATCCCGCCGAGATAATCCGCGACCGAAATCTGCGCGGCGGCGGCGAAATCGGCGAGGCTCAATTGCGCACCAGCCAGCCAGCGGCGGTTGTCCACTAGCCAATCGACATAATCGAGATGTTCGTGCGCCAGCCGCATCGCGTTGCGCAACGCGCCGCTATCGGGCGAGGCGCGCAGCACGAGGCGCTTTTTCATCTTCTCGTGCAGCAACGGCGCGGTGACATCGTGAAAAAACGTCTGGTCGAACAGCGCCACTAACCGGCGGATTTCCGCGCGCGCGGTGGCGGAACCGAGGATCAGCGGGGATTTCTCCACCGTCTCCTCGAAATATTCGCAGATCGCCTGGCTATCGCTCAGTACGAGGTTTTTCACCTCCTCATGCAACACCGGCGTACGGCCATTGGGATTAAGCGCGTAAAACGCGTCGCTGGCGTCCCACGGATTTTCGCGCTTCAGTTCGTAAGCCACACCTTTTTCGCTGAGCGCAAGGCGGACCTTGCGACTGAACGGACACAGCGGGAATTGATAAAGTTGCCACATGATTACACCGCTTCCATGCCGCAGTTGGGCGCGCCGGTCCAGCGGTAGGGAGTGCGGTTTTCCGCTATTCGGGTGGCAATAGCGACAAACACACCGGCATTACTTGCGCCAGAGCGCTATTTGCCACCAGATCGCGCGCTTCGGCCTCCAGTGCTTGCGCAATTGCGGTCCGGTCCAGCCCCGCCTCATCCATCACCCTCGCCGATGCGCGCACGAAAAATTCCCGGCCGCGCGCCGCCAGTGCTGGATAGGTCAGCGCTTCAGCATCACCGCTCGCTTGGCGATTGGCGGTGATCGCAAAAGCCGCCGAACAGCGCAGCAGCATCCTGTGTTCGAGGGTGAGTTGCGGCGCTTGTGCAAAACCCGCGGCGGGGACAGCAAGCAGGGCGAGGGCGAAGAGAGGGCGGATCATAGCTGACGCCTACAGCGCACCACCTGAACGAAAGCTTCACTCGCAAACCTTGCCCGCCCTTCAAGGCCTTAGCTTACGCGGTGCCCAAACCGGAACTACTCAACAACTCACCGCAAAATAGCTTCGGCCAAGCCAAAAAGTCATTGTCAACAGGATCGGTTGAGTTATTGTGGCGTTTATCCGGGACGTGACCAAGTCGACCGGGCTTCACCGTCCGCTGGAGAAAACCAATGTCCGAAGTCCAAACTGTGATCGTCCTTAAAGCACCTGGCCGCGCCCGTGTGCGCACGTTCAAGCCGTCGAAAAACGTTCGCACCGCCGCCCGCATTTATCCCTCGCCAGTCGTGCCAATGTTCGCTGCCCGCCCTCAATTGCCAGAGCGCAGCGAGGCCGGTCTGGGCATAGCGTTTGCGTTCGGCTTTTCGGCGATCTGCTGGGCCGCACTAGCCGCGCTGGTTCTCTGAGCGCCCTGCCTAGCTTGGGTAGAATATCAGCACAGCCTAACCCCCGTTGACTTAATCCGTCGCGCCTTCCAATCGTAAGCACAACATACGAATTGGGAGACTCGCGTATGTCTGAAACCGGCCCTGCCGCGCTCGAAGCCAAATTGGCCGAGCGGCAGATCGACCATGCTGGCGCTGCCTCAGTGTCGGCATCGGCCCTTTTCGGCATCACGCGACCAGCGAAGGAATTGCAGCGTGACTGAATATCCATCCGTTTACATGCTGATCGGCGGCGAACAGGTTTCCGGCGGCGGGCGGCGAACGCATGCTGTGGTCAACCCGGTAACAGGCGCGACGCTGGCCGAACTCCCGCTGGCCGACCCCGCCGATCTGGATCGCGCACTCGAAACGGCGCAGGCCGGGTTCCTCCTGTGGCGCCGCTCAACACCTCAGGAACGCGCCAACGTGCTCCAAGGCGCGGCGCGGCTGATGCTCGAACGCGCCGATGATCTGGCGCGCATCGCCACGATGGAACAGGGCAAGCCGTTCGCCGAAGCACGCATCGAAGTGATGATGAATGTCGGCCTGTTCAATTTCTACGCAGGCGAGGTGTTCCGCCTATATGGTCGCGAGTTGGTGCGCCCAGTCGGCATGCGCTCCACCGTGCGGCACGAACCGATCGGCCCGGTGGCAGCGTTCGCGCCGTGGAACTTCCCGCTCGGCAATCCCGGCCGCAAGCTGGGCGCGGCGGTGGCTGCGGGCTGTTCGGTCATCCTGAAAAGTGCTGAAGAAGCGCCTGCCTCGGCGCTCGGCGTGCTGCAATGCCTGCTCGATGCCGGGCTTCCGCCGCAAGTCGCGCAGGCGGTTTTCGGTGTGCCGGACGAAGTCAGCCGCCATCTCCTCGGCTCAACCATCATCCGCAAATTGTCGTTCACCGGTTCGACCGTGGTCGGCAAGCATCTGGTGAAGCTAGCGGCGGACAACATGATCCGTACCACGATGGAACTTGGCGGCCACGGCCCGGTGCTGGTGTTCAACGATGTCGATGTCGATCACGTGCTGGCTACTGCCGCACCGGGCAAGACCCGCAATGCCGGGCAGGTCTGCGTCAGCCCCACCCGCTTCATCGTGCAAGAAGATGTGTTCGAACGCTTCCGTGACGGGATGGCCGCACGCCTTGCCGCGACCAAGGTGGGCGACGGGCAGTTGGCCGATACGCAGATGGGCCCGATGGCCAACCCGCGCCGCCCGGAATCGATGGAACGGCTGATCGGCAATGCCGTGACGAAGGGCGCGAAGCTGAATACCGGCGGATCGCGGATCGGCAATCAGGGGTTCTTCTTCCAGCCGACCGTCCTCAGCGAAATCCCTCTGGACGCCGATGTCATGAACGAAGAACCGTTCGGCCCGGTCGCGCTGGTCAACCCGTTCCGCACCGAGGCAGACATGATCGCGGAAGCCAACCGCCTGCCATATGGGCTGGCCGCTTATAGCTGGACGAACGACGTACAGCGCCAACGCCGCCTCGCCGCCGAGATCGAAAGCGGGATGGTCGGGATCAACACCCACATGATCGGCGGAGCGGATGCTCCGTTCGGCGGGGTGAAATGGAGCGGCCACGGCAGCGAGGATGGACCGGAAGGCGTGTTGGCATTTATGGTGCTCAAAGCCGTACACGAAGGCTAAGACCTCACCGGCTGCAATCCTTGGGAGAGGACGACATGGACGCCGTAACCACGCCGCAGGGCAACCTTGCCGCTGCCATCACCGACATGCAGGCCGCGCTTGGCGTGGAGAATGTAATCCTCGATGCGCAAGGGATGTCCGACCACGGCGATCCCTTCGCTCCGCCGGGGGAATGGTATCGCCCGGGCGCCGTGTTGCTTCCCGGTAGTGTCGAGGATGTGCAGGCGGTGTTGCGCATCGCCAACGCCCACGGCACCCCGATCTGGACCAGCAGCCAAGGCCGTAACAAAGGCTATGGCGGCGGCGCGCCGCGCGTTTCGGGCAGCTTCACCATGAGCCTGCGCCGAATGAACCGCGTGCTCGAAGTAGACGAGGACAATTGCATGGCGCTGGTCGAGCCCGGCGTGCGGTTCTTCGACCTGTACGAACATCTTCGCGCCACCGGATCGAAACTGTGGATGAGTGTGCCCGATCTGGCCGCCGGATCGATCATCGGCAACGCGCTCGAACACGGTGTCGGATACACTCCCATCGGCGACCATTTCGCCAATCATTGCGGCATGGAAGTGGTGCTGCCGGATGGCGAAATCCTCCGCACCGGAATGGGCGGAATGTCGAACCCGCATAACTGGCTGGTCTATCCGCATAGCGCCGGGCCGAGCTGGGACGGGATTTTCACCCAGTCCAATTTCGGCGTAGTCACCAAAATGGGCGTGGCCCTGATGCACGCGCCTGAAGTCTATGCGCCGGGCTGGTTCATGCTCGATAATGAGGAGCATTTCGGCACCTTCCTCGAAGTGCTGCGCCCGCTGATGATCGACGGGACGATTTCCAACCAGCCGATGATCATCAATGCCACCTGCGCCGCTTCCGCATTTTGGGGGCGCGAGGAATGGTACACGGGAACCGACGCGCTGCCAGAAGAAGTGATCGACAAAATCGCCGCAACCCCCGGTTTCGGCCGCTGGGTTATGCGTTTCGCCGTGCAGGGCGATGCTCCGGTGGTGGCGCATAACCGCGCCAAAATCGAAGCGGCTTTCGCGACCATCCCCGGCGCATCAGTGATGTTCGAGGAGTTCGACGGCCACAACCTGCCGAAATTCGACAACCCACATCACAATGTGCAGGCGGGCATCCCCTCGATGGCGCTCGACCGGATGACCCGCTGGTATGGCGGCGAGGACGGCGGGCATATCGGCTTTTCCTGCGCCATGCCGATTGCGGGCAAGGATGGCACCGCCATCCGTGATCTGTGCGCAAAAGTGCTGCGCGAGCGGGATCTCGACTATTCCAGCGCCATCATCGTCGGCCAGCGCAGCATGATCCACGTCGCGCTGATCGTGTTCGACACCAGCAATGAAGCGCAAACTCGCAGCGCCTATGCTGCGACCAAGGCGATGCTCGAACCCGCTGCCAAGCTGGGTTACGGCGAATACCGCAGCCATCTCGACTTTATGGACGAAGTGGCCAGCCTTTACGATTTCAACGACAATATCCAGCGCCGCTTTGCCGAGAAGATCAAGGATTGCCTTGATCCGAACGGCATCCTGTCGCCGGGCAAACAAGGTATCTGGCCTGCGGGCTATAGGGAGCAAGCATGACTCACGAACTGAACACCGGCGGCGACAAGGGCTACTTGCGCATCGCCACCGAAGAAGCTTTCGCCACGCAGGAACAGCTCGATGCGATCATGCGGCTCGTTCGCGAAGGCCGCGCGGATGAGGGTACGATGTCGCTGTGGGGGTTCTACGGCACCAGTTCCAGCGAACGCACCACGTTCATCCGCGAACGCCTGCTCGACCTTGGCGAACTGCGGATCGGCGCGATGGACGATGCGGGGATCGACAAGGCGGTGCTGGCGCTGACCAGCCCCGGCACTCAGAGCATGCATGATGTGGACGAGGCCCGCCGCATCGCCCGCAACGCCAACGATCAACTCGCTTCCGCGTGCGAACGCTACCCTGACCGCTTCTACGGCATGATCGCGATTGCTCCGCTCGACCCCGAATGGTCCGCGCAGGAACTGAAGCGCGGCAAGGAAGAACTCGGCTTCCACGGCGTTCAGGTGAACAGCCATACGCACGGGCACTACCTGGACGAGGCGCAGTTCGATCCGATCCTGCGCGCCTGTGCCGATCTCGACCTGCCGCTCTACATCCATCCGCAAGGCCCGCCCGACGGGATGATTGGCACGATGGTTGAAGCGGGCCTTGATGGCGCCGTGTTCGGCTTCGGCGTGGAAACGGCCTTTCACGGGCTGCGGATGCTGACCACCGGGGTGTTCGACCGCTATCCGGACTTGCAGATGATGCTCGGCCACGGGTGCGAGGCGATCCCGTTCTGGATCTACCGGCACAATTACATGCATCAGGCGGGCGTGCGCTCGAACCGTTATGAACGGCTGAAGCCATTGCAGCATGACCTGTTCCACTACCTCCGCAACAACGTCCTCGCGACCAATAGCGGCATGGCTTACGAACCAGCGGTCAAGATGCTGATCGAGGTGATGGGCGAGGACCGGGTGATGTACGCGATGGATTATCCGTACCAGTACCTGCCCGAAGAAGTGCGCATGATGGACGACATGGCCATCAGCGACGCCCAGAAGAAGAAGTTCTTCCAGACCAATGCTGAGCGGTGGTTCAAGCTATGACAACATACGCGGTAGCAGGCGCAACCGGGCAGCTTGGCCAATTGGTGCTGGGCGAATTGCTGGGGCTGGTGAACGCGGGCGACGTGGTTGCCATCGGTCGCGACCCCTCCAAGCTGGCGGATTTCGCGGCCAAAGGTGTCGAGGTTCGCAGCGCCGATTATGACGCACCGGAAACGCTTCCCGCAGCTTTGGCGGGCGTTGACCGGCTGCTGCTCATCTCCGGCAGCGCACTCGGCCAGCGCCCGCGCCAACATGCGGCGGTGATCGAAGCGGCCAAGGCGGCGGGGGTGGGCTACATTGCCTACACCTCGATCTTGGACGCGCCGACCACGCCGATCCGGCTCGGCGGCGAACACCGCGAAACCGAAGCACTTCTCGCTGACAGCGGCATCCCGCATGATCTGCTGCGCAACGGTTGGTACAACGAAAACTACTTCATGGCGCTGCCGATGCAAATCGAAGCGGGCGTGATTACTGGCGCGCAAGGCGAAGGACGCATTTCCTCCGCTTCCCGCGCCGATCTGGCCGCAGGGGCCGCGCATGTCCTCGTCCACGGCAAGGGCAGCGATGCCTATGATCTGGCGGGCGACGAAAGCTGGACGATGGCCGAATTCGCCGCCGAAGTCAGCCGCCAGACCGGTCGCCCGCTGCGCTACGAAGACATGGGCGAGGCCGAATTTGCCGCTTCGCTGGTCGCCGCCGGACTGCCCGAACATTACGCGCCGGTATTCGCCAACTCGGCTTATTCGACCAGCCTCGGCGCGCTCGAAAACAACAGCCGCACGCTGAGCAAGCTCACGGGACGCCCGACCACGCCGATTGCCGAAACCATCGCCGTCATGCTGAGAGGCTAGAATATGGCCAGCGCCCCGATTGCAGACGTGCCCGTTCCTCCCGCCAACAAAGGGATCAGCCGTTACGGCTGGTATGCGCTGGTGCTGATGAGTTCAGCGCAGATGATGAGTATGCTTGACCGGCAGATACTCTCCATCCTCGCCAACGACATTCGCACCGATCTGGGCATTGGCGATGCGGAGATGGGCCTGCTTTACGGCACGGTGTTTGCGCTGTTCTACGCGCTGTTCTCGTTGCCATTGGGGCGGCTGGTGGACGGCTGGATCAGAACCAGATTGCTCGCGATTTGCCTTGCCGGGTGGTCGATATTCGCCGGGCTTTCGGCGTTCGCGCAGGGGTTTGCCCTGCTCGCAATCTCGCGCCTCGGTGTGGGCATCGGTGAAGGCGCGACACAGCCTGCCGCCAACTCGATCTTGTTCGACAGCTTGCCCAAGGGGCGACGCGGAGTAGCGATGGCGGGGCTCGGCGTGGGACTTGCGCTGGGCCTCGGCTTGTCGATGGCGCTGGGCGGAATCGTAGCGCAGTGGTGGAACCTGCGCGTCGAAGCTGGCGGGGCTTCGTTCGGCTTTTCCGGCTGGCAATTCGCCTTCCTCGTCGCCTCGCTGCCCGGTCTGCCGCTCGCTTACCTGATCTGGCGGCTGAAGGAGCCGGTGCGCGGGCAAATGGACGGCATCCCCGAACCGGCCCGCGATCCTGCGCCGTTCAAGGCCAGCGCGGGCGTGCTCGGCGCGGTCACGCCCGGCACCAACTGGTATTTCCTGTGGCGGCGCGGTGCTGGCGCGAAGCAGTGGACGATCAACCTCGTCGGCCTCGCCGTGATCCTGACCGTGTGCATCACGATGGTGAACGTGACGCAGGGCTTCTCGCCGCGCCCACCGCTACAGGCGCTGGGCCTCAGCTTCGATCCGCATGTGCTGCAATGGTGCGTGGTCGGGTTCGCGGCGTTCGTGGTGCTGAACCTGTTCCAGAGCTTCAAGCTGACCGATCCGGCCACTTACCGTGTGGCGATGAACCCCTCGCTGATCCTGCTGATGGTGATGGGCGGCTTGCAAACGGCGATCAATTACGGGGTGATGGGTTTCACCCCTTCGCTACTGATCCGCACTTTCGGGCTGACCACGGCGGAAGCGGGCGTGCAGTTCGGCCTACTATCCGCATTGCTGGCCACAATGGGCGCGGTGGCGGCGGGTCCGCTGACCGATTGGCTGGGCAACAAGATGGGCGGCAAGGGCATGGTGTGGCTGGTTTTCGCCAGCCTCGCGATCTCGCCGTTCTTCGGATTGTGGACTTACAGCGCAGAGAACGCGGCTGATTTCTACATCCGCTTCACCTTCTACAGCCTGATCCTGACCCTGTGGTTGCCGCCGACCTACACGCTGATCCTCGGGCTGGTGCTGCCCCGGATGCGCGGGATCATTTTCTCGACCTATCTGATCATCATGACCCTGCTCGGTCAGGGCCTCGGCCCTTATGCCGTGGGGATCGTGTCGGATCGGAATGGCGGCGATCTAGGATTGGCGGTGATGAGCATCAACGCGGTCAGCCCGGTGATCGTGATCATCCTGATCATCGTGCTATTCCGCTACCGCAAGGATGAGGCATCCGTGCTCGATCGGGCGCGCGCCGGCGGGGAGCCGGTGTAATTTCATTCGCTTCGTCATTGCGAGGACCGCAGCGACGAAGCCATCCAGAGCCCAGCGCGATCCGTTCTGGATTGCTTCGCTACGCTCGCAATGACGAAGGAGGGTTTGAAAAACATGCCAAC
>Ga0247817_10001097_pt1 | contig 14411 bp, 16 predicted proteins | sample UWRJL212509R1_FD_178010 | JGI IMG/M metagenome (GOLD analysis project Ga0247817, IMG submission 178010) | Plant litter microbial communities from Arlington Agricultural Research Station in Wisconsin, United States - UWRJ-L212-509R-1 | ecosystem: Environmental > Terrestrial > Plant litter >... | reverse complement strand
GGCTACCCCTCATCGCCTCGGAGAAGCTCATCTCGGGGTCGCCCTCTGGCCCGAGGCGGAAGATCGCGACGACCGCGGCGATGACGGCTATGAAAGCCACGGTGACGAGAGCCAGCAGGCCGATGATCGCGATCGTGCCCTTCGACATCACGCCGTCGAACCAGTAGCGGAAACGCTCCCCAAAGCCGGTCTTGTTCATCGCTTTCCCCCATACGCTCGAAACTGTCGCGTAAGCCTAGCGCTCGGGGTCGTCGAAAATTACGCCCCAGTTCGGGTACAGTGTTCTTCGGCGCTCGCGGAGGTTCTCCTCGTTGGGTGCGCAGACAACTGAATACTCGAATACCGGCGCAATTCCGCCGATTTCGGGGCTGTAGCTTAGTGGTAAAGCCTTAGTCTTCCAAACTAATGATGCGGGTTCGATTCCCGTCAGCCCCTCCAGATTCTGTCCCCCGCTAGCCCTGCGGACTCAGTCGGATCCACACCGACCGGATGAGCCGTCCGGCGAAGTCCACCGTGACGGCCGCCGTGCGCTCGTCGTTGCGGCTGAGCACCAGGCCCGCGTACCCGTTCACCGGGCGTTCGTCGACGACCTGCCCCCGTTGCGCCGAGAGGCCGTGGACCAGCACCGGAACCGCGTCGTACGTGCCGCTCACCATCCGGATCAGAGGATTCTCTGCGTCGCCGGACTCGACCACCACCGCTACTGCGGGGTCGAGGAGTTCGCCCAGTCGACCGGTGTCGCCGTGCTCGGCGGCGACCCGGAGGGCGTGCACCGCACGGTGGCGCACCGGCCGTAGAACGCGCTCCCAGGTCATCGACGAACCGGCGTGCGGCTGTCTCGGCTTCCCTCTGGCTGTCAGCGTCATGGCGCGCCTCGTCCTTTCGTGATGACCGCGGCACCGACTGCCGTCGTCACTAGGTATGACCGGAGGCGGGCCGATTATGTGACGTTCGACCCTTCGCGCATAAGTTGGCAGACTGGGCGCATGCGCCATGGAATCGTGATCCTGCCCCAGTACGGCTGGCCGGAGGCCAGGAGGAAGTGGATGCTCGCCGAACAACTCGGCTTCGACCACGCGTGGACGTACGACCATCTCTCCTGGCGTTCGCTCGCGGGCGAGCCGTGGGGCGCGACCGTGCCGACGCTCACCGCGGCGGCCGCGGTGACCTCGCGCATCGGGCTCGGAACCTTCGTCGCATCCCCCAATTTCAGGCATCCCGTGCCCTTCGCCAAAGAGCTCGCCACCGTCGACGACATCGCCGGCGGCCGTCTCGTGCTGGGCGTGGGCTCGGGCGGCACGGGCTTCGACGCCTTCGTGCTCGGCCAGCCGGAGTACACGCCGCGGCAGCGGCACGACCGATTCGCCGAGTTCGTCGAGCGCCTCGACACGCTGTTGCGATTCGAGGAAGACGACTCCGACGGCATCTCCTTCGGCGGCGAATGGTTCGACGCGGTGAACGCGCGGATGGTGGGAACGCCGGCCCAGTCGCCGAGGCTGCCCTTCGTGATCGCCGCGAACGGGCCGAAGGGGCTCGCTCTGGTGTCGCGATTCGGGCAGGGCTGGGTGACGACCGGACCGGAGGGCGTCACGGGCGACGACTGGTGGCGCGCGGTCACCGAGCTCACGAAGCGGCTCGACGACACGGCCGAGTCCGCGGGACGCGACCCGCGCTCGATCGACCGCTACCTCTCGCTCGACTCGGGCGGCACGTACTCGCTCTCGAGCGTCGGAGCGTTCGAAGAGCTGACCGGTCGCGCGAGCGAGCTCGGCTTCACCGACGTGATCTCGCACTGGCCCCGGGCCGACGGCGTCTACGCCGGCTCGGAGGAGGTTCTGCTGGAGGTCGCGTCACGCCTGCCCGAGGGCGGTCGGTTCACGATCTGAGCGCCGTAGCGAGAACCATCACGACGGTCCGGACGCCCGCGCCTCACGCACGGCGGCCCGGATGCCGAGCCTCCACGGCTGACCGTGCCCTGGCAGCACGATGCGTGCCTCGGTGTCCTCGAGCGCTGCGAGCGACGTGAGTGCGGCGGTGCTGTCGGCGGTCGCGGCGCCGGAGACGATCTGGGGTCCCACCCGCCCGGTGTACGGGTCGAGGGTCACCAGCGCGTCTCCGGTGAGCAGTGCGTCGGACTCCGGCAGGTGCAGGGCGCAGTGGCCGAAGGTGTGCCCCGGCGTGAAGACCACCCGCGGGCGCCCGGGCACGTCGAGCTCCTGACCCGGATCCAACCGCTCGAGATCGGTGATCCCTCGCACGTTCAACGCGCCCTCCGCCGCCATGCGGCCGAGCACGGGTATAGACCCCGGGTATCGCAGCGGATAGATCAGCCGCGAGCGCTCGTGCGCGTAGCGATAGGGATGCCGCGCTATGTACGTCTCGAGCGGATGCGCGAAGACCGGCACCGACCACTCCTTCTGCGCGCGGGCCGCGAACCCGAGATGGTCGAAGTGTGCGTGGGTGAGCACCACGGCCGCCACGTCGGACGGCCCCCGCCCGATCGCCCTCAGGGCGCGGCGGATCAACGGCCACGTGTGCGGGAGGGCGGTGTCGACGACGGTCACGCCGCTCTCGTCTTCCAGCAGATAGCAGTTGACGTAGGCGTGCTGCAGCCGATGGATGCCGCGGCCGACGTTTCGGGTAAATCGGGTGCTGCCTTCCGTTGGCTCCGCGTTCGGGGTATTCATCGTCGTCCTCTCACTGACTCGGGTTCCACAGGCTAACCGTGCGACGCGGAGCCGCATCCGAGGGTTGCGCCCCGGCCGACGCACACCACAAACGGCGGCCGTTGGCAAGGCGAGGAATCGGAACGGGGTCGTCATTACGGTGAAGGGATGACCAACCCGGCGACAAGCACCACCCCAGAGACCGTCACTCCCGAGCCATCCGCTCTCAAGCGCAATATCTCGGGGAAGATGCTCTACCTGTTCATCCTCGGCGACGTGCTCGGCGCCGGAATCTACGCCCTCGTCGGTCAGATCTCCGGGGAGGTCGGAGGCGTCACCTGGGTTCCCATGCTCGTCGCCCTCGCGCTCGCACTGCTCACCGCCGCCTCCTACGCCGAGCTGGTGACGAAGTACCCGCGCGCCGGCGGTTCCGCGGTGTTCGCGGAACGCGCCTACGGCACGCCGCTGATCTCTTTCCTCGTCGGGTTCTGCATGCTCGCCGCCGGAGTGGTCAGCGCGGCCGGCCTAGCGCTCGCCTTCGCGGGCGACTATCTCGCCACGTTCATCGACGTTCCGCCGGTACTCGGGGCGGTGATCTTCCTCGCGGCAATCGGTCTGCTGAACGCCCGCGGCATCAAGGAGTCGGTGCGGGCCAACCTCGTCATGACGGTGATCGAGACCACGGGCCTCGTGCTCGTCGTCGTCGCCGTGGGCCTCATGCTGGGCGGCGGAGGCGGCGACGTCGGGCGCGCGGTGCGGTTCGAGGAGGGATCGCAGCCCGTGTTCGCGATCTTCGGAGCGGCCCTGCTCGCCTACTACTCGTTCGTCGGGTTCGAGACCAGCGCCAACGTCATCGAAGAGGTGCGCGACCCTTCCCGGGTGTACCCGAAGGCTCTCTTCGGTGCGCTCGCGACGGCGGGCGTCCTCTACGTGCTCGTCGGCACGGCCGCATCGATCGCGGTGCCGTCGAGCGAGCTGGCCGAGTCGACCGGGCCGCTCCTCACCGTCATCACGGCGACGGGGGTGGGCATCCCCGCGTGGCTGTTCAGCGCCATCGCGCTGGTGGCCGTGGCGAACGGCGCCCTGCTGACGATGATCATGTCGAGCCGTCTCACCTACGGCATGAGCGCACAGGGTCTCATCCCGCCGGTGTTCAGCAAGGTGCTGCCCAGGCGGGGAACACCCTGGGTCGCGATCGCGACCACGACCGTCGTGGCCATGCTGCTGACCGTCACGGGCAGCATCGCCACCCTCGCCGAGACGGTCGTCCTGCTTCTGCTGCTGGTCTTCCTCTCGACCAACATCGCCGTGCTCGTGCTGCGCCGCGACCGCGTCGAGCACAAGCACTTCAGGGCCTGGAGCTTCCTCCCCGTTCTCGGCGCACTCTCGTGCGTCGTGCTGCTCACGCAGCAGAGCGGCGAGGTCTGGTTGCGCAGCGGCATCATCGTCGCAGTGGGCTGCGTGCTCTTCGTCGTGACCCGAATCGCGCGACGCACGTCTGGCACCGGCCCCGCACCTTCGTCACCGAACCAGAACGAAAACGCCGAACCAGAAGGAGTACGAGAATGAGCACGCCCGACGACAAGACCCCCGCGGAGGCGGAACTCGAAGACGCCCTCCGGTCGATCCGCGAGGTCGGAGAAGACGCGAGCGGGACCACCAAGACGGATCCGTCACCGGAGAAGGACGACCGGCCGGAGAAGTAGGTCAGAACCGCTCGGGCCCGACGACGAGCACGAACTCGGCTGCCGCCGCTTCCTCTGCGGTCTCCTCCGGCATCCCTCGCTCACGCCGCAGAACGGCACGGGCCTCGGCCGCGGTGAGGTGGCCACGGGTGAGCGGGTAGAAGCAGCGCCATCCGTCGGCGTCCGCGTAGCTGATCGAGCGCTTCTCGACGCCGGACATCGGCACAACGACGCGGGGACGCCTCTCTCCGCCCGTGCGCGCGCCGCGAGTCTCGTCTGACTGCCTGAATTCCTCGGCTTCCAGCATCGCCGTCTACGCGGCCACGTCGATGACGGCGAGGGAGTCGAGCACCTCGAGGCTGCTGGCTCGAGCGGACTCGGTATCGGGAACGAGATCGGGCACCCAGCGGATGACAACGGCCATCCGAAACGACGTCTCGATCACCGGACTCTGTGAACGGTTCATTGCCACTCCTCGTCTTCGCCACTTCGCGACAACGCCGACGGCCGCCGGCAATCAGTACGTTTCCGGCCGAGCAGCGAACCTAACGCGATCGACCAAAACGGCGAGGATTCTTTCGCACTACGATCGTCAGGGGTTCTGAGGGGGCGGCATGCGCAAGGTGGCGATTTTCGCGCTGATCAACCTCGTGGTCCTCGGATCGCTCACCGCCCCCGTCGTGACGGGTCTCCCCCTGGTCATCGCACGGCTGGTCTCCGAGCCGGAGCGCACGTCGGTGTTGGCGGCAGTGACGATCTGCGGCGCGGTGGCCTCGGTGCTCGCGAATCCGCTCTTCGGGTTCTTGTCAGACCGCACCCCCGGCCGATTCGGTCGGCGGCGCCCCTGGCTGCTCGCGGGCGTGATCGTCGGGCTCGCCGCTACCGCCATCATCGCGGCGGCGGACTCGATCGCCGTGCTGACTCTGGGCTGGGTGCTCGCGCAGACGGCCTACAACGCATCGCTGGCAGCGGTGGCGGCCATGCTCGGCGACCAGGTGAGCGAGCGCCGACGAGCCTCCGCATCGGGGATCTTCGGGGCGGCCGCCTTCCTCGGCACCCTGCCGCCGCTGATACTCGCCGCCGCCGCGCCGACCCGCCTGCCCGTCGTGCTGCTCGCGATGCCGGTCGTGGCTGTCGTCGTCGTCGCTATCTGCTGCGCGTTGATCGTCGACCCGCCGCTGGCGGCGACGGATGCGCGGGTGCGGCGCCCGCTCGGGCGGCTCACTGTGCGTCTGCACGGAGCGTTCGCGTGGGTGTGGCTGCAGCGCTTCCTCATCCAGACCTCCTTCTCACTCGTCACGGTCTTCACCCTGTACTTCGTCGCAGCACGGTTGCGGATCGGAACGGAGGAGGCGTCGCCGGTCGTCGCCGTGACAACACTCGTCGGCGGGGCGGCCATCGTGGTCACCGCCGTGGTCGCCGGTTTTCTCGCAGCCCGCCACGGCAGGTACGGTCCGTACATCGTGGTGGCGGCTCTCGGTCTGGCCGCGGCCGGCATTCTGCGTGCCGGGGTGGGCGACAGTTCGCAGCTGTGGATCAGCGCAGCGCTCGGCGGCATGGCGCTCGGCATCTTCTACGCCGTCGACCTCGCCCTGGCCCTCCGCACCGTGCCGCCCGGCGAGTCGGGCACCTACCTCGGCGTGTTCAACATCGCCGAGACGCTGCCGCAGACCCTCGCACCGGCACTCGCCCTCGCCGTGCTCGCCGCGACGGGCTCCGACCCGCTGTCCGCCGCGACCGACAACTACGCGGCCCTGTACACGACGGCTGCCGGCTTCGCCCTCCTGGCCCTGGTTCCGCTGATCTTCCTGCGGCCGGTGCTCAATCGGACGAGCGCGTATCTCCCCGACGCCGAGAGCCAGCGGGTTCCTCGCTGAGCACCATCACCGATAGGGCGATGAGAGCCTCGGCGCGGTTGCCGACACCGAGCTTCCGGTAGAGGCTGCGCAACTGGGACTTGACGGTATTCGGTGACACCGACAGCATCTCGGCGAGTTCGGCCGTGCCTCCAGCGCGCGGGAGAACGCGGGCGAGGGCGATCTCGCGCGGAGTGAGCGACGGCGCGGGTGCGAGCGACCCGATGACGGCGTGGGCGCGCGCGCCCTCGAGCAGTTCGTGCGGGTCGCCGATAGCCGACGCCCGCGCGACCTCGAGGAGCGCGTCGAGGGCCTGGGCGGGTACGAGCGCCAGGGCGAGCCCCTGCTGACGGTTCGCCATGAAATCGAGCAGCTCCCCCAGCGACACGGCGGCGCGGCCGGCGTCGCCGGCGAGCGCGAGCGCTCCGGCTCGGAGCGCCATGGCCTCCGCGCGCGAGCGTGACGACACCGGGTCGCGCGCTGACGCGGCGGAGTTCGCGAGATGACGCAGCGCATCGTCGGGCTGCGCGCGGGCCAGGGCGATCCGCGCCAGACCCGTGCTGCGGCGGGCCGAGGCCGCCTTTCCGAGCGCTCGCTCCGCCGCGGCGGGCCGTCCGGCGGCGAGCTCGATCAGCGACCGTGTGTGCGCGAGCCGAGCGAGGGTCGGCGGGGCGATCGAACGGCGCCTCCTCTGGGTGAGCATCTCGGCGTCGAGTGCCAGCCGGGCGCGCTCGGGCTGTCCGCGCAGCAGTTCGACGAGCACGTCGACGTGCGCCAGTAACGGCCAGTGCTCGATCGTCTCCCGGTGCGGGTCGAGCGACCGGATGTGCCGATCCGCGGCGTCCGCGTCCCAGCGCTCGAGGGCGGCGAACGCGCCGGCCAGCTGGTTGAAGCTGCCCATGTAGCCGGTGAGCCATCCCTCCGGCCATTCCAGCGCCCGCGACTGTTCGATCATCGCGCGGGACTCGCGGAGGTCTCCGGCCGCCGCTAGCGCCCCGGCCGACAGCGCCATTCCCTGCAGCCCCGCCTTGAGCCCCTTCGACGCTCCGACAGACGTCGAGCGGGCGAACGAGTCGAGGGCGTCCTCCGTGCGCCCGGCGTAGAAGAGGCTGGTTCCGAACTGGTTGTGGAGGGTGGGTTCCACCCTTCCGAGGTCGTCTCTGTCGTCGGGGCTCATCGCGAGCAGGATACGGCGGCCGTCGAGGGCTGCCACGAGGGCGCCGTCGAAGCGTCCGCTGACGCGGAGGGCCGCGCTCTCGATCGCGCGGAGCACCACCCGGTCGGCGGGAGCGGAGCGGTCGCGCTGGGTGCGCGCGGCATGACCGGCGAGGGCGAAGTACTCCAGCGCCCGAAGTCGGTGATGGCCGGTGCGGTTGTACTCGAGGGCGAGCAGCATGGTGATGAGCGGCTGACGGCGGAGCACGGAGAGCGGGGTGCCGTGGAACAGCCGGCGAAGCTGCTGGCCGTGGTTGCGGAGGAGTTCGTTCCAGTACGTGCGGATGACGCGGGACGCGAGTTCCCAGTCGCGGAGTTCCACGGCGCGGCGCAGGGCGGCGAACGGGCGGCCGTGCGCGAGCTCCCACCGCGCGACCGCGCGCACCAGCGTCTCCACGAGTTGGGGCTGCTCGGTGCGCAGCCTCCGCTCGAACCCCTCCCTGATCAGGGGCGTGTAGGTGAAGGTCTCGGTGGTCCGCGTGGTTCCGGTCCAGAGGCCGAGCCCCTCGTCTTCCGCGCGCGCGAGGAGCGCCACGACGTCATCGGGCGGGTCGTCTGCCGGTTCGAGCGTGGAGCGGGCGATGTCGGCGAGTTCGGCGGCCAGGGCTCGGTCGAGCGAGTCGGCGACCGAGGTCGCCCGCACGAACTGGGAGAACCGGGGGTCCCATGGCCGGGACGCGATCTCGGCGTCGATGAGCGAGTCGATGACCCCCTGCGTCGGTCCCTCGGGTGGGAGGGAGGATTCGTCGAGGGACTGCGACGTCAGCCTGGTCAGGATCGGCAGGCCGCCCTGGGCCGCGATCCGCGCCACGGCGGGCGAGGTGACATCTATCGACAGGGCGTCCGCTATCTCGGCAGGCGTGAGTGCGAGGTCGGTTGCACCGATCACGGCGACATCGAGTTTCAGCGCGAGGGCTGGGTCGTCGAGTGGTCCTCGTCGGCGCGACGTCGCCCTGACGCTGAGCTGGGGCACGGCGAGCACGACGTCGACGAGCCCGGTGACACACTCCGGCGTCAACCGGTCGATCTCGTCGACGGCGACGGTCAGCGGGCCGGGCAACGCCTGCAGGCCCCGTCGGAGCAGGGTCCACGGGTCCGCCCCGCCCGACAACGCCTCGGTGGCGAGCAGCAGCGGGTGGGCGTCGTGGAGCAGGCCGGCGGCGGCGAGTTCGGCGGCGAGGTGCTGCACGAAGGCGGCGGAGCCCGCGTTTCCGTCGCGGATGCGTATCCAGATTCCGTCGGCAGTCGTCGCGGCCGCCCACTGGGCCATGGCCACGCTCTTCCCGTAGCCGGCCGGCCCCTGCGCGACGACCACGGCCTGGGGCCCGTCGAAGCGCCGCGCCAGCCGTGGCCTCTCGCGCACGCCTGACGGCACACGCGGCACTCCTCTGATCGCCATGATGTACGAACTCCGATACGCGCCAGCGGCGCAGCTCATCCGGGCCGGTATCCTGCCGTCCGGGATCCCAGCTTAGAACCTCGCAGTGAGTCTTACTCGCGAGCTGCGGCGCGCCGTGACCGGATTCGCTGGACGACGACCAGCGCAGCGCCGGCCAGGAGGATGGCGGCGCCGATCGGGGCGACGGTTCCGGCGTCGGAACCGGTCGACGCGAGAGCCTCGACGGGTACCGCTCGAACGTTCACGTCGGACGGCGTCGACGGGGGCTGCACGGCCGGCTGCGTGAGGACGGGCGTCGGCGGCACGACGACGGCAGCCTGCGGCACGACCGGAGTCGGCGGAACGACGACCGGCGCCGGCGGCACGACGACCGTGGCCGTCGGGCACGCGGTGGGCGCGACCGCGACGGTCGCGCTGGACGTCGTCACGACCGCGGGAGTGGTGACCCATGCGTTCTGTGCCGTGTCGAGGCGCCAGTCCACGGTGGTCGTCGTCGTGGTGCGCGTCTGGGTGGCGGCGGCGCAGTCGACCGCCATCGTGTCGACGACCTCACGTGTCGGGGCGGGCTTGACCGGAATCGCGACGGCGCACAGCGGGTCGTTCGCGTCGATGGCGCCGTCGAGCGCGCCGACGAAGTTCTGTGTCGCCGTGCCGTCGGCGAAGAGATGGTCGGGCGCCGCGGTGGCCGTCACCGAGTACTGGCCGGGGCCCGTCACCCTCGACGGGGTGCCCCAGGTGGCGTTTCTCACCTCGCCGAGCTGCAGGCTGCCGTTCGCGTCGCAGGTCGCCGGTGCGACGGAGACGACCGCGCGCGCATCCGGCGCGACCGCCCTCTTGCAGGGCACGCTGTCGCCCGAGAACTCACGGTCGTACTGCGTTCCGCTCGCGTCGATCTCGACGACGTATTCGTGGGCTACCGTGACGTCTCCCAGCGGATACGTCTCATGGAGCGACGAGCCGAAGTCGGTCTCGTCGACCACCTCGGAGTCGATCTCGACGCTGATGCTGTTGATGAAGGCACCTCCGTTGCCGACGCTGTAGCTCTCCAGGGCGACGGTGAGGGTCGAGCAGGTGGCGGATGCCTCGGGAGTGTGAGCACTAGCAGGGGTGGAAACCGCGACGGCGGATGCCGCGAACGCGAGAGTTCCCGCGGCGACGGCGAGGGCGGACAACGTTGTGATTCTCAATTTATGGCTCTCCAAGGGTCGCCGATGAACGGCGAGAGCGTCTGCGCGCGGCGGGTCGCCGCAACGGGCGGCTAGCGGTCGGGTAACCGGGCCGGTGGATCTACGAATGCGCTGATCGGCAGCGAGCGAGGCAATCGGATGCGCCTCGGTCGTCACGGTCGAGCGGCGTCCTGGCGGAATCGGGTGACGTCACCGGGACTCACGCAAGTTAGCAGGAATTGACTTCTCCTCGCAGATGCTTCCTGAGAAGTTTGTCCCCCGTGCGGGGGTCACTCCCGCGGAACCCCGGCGATCGGTGGTCGCGTGATTGCCAGCTTAAATCGGGATTGTCCCCCGAACGAGGGGCCCTCCGCCGTCCCTCGGCGGTCGTCTCAGGCCCCCGGCGTCATGTCGCCCGTCGTCGGCGCCTCCCCCGTCGGCGCATACCGGAGGAGCACCGCGCCCCGCTCGGACGCCTCCGGGGCCGCGAGGAGTCGAAGGCCCGCCGGGGGGCCGTCGGGCTCGAACAGCCGTTTGCCCGGGCCTACGACGATCGGGTACACCCAGAGATTCAACTGGTCGAAGAGGCTCTCTGCGACAAGGGTGTGCGCGAAGTCGATGCTGCCGATCACGTGGACCTCGTTGTGGCGCTCGCGCAACGCCGCGACCTCGGCGGCGATGTCCGGTCCGAGCAGGTGCGAGCCGCGCCATCCGAGGTCCGGCTCCCCTCTCGACGCGACGTATTTCGGAATCGCGTCGAACTTGCGTGCGATCTCGGCGTCTGGCCCGTCAACCTGGTGCGGCCAGTAGCCGGCGAAGATGTCGTAGGTGCGGCGACCCAGCAGCAGGGCGTCGGTCGCCCGGATCCCCGCCATGATCTGCTCGCCGTCGGCCGAGCCGATCAGCGGCGCCTGCCACCCGCCGAAGGAGAACCCGCCCGCGGTATCCTCCTCGGGCCCGCCGGGAGCTTGCGCGACCCCGTCGAGAGTGGTGAAGAGGTCGATGTGGATTCGTCCGGCCATGGTGGTCTCCTTCTGTTCGCGGTCGGCCTACTTGCGCGAGCCCGGGTCGTCGTCACCGATGTGCCCCGGTGCGTTGGCGGCGAGAACGCGGGCGACGAACGCGGCATACTCCTCCATGTAGTGGCGCAGGAACGCCTCCGTGTCTGCGTCGGTCACCTTCCCGTCGTCGCCGAAGACCGCGGGATCGAACCGCACGTACGCCTCGGGCGAGTTGAGCTGCGGCGCGTCGAGAAAGCTGAGGACGCTGCGCATCGACGACTGCATCACGGCGGTGCCGATGCCCCCGGGAGAGGCCCCGACGATGCCCGTCGGCTTGCGGGCGAACGAGTTAGTGCCCCAAGGACGGGATCCCCAGTCGATGGCGTTCTTCAGCGCGCCGGGGATCGACCGGTTGTACTCGGGCGAGACGAAGAGGATGCCGTCGGAGGCCTCGATCGCCCGCTTCAACTCACGTCCGGGCGGCGGGTAGTCGCCGTCGAAGTCGGAGCTGTACAGCGGCAGGTCGCCGATCGGGATCTCGGTGAATTCGAGTTCCTCTGGCGCCACCCGGATCAGCGCCTTCGACAGGGTCCGGTTGATCGAGCCGCTGGCGAGGCTCCCGACGAAGTACCCGATCTGATAGCCGGCCATTGCCGCCCTCCTTCTCGTCGCTCACGCTTTCCCGGTTTAGCACGGGGGTGCGGCTGCGGCAAGGGCAGGACGTGCACCGGATGCTGCACACTGAGACGATGTCGCAGAGACCGCTCGCCGCCCGCCCAACCGCACCGACGCGGGTTCCGCGGGCCGTGCGGGCGATCGCGGGCGGCGCGACCGTCGAGCCGGTGTGGCGCAACGAGCTCGGCGGGCTGACGTTCCGCGTCGGGGGCGCGGCGGCGCGCTTTGTGAAGTGGTCGCCGGCCGGGGTGCCAGGGCTCGATCTGGCCGCCGAGGTCCAGCGGCTGGCGTGGGTGGACGACCGCGCGGCGGTGCCGCGGGTGCTCGACAGCGGAGCAGACGACGAGGGCGGGTGGCTCGTGACCGCGGCCATCCCCGCAGCATCGGCCGTCGAGCCGCGGTGGCTCGACGACCCGCAGACAGCCGTGCGCGCGATCGGCCACGGGCTGCGTCGGCTGCACGACTCGCTCCCGGTCGACGAATGCCCGTTCGAGTGGTCGGTCGCTCGGCGGCTCGCGCAGGCCGACGTGCGGATCGCGGCAGGGATGACGGTGGACGACTGGTTTCCCGAGCACCGCGGCACGACCGTCGCGGAGGCTCGCCGCCGACTGGCATCCGCTCCCCCGGTCGACCGACTCGTGGTCTGCCACGGCGACCCGTGCGCGCCGAACACGCTCATCGACGACGACGGCCGGTTCGCGGCCCACGTCGACCTCGGCTCGCTCGGAGTGGCCGACCGCTGGGCCGACATCGCCGTCGCGGCGTGGAGCACGGAGTGGAACTACGGCCCGGGACTCGCACCGCTGCTCTACGAGTCGTACGGCATAGACGCCGACGAGGAGCGCATCGAGTACTACCGGCTGCTCTGGGACCTCGGCTAGTAGCCGCGCTGCCCCTTCTCGATATCGGCCTGGACGGCCGACATGGCGGTCGCCAGCTCGTCATCGCGGTCACCGCGGTCGACGTCCACCCGCCGGCCGCGCAGCGTCGAGAGGGCGACCAGGATCGCGACGGCGAGACCGAGGCAGCCTGCGGCGACGAGAGTGACGAAGACTGCAGCAGCCATGAGACGCCTTTCGAGAGATCCTCTGGTACCGAGAGTCTCGCACGGCACCGCGCCGTAAGTCGAGTATCAGTCGGACGCGGGCACCAGGGCGACCAGGGACGGAATGTCCCCCCGCCTGTCCTCCACGAGCAGCGTCGGCAGAACGAACTCCCACATCTCGCCGAGGCGGTCGTAGAGGTCGGCCCAGCCGGTGAGGGCGTGGGAGACGACCTGCGAACCGGTGTACGCCGACATCACGAAGCGGGCGAGAGCGACGAGGTCGCGGTCGGCGGCGACATCGCCCTGCGCCACCGCCTCCGTGAGCACCGCGGTGCCGGTCGTGATCCAGTCCTGGTACGGCCGGCGGGCCACCCCGGGGAAGAGCTCCGGAGTCTCGGTGCTGAGCCGCATGCCGCCCCGCACGATCGGATCGGTGAGGATCTGCTCCGCGATCGTGACCGACAGTCTCACCAGCGACTCGACGGCCGGGGTGCCGGGCGCGACCGACGACACGGCGGCGAGCGCGGTCTCGTGCTGGCGCTGGATGACCTCGCTGGCCAGCTGGTGTTTGGAGTCGAAGTGGAAGTACAGCGACCCCTGAGTCACCCCCGCCTCCGTCACCACGTCGCCGAGTGTCGCGGCCGAGTAGCTGAGCTCGGCGAACACCGAGCCGGCCGCGCGGAGGATCGTCTCGCGCGTGATGAGCGACCTCGCCTGCTTCGCCATGCACCCGCCGTCCGCTACGCCACTAAAACATTGTCCATACTATGTAATGGACCGCCGCGGCGCGGCATCGCCCGGGTCAGCGCTCCGACGTCTCGGGCGTCGAGTCGTCGTGCATCTCCCGGAGCGCGTGGTACCGCCTGCGATACATGAACAGCAGGTAGAGGTTGAGCGGGATGACGAGAACGAACCACACGGAGACGATCCAGGTCGGGATCGTCTCGAGGCCGGTGAGCCAGACGACGCCGAACGCTATGGTGACCACGGTCAGCAGGGCGGAGTTGGTGCTCGCGCGGTGGGCGTCGCGCAACGCCTCCGGCAGATCCTCCGGTTGCTCCATCATCACCCCATGCTCGCAGTCGCATTCCGCGACTGATAGGTCTTGTGGGACGGCCCCCGATGGTAGTCGTCCACAGCCGAAGATTACTCCACGACTTCGGGCGCCTGCCGGGATTCGGGTCGGTCGGCCGTTACCCTGAGGCTCGTCGCCAAGTCAGGGAGTATGCGAATGACCGAGTCACCCACGTCGTACGCGCGCTTCGCGGGGCTCGCGCGCTTTCCCCGCAGGCCGCTCGACCTGACCAGCACCGACCAGTGCCCCGCGTGCTTCGAGACGCTCGACGCCGTGATCTGCACGACCTGCGGACTCGACCTCACCGGCTCGACCGCCGCGGAGCTCGCCGGCGTCTCGGAGTCGGCCGCCGCACTGCTCGACACGCGAGTCGAGCTGATCGGGCGCATCCGGTTCGAGACGGCCGCGGCGAGACGAGCGGATGCGACCGCGGCCGAACCGCCCACGGTATCGGTCGCGGTCCCCCTCTTCGCCGGGTCGGCCCCCGCGCGTCTGCCCGTCGACAGCTCCGCCCCCGTGCCGCCGACCACCGCAGCCGGCGTCTCCGCCTCTGCGCCCGCCGTTGCCCCGGTATCCCCGGCCTCGACGCGCCCGGTCGCCGCGCCGGGCACCGCCGGCACCGGCGCAG
>Ga0247817_10001094_pt1 | contig 14440 bp, 29 predicted proteins | sample UWRJL212509R1_FD_178010 | JGI IMG/M metagenome (GOLD analysis project Ga0247817, IMG submission 178010) | Plant litter microbial communities from Arlington Agricultural Research Station in Wisconsin, United States - UWRJ-L212-509R-1 | ecosystem: Environmental > Terrestrial > Plant litter >... | reverse complement strand
GACGCTAACTAAAATTCAACTAGTATTATCATGACCAAATATCAGTTAAACGGAAACAACCAACAATAGAAAGATGGAAAAGGAAACAACAACACTAGACCCAAAAGAATACTTAAAACAAAGAGGATTGAAAAACCCTCCATTGGATAGCGGAATTAGCGGAGGGGGTGATGCACCAAGACAGAGGGTGTCCGATATAATGTTAGATTTTGCTAAACAATACTCACGTCACTATGCAGTAGCACCACAAATACAAAATTTAGATAGAAGATAAATGGAAAAGGAAAAACTAAGACAAGCCTACGAAGCTGGGAAAGCCTCTGTAGAGCAAAATTCAGATAGAAGTCATAGGCTGGATACCGGCGTTAAACAAATCGAAGAAGAATATAATTTTGAGAATTGGTATTTTAATCAACAACCAGAACTCGAATTGAAAGATGTAAAGAGTTTTAAATTAATGTTAGGGGTAATAGGATGATTAGCCAACAAGAAATTCAAGAACAGGCAGAGAAGCTTTTGCAAGCATCACCCGATTTAGTTGATGAGAGAAGTTTTATGCAAGGTTTTCTGTCTTGCGCCCAATGGATGCAGGAAAGAGAGAAGTCAACATTCCTGGGCCATGTTAACTCATTAGGTTTATCTCAAAAAGACAAAGACCTAATCAAAGGAGTTTATTATGAATTTTTAAGTTTACCCTCACCGCCTAAAGATTAGATATGGAAAATAACGAAGAAAATTTAGCTAAGTTCTTGGTACAATATTTAGGGCAAGAAGTAAAACTTCCTGATGGTTCTTTGCAAATCCTTAGTGGTGTATCAAAACACAAAGGTATGTCAGGAGAAAATGTTTGGTGGTTTTATTTTGCCGACGAAAAACATCATTGTCTTTTAATTAGATACGCTTACCTACTCCTAACCCCTCTATCAGCAATTACAGATGAGGATGCTATTGAGGTAACTAAAATTGTGACTAAACCAGAACGAGGTACTTTTACATTCGAAGTAATAGAAGCAAAGCACAACTACTTAAACCAATTAGTTAAACAAGTTATCATTCATCAACATTATCCAAATATTAAGTCTAAGCCAGACTCTGATATTTATGGCCTTGTAGATGTGTTTAACTTCACTTCATCTATTGTTGCAAAGATGGATGCTATGTTACCAACACATTGTTACCAATACCTACAATCAAAAGGCTACGCTTTACCTTACATGGGATTGAGCGTTGAACAATTAATCGAGTATGGTTGGATTAAACTAAAGGACTAATGCAAAACGATAAAAAGGAAGGGGTGAAGCCTAAACGCACATTATATGTCTTTAAAACAAGTTATCAGCAGCTTTGGTACTTGTGGGATGAAAAACCTATATTTTTTAGAGAAAATGATGATCTATTTATTCAATGTAATAAATCGGGACAAGTTAACTGGGAAAAGAATAGCGTATATAAATTAGAAGAGTTAGAAAATAGACCTCATAAAATAGTGAATAGATGACCAAACTAACAAAAAAGCAGGAGTGTGTAGCAAACTTGCCTTTGTATTAAATTATTCGTATGTTTGGGTAAACATTGTCTAAACAATCCTAAACAATTGTTAATTCATCATGACCGATCAACAACGATTATTCGCAGACCAATATTTAATATTAAATCACGGAACTAAAGCCGCTATTGCTGCCGGATATTCTGAAAAATCAGCACGCTCACAAGCTAGCCAACTACTTGTAATTGAGGAAATTGAAGATTATATTGAACAAAGAAGAAAGCAAGCTAGCGCAATATCTTTAGTTGATATTGCGTGGGTTCAAGAACGATTTAAGTTTATTTCAGACGCTTGTGTTCAAGCGGTTCCGGTAATGGTGTTTGATCCAATAGAAAAAAAGCTAGTTCATAAAGGAAAAGAAGACGGAGAGCCGATGTATGAATTTGACGCTTCTGGAGCAAATACCGCAACAACTCAATTGGGTAAAATAATTGGAGCTTATGGAATAGACAATCAGCAAAAAGCTCCTAAAAATGAAATAGACCCATCTAAGCTATCAGACGAGGTTATCAAAGGAATTTTAGATGCTAGTAAATGATATAATAAACGGCATTGATTTGCTTAAACTTAAAACCGAAGCCTTCAAACGAGGGCTTTTTGATTTTATAGTGGAAACCCCAAAAGGTAGGCACAAAAAGCAAGAAGAAGCGTTAAAAATATTAATCGACAATACAACTGAAGAATTTCTTTATGGAGGCGCAGCGGGCGGCGCAAAATCATGGACGGGCTGTGTTTGGCTAATGTTTATGTGTTTGCTTTACCCTGGCACTAGATGGTTTATTGGGCGTGAGGAATTAAAGAGGATAACCGAAAGTACGCTAATAACCTTTTTTAAAGTCGCTTCATGGTATGGGTTAAAAATAGGGATTGATTTTAAATACAACGGGCAAAAGAATTTTATCATATTCCCTAATGGCAGTCGTATTGACTTAATCGAATTAAAGTACAAACCTAGCGATCCTTTATATGAAAGATTTGGCTCAACCGAATATACTGGCGGATGGATAGATGAGGCAGGAGAAACAAACTTCGGGGCTTATGACGTGCTTAAAACCCGTATAGGCAGACAGTATAACGACAAGTATAATTTAATAGGAAAACTTTTCCTTACTTGTAACCCGAAAAAGAATTGGCTTTATACTACTTTCTATTTGCCATCTAAAAAAGGTGTACTTCCAAAAATAATGAAATATCTTGTTGCGTTCGTTCAAGATAACCCGCATATTGATAGTGGATATATTGAACGATTAGGGCGCACCTCTGACAAATCTAAAAGGGAAAGACTATTAAAAGGCAATTGGGAGTACGACGATGACCCTAATGCAATGTGTAGCTATGATGACATTTGCGCGATATTTGAAAACTCACAAGTTCAGAAAACAGGGATTAAATACCTTATTGCGGATATTGCAAGGTTTGGATCCGATAAAGCCCGCATTGGGGTTTTTGATGGGTGGGTTTTAATTGAACATGTTAGCTTTGATGTTTCGGCCACCACATTGATACAGGACGCCATAAACGCATTGAGGGCAAAACATAATATTCCGGCTAAACATTGTCTTGCTGATGAGGATGGAGTTGGCGGCGGTGTTGTAGATAACTGTCAAATCGTTGGTTTTACTAATAACGCTAAGCCTATTAAGCCTTTAGAGAGTAAGGAAAACCCATTAACTCAAAACTCTGTTGTTGAAAATTACCAAAACTTACAAACACAATGTGCCTATTATTTGGCATCAATAATTAATGGGTTTAAATTTTGGATAGAGACTGATATTGCGCCACAAGACGCAGAGCAAATCAAAACTGAAATTTCGTGGCTTAAAACATATAAATCAGATGACGAAAGAAAGCTAAGGATTTTACCAAAAGAAATTATTAAAGAAAACATCGGTTGCTCTCCAGACTGGAGGGATTTATTTTTAATGAGGTCTTACTTTGATTTGGCTATTCAAAGAGACGTAGATTTCGGTTGGTAACAAATTGGATAGGATTTAGGATTAACGAAAATTGTTTTTACCTTTATTTCGAGAGAGGTTGATTTAGATAGCGGGTAGCTTCAGGAGTGGACTACCCGTTTTTTACACGGAAGATTGACAGAGAGGCAATGTAGCGGTTTGCTAAACCGTAAACGGTTATACGTTCAATGGTTCGATCCCATTATCTTCCGCAACAATTTAGAGAGTGCTCAACTGAAAGTATTTAAATTATTAAAAGAGAAGTACAATCGGATAATGATTTATTTATTTCCTATAAAGCTAATAGGATAGGTTGAGCCAGCGTTATTAAATTACAACAGAAAGAGGGCTTGTGAAAATACGTGGCTTACACGTTGTACTAAACCAAGCGAAACGAGGAACGGCAAACAGTTCAGTCGAGATTATTCAAAAGAAGCATAGCCGTTATGCGAATTAGCCACATTTTTTAGTGTGGCTTTTTTATTTGCGAATATCCAATAGCTTTTTTCTATATTTGTTAAATATGGGTCTACTGGATTTTTTCTTGAAGTCGACGATTGACAAAAGGGTTGCTAATAGTTTGGCTAATTCGTTTGTTGACAATGTATCGGCAAGTATTGGCGATGTTAGCCGATTTCTGAATGCTAATGCATTGCCGGCCATAAACTCTGATGGTTACAATTACACGGAAAACATGTTCAAGACCATCGGGGCCGTTTATGAGGTAACCGATTTAATCAGTAAAAAAGTAGTTAAATGTCCTTTGGTTTTCTATAAAGTTAAAGACAAAAAGAAATTACAGCAATCTAAATCTGTTGAAAAATCTGACCCAGTACAGGCTTATCTTTTGAAAATGCAAGCCGTTGAAGAAATAGAAGATTACGGATTAAAACAAATGTTGGCTAATCCTAATCCATTTCAAACGGGTGACCAATTGATTTGGACTATTGTATTAAGCTACCTGTTACAAGGCAATACCTATGCTTATGGTAGTAAGGTTGGAAGGAAAGTTAAAGAGATGTGGTGCTTTCCGAACATGTTCATCGAGGCAAATAACCTTGATTTGCTAGATCCTATTTTGGGATATAAATTACAGAATACAGCACAAACGCCTTTTGCCAAAGACGAAATCTACCATCTAAAAACAGCTAATCCAGCTCCTGTTGATATTACTATGGAATATCTTTATGGGGTCGCCCCAATGAGGGCTTATCTTGAAAGCATAAGAACGCTAAAAGAAGCCAAAACACAGGCGTCTAAACAGGTTAAGAACGGTGGTGCTTTTGGGATACTTTCACCTAAAAATAAAGAAGATCGATTAACTAAAGAACAAAAAGAGGCTTTACACACTAGAATGGTAGAGGCTCGTAAATCTAACGACGAAATAGCCAGGATATTCGCCTCGTCTATTTCTTTGGACTGGCAATCGATCGGACTTCCTATTGCCGAACTTCAGTTATTGGAGTTAATGGGCGCAAGTCAAGAAGATGTGTACAGGGGTTATCATGTTCCATTGCAGTATCTTAATCAAAAAGCCTCAACCTCTAACAATCAGAACACGGCGGTTAAGCAATTAATATATGATGCTGTTTCGCCTATTTGCGATGTAATTACGGAGTTTTTAACTAGGTTTGTTGGTGTAGGGTACGGAGATATAATTATAGAGTGTGATTATACCCAATTGCCAGAAATGGCTGTTAACATGGCAGAGGTTGCAAAATTCATTACCGCATTGCCAAAAGGGACGTTAACACCTAATGAGGTAAGAGCAGCAATTAGGTATGGAGAAAAATCAGAAGCCTATATGAATGAGCATTACGTTGAAAACGGATTGGTTAAATTGAGTAGTGTTTACGATGGTTCTGCAGGAAATCAGCCTGCAGAACCTACTAATTAATGGAATGCCAATTTTGCACAGAAGTAACAGGATTTTATTTAGGTACTACATGCGTTTATTGCCAAAGACCTTTTAGAAATATGAAAACATTAAAACAAGTAACGATAACGCCAAAATTTGTTCATTACATCCCTAGAGAAATGGGGCAAGGTATTTTGTACATTTCAAAAGAATTTGGCGTATGTAATCATTTATGTTTATGTGGTTGTGGCGAACAAACTGTTACACCAATAGGAAGACCTACAGACTGGCAATTAATTGAGAACGGCGATAAGGTTTCGTTAACACCATCTATAGCTAATTATCAAATGCCGTGTAAATCACACTATATATTAACTAATAACGTGGCTAACTTCGTTTAAGATAGTTTGTTTGGTTCAGTTGGATAGCGTTCGTTGTGAAATGGGCGCTATTTTTTATTTAATCAATTCGGCTTTTTTGCTAAGTATTGACCTTATGCTTTCCAGTTCTTCATTAATTGATTGATGCGCAATTCCTGCGCCGTAGTAATCTGTTTTAGCGATACAATCGAACATTACCAACTGATAATCGGAAATAGCGTTTAAATGCTTTGCGTGCAGTCTATCGAGTTCGATGTATTGATTTGTGCGTTTAACGAATTTACGGCTTTCTACATGGCTATAAATGGCGTAGATTGAAAGGATTACTAATGATGCAATGTTTATTATGCTCATGTTCTGAACTCGATATAGTTTGAATTGTTTCTAGTTGCGTTAAAATGCTCAAATCCTTTTTGTAGATTTTCTGCCATTTGTTCTTCAGTAAATGATCGTTCAATTGCCTTATCTTGGTCGAGGCAGTAGAGTAATTTTTCAGAGCCGACCACATCGCCGAATTGATGTAAGGTAATTCCGGCATTGTATATTCTACGGCTTAAATCGATATGATCGTACTTGTTTGGGTAATTAGTATCGAAGCCACCAATCCTATCTATGCATTCTTTTGTAAAGTATAGCATGCAACCGTTTCCTAAAGCGTGGTGTTTAATCCCTTTAAATTCTCCAGATGAAGGTAAAAACGTATAACATAAATGAGGTGCCGGACTTTCAACGTATGGAAGAAACCAATTTTCGCATAATGCTATTACATCGTCTTCTATGATAAAGAAATAATCACAATCTTTATCGTAAAGCATTTGCATGGCTTTATTTTTTGCTACGCTAATCGTTACTCTATCGGGATATAAAAAGTAATACGGAGCTTTGTATGCGTAATTAAGCATAGAACTATTCTCTACAACAGCAATTACGCTATCTTTTGACGCGTATTTTACTATTGAATTATAGCAACTGTTAAATGCAGCCTCTCTGTTAGAGGTAATTATCGCAAAACCTAGCTTACTCATATTTCAAATCTTCTTTAATGCCTGTTAATGTTATTGTGTATTCGCTTTTATCACCAACGTTTTTTATCTCTGTATCGGATAACATAAATTCATTGCTAAACTTTTTATTAATGTAAAACGGTCTGGCGTACTGTTTGCCTTTTATTTTAATCTTAGTGTTTAATTCTATTTCGCATAAGAATTTAGAGGGTGGCATTTCGTCGAATAACTCTTTTATCCTGTCTTTTCCGTTAGCCATACTCATATTCCACTCTATAGGCTTGCTAATGGGCTTTAAAAAAGGTTCGTCTACTTCTATGTTGATCGATGGATTTGTTGATAACGTAGCTCTAAAATCAATTAATTCGCCATTAAGTTCAGCGCCTATTAAAAAGTATTTACCGCTTTCAATCATGACAAAGTTCTTTGTTCGTTAAAAAGAAATACAGATTTTGTAATTGATGTACGTATCTTATCGGGGTGTATGTGTAATTAAATCTATACTCATAATCGTGAGCAATGTGCGCGGCTAAATAAACATAAACCTGATCCTTTACAAAATACATTCCGCTACGTTCAAAGCCAAAATTTATAAGCAATTCATCTGTTAACGGAATTACTTCCGCTTTCCATCCTTTAGGCAACGGGAATAAGCTTCTATCGATTACATAAGTTACAATCTTTCCGTCTAAAGTTAACTCATCTACGCGTAAAATTGCTCCAGTTAAATTATCCATCAACAAATTACCTATTCTTAGTTCTTTTACTTTCATATTAATTTAATTGTTTGTTGATGAACGAGTATTTCTGTGAATCCTAATAATTCAATTACCTCTTTGTGTTTCTTGAAAAATCTTTTAGCTTCCGCGATAGATGTAAAATTATGCGCATAAATCTTGTTCGTGCAGATTGAAATGTCTAAATGCTTAAAATTCTTGTTATGTTCGTAATACGACATGTATTCGTAAACGGTTACATAATACGGAGCTTCAAAGACAATCTTAGCTATGCAACAATTAACTTCAACCATTTATTAATATTTTACACCGAGGGTTATCATTGATAGACCTAGATAGGTTAATAAAAAACGGCAACAATTGATCGTAAGTACCCCATCCGTTAGAAGCTTCTAACAAATCTATTTTAGATTTATTATAAATCATGTTTTTCAAAGCTTTCTTAACTCTTAAGTTAACTTGATTGCATTGTGTGCCATTTAGCAAATCAACCCAATGAAAGTTACCCAAATCAAACGACGCGTTAATCATTGCGCTAACATTAGAGGTTACGTTATGACAGTATTGTTCACCATGATTTTTATCTTCTATGTATATCCAATAACTCATGATTACCAATTAAATAACCAAAACCACCATTTAGATCTAATCGTTGCTAATTGCTTGCCGTACTCGATGTTTAACAGATATTGAGTGTTGTAGTTGTCTTCTGCTTGCCTAACATCAACTTTTAGTCCGTCATTTTGCGTAACAAGATTTTTAATTACAAAATTTTTGTCATCAACTCGGTTAGACATAATTTTCAAATCACCATTAATCGTTTCGATAATGTCTAATTTGATTTTTGAACTATCTTTTAAATTAACAATTTGTTTATGATAATTGTTATTACTCTGAACAAACCCGCCCAAACGTTGGGATTGCTTTTTATACTTTTCTTTGAGTTGGTTTAATTCCTGTTCATGCAATCGAACTGAATTTTCGTGAATATTCTGTAGCTCGGTTAATCTAGCTTGCAACTTTTGAGCCTTGCTGATAAAAGGTTGCTGGTTTGGGTTCTGTTTCATGAAGCAATTTACTTAATTAAACGATTTGAATTTGTAACATTAACGCTATCCAAATCGACTATGATTGCGTGAGATTTGTGATTAACGTTGACTTTGTAAGACTTTTCGGCTTTGCTCATCTTTTTTCGTTTGCCCTCATGGCCGTAGTGATAGCCGGAACAAGAACCACATTTGTATGAACGCACTTTATTCGAGCAAGATTTATTCAAACTAGCAACCATACGATTAGCCTCTTCTTTGCTGACGAATTTCTGCTTGCCATTGCATTGGTTTTCTTCACGTTTAGACATTACAGAGCAAAGATTATGTTTTCGGAATTTCGATAAATTTCTTTTAACCCAAAATTGCCACAATACGATGTGTATAGCCTGTCTAATTCATGGTTTAAATTCCACTCAATAACTAATACCTTGCATTCAATGGCAATCAAATCAATTTGTTTTAAGATTATCCAGTCGTAGGATTCGCAGTCTATTGAAACTACGTCAAATCTATGATGATTGAATTTAATCAGTAAATCTTCAAATGTAATTACATCTACTTCAATTTCATTGAATTTTACATTCGGCCATCTTTTAGTCTCTTCAAAATCAAGTGTTGACACTAGAGCTTTATCGTTACCATTTGGTACATGGTTTTCACTTTCCCAAAATTTCATTTTGCCAGCTTTATCACCAATTGCAACATTTAAGCATTGAACATTCATGTTGGTTAGATAAAGTTCATTAAGCTGTTTAAAAACGCTGCTAGGCTCAATTAGAACGGCTGAAAATCCAAACTCGATCAATGTTCTTGCGTTACTTAAATCCAGTCCATTATTTTCGCCTAAAGATAAAATAACGCCATCGCTAATGCCTTTGTCTTGCAGATAATCTAATATGATTAGATCCTCATTATTTTGTGAGTAAGATTTATTTTGCATAAATATGGGCTTTATATATTTTGTTAAACTTAGCTTCGGTACAAAACTTAGCGTCATCATTCAGTCTCAATACGCAACAAACGTTCATGCCTGTTTCGAAATTACCCATTGCTGGTTCTTCGCAAAGTTCTAACACTTCATAATCACAAATCTTTGCTAATTCGGCGTAAAATTCAACACTAAAGAAATGTTTACCATGTTCCGGCCAATGATTAAACCGAGGATTTTCATGAATTATAATCGCCCTATTTTCGCACGCTTCATGAATATTTTTAAACACTTGATAAAGGCTTTCGCAATCACAATGTTCTATTGTACCATGCTGTAGGATTAAAGAATATTCTCTATTGAATTTCAAATCTTCTCTTAAGTCCATTATTTCAGCACCTTGACAGCCGCATATATCTATTGTTTTAATAGAATGTACTTTATCTAAAAAGTATTCATGAGCTATTTGCCCATAATTTTCTGAATTATACAAATTCTGACAGCCCAACATTAAAATGTTATCGGCTGGATGTATATATTTGTTTAGCCTTTCTAGGCTCATAGCTGTAATTCCCATTATCCTTGTGCTTTTAAAATTATTGTGTCGTTTAATACTTTATCGTATATTCCGGCATATTGCAAAACTTCTTCGCCCCCATAAGCTAAATCGAATAAACCCATTTTATGAACAATTGCAGATGAGCAACTCATATCGTGGCGACTACCAAGGCATCTAACGTCGTTGCTTTCTGTATTATCGTTGTTATGCCATTGACCTTTAAAACATCCATTTTCCATTGATTTTTGCCATTGCTCAAAGAAATGAAGACCTTTAACTGTTTCAATGTTTATCCCTAAAAACCCAGCGTTACCGATCATTTTCATGTTCATTGCATCGTCTCTGGTTATATTGAAATAGTTTAATACATAATCATTAGACCAATTGCCTAAATAATGGCCCGCATCCTGGAATATCAATTCTTGTTCATCTAGTGTGTAAAATAACGGATTAACTGGAGCTATAGCAAATACAGAGCTATCAAGCCAAATCACTTTCTCGTATCCTACATTAAATGCCTTTTCGAATGCGTAAATCTTAAATGCGTATGGATTTTCTGAATGCAACGGACAACCTAAAGAAGCCTCTCCGACAAATCCTATAAAATCCCCATCAAAATTATCCCGTAAAGAATTAGACAGCCTAGCCATTCTATCCATGTAGTAACCATTGGAATTTGCAAAAGATATAATTGCGTTTTTCTTCATTTTCTGTTGTCGTATCTATAGTGGTAAATTGGTTGTTCAATAATTGTCTCTGTCTTTAAAAATGGTAATAATGCCATAGAATAAGCAAAATCTTCGCCGTGACTAATTTCGGGAAACCCAGCTAATAACGCTAATTCTCTTTTTACTGGTGAAATATGATTAGGAGTTCGATAATAAATGTTATCCCTAAAATGCCAACTACCGTATTCTTTGGATATAAACCATTTGCGTTCATCAGTTCCGTTTGTAGTAATAGTTCCGTTAATTCCTATGCAGTCGGCATCTGATTTACAGGCTTCAATTATTAACGAAACGTAGTTATAGGATATTTCATCGTCACTATCTACAAAAACAACATATTTACCCTTAGCTTCTTGCAAAAGAACATTTCTTTTTTTACCTACATTGTCAGTCTCGTTATGATTTATTAGCAACTCTATATTATATCCAAATTGCGCTTTAATATTAGCCAACAAAGGCTTAATAACCTCGTCACGAGCATAAGTAGTACAAATCAATATGCTTAATTCTAATGCCATACTATCGCTCTAAAATCGTTTACTATTTCTTCGTCTTTAAGACCGAAGTTAATCTTTTTGCGCTTAAGAATATTCTCAAAACCCTGTTGATTTGTAGCGTCGTTCTTATCACTAATTGCATCCCTTTTACTTGCTCCTGTTGAATAATGTAAATGAGGGAATATTAACGGCAAATTGATAACCTTACCTAGAGCATGTCCCACGCACGTCATCTCTTCATCGCAATATAGATGAATATAGCTAGGCTCGTATACATAGCCAAATCGATTATAATATTCCCTATCCATTATAGGTAAGGTTATTAAGGTTTTTTGAATGCCGTCTTGCGTTTTAACAATGAAGTCTGATTTGCCTTGTAATGCTTCCAACAAGGAAACGTCCCAGCCTTTTTCGCAAGAAAAATCGTCACTTACGGTTATAATCAAGTCACCAGTACAAATCTTAGCAGCATTGTTGATTGCTTCAATTGCGGATTTGTTATCGCTTACCAATGGGTTATTGGTAGATTCAAATAAATATTGGTAATCTGCTAAACAGTGATCTGAATTATCGATAGAAATTATGTATTCGATGTTATCTGGATTAGCCGCATTAAACATCCACTTATCATAAGTTTCTGCGCACATCATTGGACGGCTACGGCTCGGGTGTAAGATTGATATTTTTCTCATTTCCAATGCCAAAATTTAAGTTTTTCATTTAATACAACGTAATTATTGAACCACCCACTTAGTGGCAGAACAAAATATAATATTCCGTAATTTAATACTTTGCCTTTTTCTACGTTCTTAAACACCCTAATGAATAGGAATTGAACGAAATAATTTAATACACCTAGCCAAGTCATGATTGTAACGATTTATAAGCAGCGTAAATTTCCTCAATTTCTTTACCCGTTATTCGAACACATTCATGAGGCGTTACAAAAATATCATCGCCCATAAACACGCTTTGTTTGAATTTAGTTAACCATAAATAAACATCATTATGTAAAACCTGTGCAGGAATGTTTGTTTCTTGATGTAGCCAAATTTCTGACAATCTCACTGGAGACGGCTCGTTTGTTCCCATTTCAGGAAATCCGTTTATAATGAACTTGGCAAGCTCTTTTATCGAGACTTCAATAACGTTGGTTAAATCTCGTTTTGCGATATACCAATTTTTATATTGGTTGTTGAAATACAACATACCATTTTCTTTTACGATGTCTTTACCTACGTTTTCGTCTAAAGATTTTAATATGGCAATACATTGCCTTGCGTGTTTTGTGTTTGTTATTCTAACAACAAAGTTATTCTTATCCATAATTATAATTCTTTAAATTCCCCACTTTAAGTATGAACAACGGCAACAAAGCCCCGTTCTAATTCGCTAATGATATAACGTAAATGTTCGGCACTATCTCTAAATCCTTTCTCGTGGCAATTATGAATATTACCAATCAACCCTTGAATAAGTACCGTAGTTAAAACCTTTGCCCCGTCTTTAGTTGGCAATCCATCACTATCTAAATAACTCTTAGCATCCATGTTTTTAGACACTTCCAAATTAAAATCAGTAGCCACATGTTTTGATGTTAGGTCGTTTTGGAGGTGTTCCAATGTTAGAACAACCTCCGCTTTAAAACTAAACTCCATTAGTTGGTACGTTTAATAATCCTGCGTTTTATTTGTTTGGCTGTTATACGCTTTACGCCACCTAATACTTTACCGCCTCTTGTTTCTCTACCTACGTGTAATTCAGAATTATTATTCCGACCTAAAATACGTCCGTGGTCTTGTTTGATTTGTGCTAATGCGTTAGCGTGTTGCATGGCTACAAATTCTTTTGAACTTGAATAAGCCATGTTTCGAGTGTTTGAGTTGTAATACTTGCTCATTTTATTTATTTCTAAGGTACTTGATTAATTCTGTGTAGATGAATATTCCCAATGGAATAGCAACTACGGCGGTAAAAAATACCGCTAATACAATTCTCATTATTTACGTTCTATAATTGGAAGACCTGCCTCCGTTGGAATATAAACCTTGCTACCTTTGCTATTACGAATAGCATCAATTTGCAAGTACTTTAAATACTCGTCATTTCCCTTTAAACTTCCTCCTATAATTCGATTAGCTTCGGCAACACCTTTCGCTCTTTCAATTTCTGCTTGCGCCTCTGCTTTGGCAATCTTAATTTTTGCCTCTGCTTGCAATGTGGCACTTTCGTTTTCAGCTTTTGCGGTTTCGATTAATGCTTTCTTTGAATTTTCAGCCTCTACCAAAGTAGATTTACCGTTGTTTTCTGCGTCTTTTAGCTTTTGTTGACGGTCAAATTCGTAACATGACGTTAATGATAATGCGAATACTGATAATAGAATAAGTGATTTTTTCATGATTTTTATGTTTGTTTAATTAAATTTCGTCTTTTGCTTTTAATGGAGATACGCCGTAGCTCACGCCAATTAATCCATTTCCTTCTTGCGGTTCGCCTTTCATTATTATTTCGTACATGTAGAAATAAAAATAAGCTAACCATTTTTTAGCTCCATCAGTCTTTAGAAACGTCTCGTAATTCGGATTATCTTTAAATATGCCATAAAGCAACCATTGCGCTTCTAAAATAGCATAGCATAAATTCATGCGTTTACGATAGTGTTTCATTTTCCGATTAATTCTTTAGGAACTCCGTATGCATTATAAATTGCATTTGAATTTGCCTCCGTTTGCTCCATCATTTTCAAATCAAGGTCGGTCATTTTAATCTCTACAATCGGAATAATCCACGAAGTGTAAAAAGGTCTTGCATATCTTTTGCCTTTAACTTTTCTAATTGGCGAATACTTTTTTATGCGACTATATTTTATTTGCTTAATAGCTTTTTTAATAGACTTATCGAAAAATATTCCATCAAGTGGAGATTTGCCGTAGATTATATTTTCAGAAACATCTTTAATAGTTTCATCGAAAGTTTTAACGCTTATGTCTTTGTCTCTATTCATGATTATTGTGATAATAGTCTATAATTTTACAAAGAGCTTCGTGTATTTCAATATCATTATCAAACGCTACCTTGTTTATAAAACCCTTATGACGTATTGATAACTCAATATTTATTCTAGCTGTTTTCATGAAATCGGTACTGTTTTTATTGAATAAGACACATCCAGATTTAATATGCTTTACGATTTGTTCCG
>Ga0247817_10001092_pt1 | contig 14458 bp, 15 predicted proteins | sample UWRJL212509R1_FD_178010 | JGI IMG/M metagenome (GOLD analysis project Ga0247817, IMG submission 178010) | Plant litter microbial communities from Arlington Agricultural Research Station in Wisconsin, United States - UWRJ-L212-509R-1 | ecosystem: Environmental > Terrestrial > Plant litter >... | reverse complement strand
CGAGGTCGTAGCTCTCGCTGATGACCTCGCGCGGCAGCTTGCCCGGCTTGCGGATCACCAGCACGCCGAGACCCATCGCGTAGGCGGCGGACGCGGCGAGCAGGAACCCGCGCGCCTCGACCCCCGCGACCGCGTCGATGCGGCCCGCGAACGGGGCGACGAGGGCATCGGTGACCGCCCGCAGCGCCGCACCGTCGGCGAAGACCGGGGTCAGGTCGCGGAACGTGATCCCGGCCTTGGGGAAGTCCTCGATGATCGCCGTGTGCTGTTCGACAAGTCGTGCCGCCGTGCCATCCGTCATGCTGCGTCCCCTGGTTCGTCTGGCGCAGACCGCGCCCAACGATTCTGCCAGTTCGCGGCTGGGTGCCCGGCCTACTGCGTGCGGCGGCGCAGGGTGATCGAGCCGAGCACGATCGCCCCCGCCGCGAAGGCCGCGAGGATGAGCAGCTGGCCGACCACGTAGCCGTCGTCCTCGCTGCCGGTCGCGACCGCGTTCAGCGCGTCGATCGCGTGCGAGAGCGGCAGCCAGTCGGAGATCGCCTCGAGCACGGGCGGCATCTCGTCGCGGCGGATCAGCACGCCGCCCAGCAGGACCTGCGGAAACACGATCGCCGGCATGAACTGCACCACCTGGAACTCGGTGCGCGCGAAGGCGCTCGCGAGCAGGCCGAGCGTCGTCCCGAGCACCGCGTCGCTGACGGCGACGGCCAGCAGAAGCCCGAGCGAGCCCTCGATCTCGAGGCCGCAGACCGCGACCGCGAACGTCGCGGCGATCGTGGCCTGCAGCACCGCGAGCAGCCCGAACGCGAGCGCGTAGCCGAGGATGAAGTCGAGCTTCGACAGCGGCAGGCTGAGCAGCCGCTCGAGCGTCCCCGACCGCCGTTCGCGCAGCGTCGCGATGCTCGTCACCAGGAACATGATGATGAAGGGGAACAGCGCCAGCATCGCCGGGCCGATCTGCTGGAACACCGGGGTGTCGTCGAAGAGCCAGGCGACCAGGCCGATCAGCAGGCTCGGCACGACGAGCAGCAGCACGACGGTGCGCGGGTCGTGCCGTATCTGCGTGAGCACCCGCCCGGCGGTCGCGAGGGTGCGGCGGGGCGTCATGAGCGTGCCCCGTGACGGATGAGCGCGAGAAACGCAGACTCCGCGTCGGTCGTGCCGGTCGCGGCCATGAGGCCGGTGGGGGAGTCGTCGGCGAGCACGGCGCCGTCGCGCATGAGCAGCAGCCGGTCGCACCGTGTCGCCTCGTCCATCACGTGACTCGACACGAGCAGTGTGACGCCCGCCTCGGACAGCCGCCGGAACAGCCCCCACAGGTCGACCCTCAGCACGGGGTCGAGACCGACCGTCGGCTCGTCGAGCACCAGCAGCTCGGGGCTGCCGAGCAGTGCGGCGGCGAGCGACGCCCGGCTCAGCTGCCCGCCGGAGAGCGACCCGGCCAGCGCGTCGGCCTGCCCGGCCAGGTCGGTCTCGTCGATCACCCGGTCGACGTCGGCGGCGGGGGCGCCGAGCACCCGGGCGAAGTAGCGCAGGTTCTGGCGCACGGTCAGGTCGTCGTAGACGCTCGAGAGCTGCGTGACGTAGCCGACCCGATGGCGGAGCCCGGCGGAACCCGCTTCCTCGCCGAGCACCTTGACGGAGCCCGCCTCGATGACCTGCACCCCGACGATCGCGCGCATGAGCGTGGTCTTGCCGGATCCGCTGGGGCCGAGCAGTCCGGTGACGCCGCCGCGTGGCAGCTCGAGGTCGAGGCCGTCGATGACGACGTTGCTGCCCCGGCGCACCCTCAGCCCCGAGATGTGCACCGCAGGCGACGAATAATTCACCATGTGGAGAATTATTCGCCGGGTGTCCCGCCTCCGTCAAGGGGTCCGCCGCCGGTGAGATGCCACTGGATCACCGGTCCGACGCGGCGAACCACCTCCTCGACCGACGCGCTCGCCAACGGCTCGATGCGCACGCCGTAGCGCGCCACCAGCAGGCCGACCATCTGCGACGCCGCGAACGAGGCGCGCAGCTCCGCCTGCTCGCCGCCGAGGGTGGCGGCGATGCGCCCGAGGACCTCCCGCGAGATGAACTGGCGCAGGAGCGCCGCAGCGAACTCCTGGCCGAGCGCGGTGCGGAGCAGGCCGACCGCCCGCTTGCTCACCTTCGGATCGTCGACGGCGGTCACGAGCGCGCGCACCAGGTTCTCGCCGACCCGGTCGCGCGGCCCGTCGAGCACCGCCGCGACGAGCCGGTCGGGGCGCAGGGGCGCGCGGATGGTCTCGGCGAACAGGTCGGCCTTGTCGCCGAAGTAGTGGTGCACGAGCGAGGGGTCGACTCCCGCGCGCCGGGCGATGGCGCGCATCGACGTGGAGTCGTATCCCTTGGCCGTGAACTCCGTCGCGGCGGCGGCGACGATGAGCGCCCGGGTGTCGACGCGGGTCTCCGACTTGCGCGGTCGACCGCGCGGACGACGCGCGGCCGGAGCCGGATCATCCACTTGCGCCATCATGGCCAGAGTGTAGCGCTCGACCCCCGCCGCGTGAACCGCGAATTCGCTCTGAGCCGCGGCCCTCAGCCTCTGATGTGAGACAGCCTCCCCTATAGTGGCCGGTATGGAAATCCTTATCGTCATCGGTGTCATCGTGCTGCTCGTGCTCATCGTTGGCATCTATCTCTGGACGACCTACAACGGCCTCGTGACCCTCAACGTGCGCGTCGACGAGGCGTGGAGCGACATCACCGTGCAGCTCAAGCGACGGGCCGACCTGCTCCCCAACCTCATCGAGACGGTCAAGGGCTATGCCGCCCACGAGAAGGGCGTATTCGAGGCGGTCACGAAGGCCCGCGCCGAGTCGATCAACGCGTCGACCCCGGGCGAGGCATCCGTCGCCGAAGGCCACATCCAGTCGGCGCTGAAGAGCGTCTTCGCCGTCGCCGAGGCGTACCCGCAGCTCCAGGCGAGCCAGAACTACCTGCAGCTGCAGGGCGAGCTCGTCGACACCGAAGACAAGATCCAGGCCAGCCGTCGCTTCTACAACGGCGGCGTGCGCGAGCTGAACACCAAGATCAAGGTCTTCCCGAACACCCTCTTCGTCCGCGGGCTCGGATTCCACGAGCGCGAGTTCTTCGAGGTGGCCGACGCCGCGGCGATCGCCGAGCCTCCCCGCGTGCAGTTCTAACCCCCGGGGCGGTAGTCCATGTATCGCGCCATAGCCGCGAACAAGCGCAACACGGTGTTCATCATCGCGCTGTTCCTGATCATCATCGCCGTGCTCGGCTACGTCGCGACGTTCTTCATCGGCGGCGACCCGTTCACCATCACGATCGGCACGCTGATCGGCGCCGGCGTCTACACGCTCATCCAGTACTTCGCCGCAGGCAGCCAGGCTCTCGCCATCAGCGGGGCGCACGAGATCCAGAAGTCCGACGACCCGCGGCTGTACCGCATCGTCGAAAACCTCTCGATCACCAACGGCATGCCGATGCCGAAGGTGTACATCATCAACGACGACGCCCCCAACGCGTTCGCCACCGGACGCGACCCCAAGCACGCCGTCGTCGCCGCGACCACGGGCCTGCTCGCGATCATGGAGGACGACGAGCTCGAGGGCGTCATGGCGCACGAGCTCGGCCACGTGCAGAACTACGACATCCGGGTGTCGACGATCGTCTTCGGGCTCGTCGTCGCCGTCGGATTCATCGCCGACATCCTGCTGCGGTTCAGCTTCTTCAGCGGCGGCAACCGCAACAACAACAACGGCGGCGGCAACCCGCTGCTGCTCATCCTCGGAATCGCCGCACTCGTCATCTCGCCGCTCGTGGCCGGTGTCGTTCAGGCGGCCGTGTCGCGTCAGCGTGAATACCTGGCGGATGCAACGGGGGCGATGACAACGCGTCATCCCGAGGCCCTCGCGAGCGCACTGCAGAAGCTCGCAGCCTACGGTCGCCCGGTGAAGCGCCAGAACTCCTCGATGGCGCACATGTGGATCGCCGACCCGAACAAGCCCGGCCTCATCGACAAGCTGTTCAGCACACACCCCCCGATCGCGGAGCGCGTCGAGCGCCTGCACAAGATCGGCGGCGGCTTCTAGCCAGCACGGCCCGGACGACGGTAGCTAGCGGTCGACGACAGCCGGCGAACGGCGGTCGGCAGCAGACGGCGGGCCCGTCAGTCCGGGCGCGTCAACGCGCGGCGACGAAAGGCAGCACCCGGCTCCACATCAGTTCGGTCGCGGCGGCGTCGTACTCGTCGGGCAGCGTCGGGTCGGTGAACAGGTGGCCGCTGCCCGGGTAGTCGAAGAGCTCCAGCGTTCCGCCCGCGGCCGCCACGTCGGCCGATGCCTGCTCTTCCACGGGATCGCGAAAGGGATCGCCGACCGTCTGGTGAGCCTGCGAGTCGACCCCCGCCGGCCAGACGGCGTCGTCGCCGAACCATTCGAGCGGGTTGAGTCCCGAGAACTGCACCACGGCGGCGACGCGGCGCCGCGTGGCGACGAACACCGCGTGGCCGGAGCCCTGCGAGAATCCCGCGACGACGAATCCGTCTGCCAGCTCGTCCGCCGCCGCCAGCGCCCGGCCCTCGAGGTGGCCTTCGCCCAGCCCGCGCGAGAACGCCATCGCGGGTTCGTAGTCGTCGAAGACGCGGCCGTCGTACAGGTCGGGGAGTATCGGCTCGTGCCCCGCGGTGGCGAGCCGGGCGGCGGCGTCGAGCTCGCCCTGTCGCACGCCGAGCACGGAGTGGAAGATCAGCACGGTCGTCATGCACACCATGATTGCAGCGCGGCTACCTCGCGTCGAGAGCCCCGGCGAGGTCGCGCGCGAGGTTGCCGCGGTCGACGACCTCGATCGCGTCCAGCCCCTGCCAGACCCGCGTGCTCTCGAGCAGCGGCGCGATGCGCTCCTCGACGCCGGCCGGGGCCGACGCCTCGCGCCAGGCCGACTGCACCCGCAGCACCCGGTTCTGGCGGTCGCTCTTGAGGTCGATGCGGCCGACGACGCGGTCGTCGACGAGCACGGGCAGGCTGTAGTAGCCGAACACCCGCTTCTCGACCGGGGTGTAGATCTCGATGCGGTAGTGGAAGTCGAAGAGCCGCTCCGCACGCGGCCGCGCCCACACCACCGGGTCGAACGGGGAGAGCAGCGCGGCGGCATCGATGCGCCTGGCGAGACGGGCGTCGCGGTGCAGCCACGCCTGCTGTTTCCAGCCCTCGACCGACACGGGCACGAGCTCGCCGGCGTCGACCAGGTCGTCGACCGCGGCCCGCGCCGGCCCCTGCTTGATGCGGTAGTAGTCGGCGATGTCGCCGAGCGTGCCGATGCCGTGCGCGCGGGCTCCGTCGGCGACGAGCGCGCGCACGGCGTCGGCTTCCGCCACGGTCGTCGCGAGCACCTCGGCCGGCACCCGCTGTGACGCCAGCGCGTAGGTGCGCTCGAAGCGCGTGCGTCCGTCGGAGACGACCTCGCCCCAGCCGAACAGGTACTCAAGCCCGTGCTTCACGTCGGACCACTCCCACCACGAGCCCTTGCGCTTGTTGGCGTCGTGCTCGATGTGGCTCGCCGGCAGCGGCCCCTTCGCCGCGAGCTCCGCGCGAAGCCAGTCGAGCATCGGGCGGTTGGCGTGCGCCCATCCCGAGGTGTCGGCCTCGTCGCGCGCCCGCCGGGCGTCCATGCGCCACTGGAACAGCGGCCGCTTCGCCATCGGGATGACCGCCGCCTCGTGCGCCCAGTACTCGGTGTAGCGGCTCTTGCGGCCGAAGGTGAGGCGGTCGAGGTCGGCCTTGTCGTAGTGCCCCAGCCGGGCGAATACCGGCAGGTAGTGGCTGCGTTCGAACACATTGACCGAGTCGAGCTGCAGCAGGCCGAGGCGGTCGATCAGGGAGCCGAGCTGACGGATGCCGACAGCCGCGCCGCTGGGCGGACGCCCGAATCCCTGGGCCGCCAGTGCTATGCGCCGGGCCTGTTTCGCAGAGATCTCCATCACACCGACTGACACTACCCACCGCCGCCGACATCGGCTCCTGCCCGACAACCGGCGTTGGCCACCCGTTCACCGACCCGTCGCCGCCCGGTACGCCATTCTCCGTAGCGTTCACACCGGTCGACCCGGTTCCCTTCTGCCCGCTCACAGCGCGGGCGGCCGGTGCGCCCACCAGGAGGAACCCTTGTTCAGAAAGCGCCACCTCGCCGGAATCGCGATCTTCGCCGCCGCCGCGATCACCCTCAGCGCCTGCTCGACCGCAGCGGAGACGCCGGCCGCGACCGACGTCGACGCCGCGACCGCGACCTCGGCCGACGACTTCGGCGGACTCGACGCCCTCGTCGCAGCCGCACAGGAGGAGGGCGAGCTCAACGTCATCGCGCTCCCCGACAACTGGGCCAACTACGGCGAGATCAAAGCCATGTTCGAGGAGAAGTACGACATCGTCGTCAACTCCGCCGACCCCGACATCTCCAGCGCCGAGGAGATCGCCGCAGCCGACAACCTCGCCGGCCAGGACACCGCCCCCGACGTCTTCGACCTCGGCACCGCGGTCGCCCTCGCCAGCACCGACTACTTCGCGCCCTACCAGGTGGCCAACTGGGACGAGATCCCCGAGGGCAACAAGGAGTCGACCGGGCTCTGGGTCAACGACTACACCGGCTCGATGTCGATCGGCTACAACTCGAACGACGTGCCGAAGCCGGAGTCGCTCGACGACCTCCTCGGCGACGACTACAAGGGCGCCGTCGCGCTCAACGGCGACCCGACGCAGGCGGGCGCGGCGTTCGCCGCCGTCGGCCTCGCCACCGTGCAGCAGGGCGGAACCCTCGACGACTTCCAGGACGGAATCGACTACTTCGGCGAGCTGAACGCGGCCGGCAACTTCATCCCGGTCAACGCGACGCCCGCCACGATCGCCTCGGGTGAGACGAAGGTCGTCTTCGACTGGAGCTACAACAACCTCTCGCAGGCCGCCGTCGTCGACGGCTGGGAAGTCACCACGCTCCCCGGCGCCGCCTACACGAGCTTCTACAACCAGGCCATCAGCAAGGACGCGCCGCACCCCGCGGCCGCCCGTCTCTGGCAGGAGTTCCTCTACAGCGCCGAGGCCCAGAACCTCTTCATCGTCGGCGGGGCGTACCCCGTCACGATCGAGGCCATGAACGAGGCAGGCACCACCGACGAAGACGCCATCGCGAAGATCGGCAACCTCGAGGGCGACATCGTCACGCCCACCGAGGAGCAGGCCGCCGCGGCATCCGCACTCCTCGCAGAAAAGTGGGCTGCGGCCATCGGCTAGCAGCACGCATCCATGACTGTCGCTAACGCGCCAGTTCTCGTGGCGGGTGCTGCGGAGACCACGTCTCCGCAGCATCCGCTCACCGAACCGGCCAGCTCACCCCGGCGCCGCGCCTCCCGCGGGCTGGTCACGTACCTGGGGCTCACGCCCTTCGCGCTCTACGTGCTCGTCTTCCTCTTCATCCCGACGATCCTCGCGGTCACCACCGGGTTCTTCACCGAGGACGGCGCGTTCACCCTCACCAACATCGCCGGACTCCTCGACCCGCTGGTGCTGAACACCTTCGCCGCATCGTTCTGGGTGTCGGCGGTCACCGCCGTCGTCGGCGCGGTGGTCGGCGCACTCGTCTGCTACGCCCTGCTCGGCACCCGGGCCGACGGCGCCCTGCGGTCGGTCATCGACTCCGTCGCCAGCGTTCTGGCCCAGTTCGGCGGCGTGATGCTCGCCTTCGCGTTCATCGCCGCCATCGGCCTGCAGAGCCTGCTGACCCTGTGGCTGAAGAACACCGTCGGCTTCGACATCTACGCGAACGGCACCTGGCTCTACCAGCCGGCCGGTCTGCTCGTCGTCTACACCTACTTCCAGGTTCCGCTGATGGTCATCACCTTCCTGCCAGCCCTCGAGGGGCTCAAGAGGCAGTGGGCCGAGGCGAACGCCACCCTCGGCGGTACCCGGCTCACCTACTGGACGCGCATCGCGTTCCCGGTGCTCGCGCCCTCCTTCTTCGGCAGCCTCCTGCTGCTGTTCGCCAACGCGTTCTCGTCCTACGCCACGGCGGCCGCTCTCGTCAGCCAGGGCTCGCCGATCGTGCCGCTGCAGATCCGCGCGGCGCTCGTCAGCGAGACCGTGCTCGGCCGCGAGAACATGGCCGGCGCCCTCGCGCTCGGGATGGTCGTCGTCATGGTCGTCGTGATGTGGGGCTACTCCGTGCTGCAGTCGCGCACGTCGAGGTGGCAGCGATGACCGCCGTGAAGAACGACTCCGGCCGTCTGGCCGCCGTGCGCATCGGCGCCGAGCCGAACCACGTCGTGCGCTGGATCATCCTCGGCGTCGTCGGCCTGGTGTTCGCGTTCCCGATCTTCGCCATGGTGGAGTTCACCTTCCGCGACGGGCTCTCCGGCGGGCACACGCTCGACCACTGGACCGGTCTATTCGATGAAGACGCCGCGCGCACGTACCGCAACCTGTTCACGGCCATCGGAAACTCACTGCTGCTCGCCGTGGTCACGGTCGGCATCGTGCTGGTCGTGCTGCTGCCCACGATGATCCTCGTGCACCTGCAGTTTCCCCGTCTGCGTCGGGTGCTCGAGTTCATCTGCATCATCCCGATCACCGTGCCCGCCATCGTGCTCGTCGTCGGCCTCGCGCCGGTGTACTCGGTTGTCGTCAAGGTCGCCGGCGGCTCGATCTGGACCCTCGCCTTCGCCTACGGCATCACCGTGCTGCCGTACGCCTACCGCGCCATCCAGTCGAACCTCGACGCCGTCGACGTCGTGACCCTGAGCGAGGCCGGGCGCACACTCAGCGCCGGCTGGGGCCGCGTGCTCTGGTTCGTGCTGCTGCCCAACCTCAAGCGCGGCGTGCTGGCGGCGAGCTTCATCTCGGTCGCCGTCGTGCTCGGCGAGTTCACCATCGCGAGCCTGCTCAACCGGGTGAACCTGCAGACCGCGCTGCTGCAGGTCTCGCAGTCCGACCCGTACGTCGCGGTCATCTTCGCGCTGCTGGCGCTCGCGCTGGCGTTCGTGCTCCTGCTCTCCATCGGCCGACTCGGCCGCACCCGTCGCACCGGAAGTGAATCATGACCCTCACCGCACCCACCCGCACCATGGCCGCCGAGCCCGGAAGCGGCGCCACCGTCGAGCTGCGCGACGTCGTCAAGAGCTACGGCGGCGTCCAGGCGCTGTCGGGCATCGACCTGGTCATGCAGCCGGGGGAGTTCGTCGCCCTGCTCGGCCCGTCCGGCTGCGGCAAGACGACGGCTCTCCGCGCGCTGTCCGGGCTCGAGACGATCGACTCGGGAAGCATCCTCATCGACGGGGTCGACGTGGCGTCGACCCCCACCAACAAGCGCGACATCGGAATGGTCTTCCAGTCGTACTCGCTCTTCCCGCACATGACGGTGATGGAGAACGTGGAGTTCGGGCTGCGGATGCGCAGGGTCGCGAAGGCGGAGCGGGCCACGCGAGCGGCCGAGGCCCTCGAGATGGTCGGCCTCGGCTCGCACGGGGCGCGCTTCGCGCACCAGCTCTCCGGCGGACAGCAGCAGCGCGTCGCGCTCGCCCGCGCGCTCGTCACCCGGCCCCGGGTGCTGCTGCTCGACGAGCCGCTCAGCGCCCTCGACGCGAAGGTGCGCGTGCAGCTGCGCGAGGAGATCCGCCGCATCACCCGCGACCTCGGCATCACGACCGTGTTCGTGACCCACGACCAGGAGGAGGCCCTGGCCGTCGCCGACCGGGTCGCCGTGATGCGCGCTGGCCGCATCGAGCAGATCGGCACCCCGCGCGAGCTGTATGCGACCCCCGCCAACCCGTTCGTCGCCGATTTCGTCGGGCTCACGAGCCGCGTCCCCGGCGAGGTCGTGGGCGGCGAGGTCGTCGTGCACGGCATCCACCTTCCCCTCCTCGGCGAACCGCAGCCCGACGGCCCGGTCTTCGCCCTCATCCGCCCCGAGGACGTCGCCCTCGCCACGGCCGACAGGGCGGGCGCCATCGGCGCGACCGTCGTGTCGTCGAGCTTCCTCGGCTCCCTCCGCCGCACCGACTTCCTGCTGCCCGACGGCACCCTCATCGCGGTGCAGCACGACGTCAACGACCAGCCAGAGGTCGGCGAGACCGCGCACCTCCTATTGCGGATGGCGCCCGTCGCCGCAAGTACTCGTGAGCAATAGAGCAATACGAGTTCGGAAACATAGACTCGGGAAATGCTCTTCCGATCCCGCCGTGTCCCAGAGTCGCTAGCACCCGTCACAGTACCGATCTCGCGCGGCGACGTCGTCGCCGAGACGCTGCCGGCGGGCATGAAGATCGCCGGAGCGTGGTCGTGGCGGATCCTCGCCATCGTCGGCGTGCTCGTGGTCTTCGGGCTGCTCATCATCCAGCTGCGCGACATCGTCATTCCGTTGATGATCGCCGTGCTCGTCGCCGCGTTGCTCGTGCCCATCGTGCAGTTCCTCGTGCGGCACCACTGGCCGAAGGCCCTGGCCGTCGCCGTCGCCTTGCTCGGCGCGATCGTGGTGATCTCCGGGCTGATCTACCTCATCGTCTGGCAGATCCGTCAGGGCTACAGCGACATCCAGGATCGTTCGATCATCGCGTACGAGGAATTCCAGGACTGGCTCAACGTGACGTTCGGGATCAACTCCTCCGAGTTCAACGGATACCTCGAGGATGCGTGGACCGCGATCCAGGCCGACAGCTCGACGCTGTGGTCGGGCGCCCTGACCGTGGGCACCACGGCCGGGCACTTCCTCGTCGGCGTGCTGCTCGTGCTGTTCGCGACGCTCTTCATCCTGATCGACGGCAAGGGCATCTGGAACTGGGTCGTGCGTCTCTTCCCCCGCAAGGCGCGCGCCGCGGTCGACGGATCGGGCCATGCCGGCTGGATCACCCTGACCACCTTCGTGAAGGTGCAGATCTTCGTGGCCTTCGTCGACGCCGTGGGCATCGGCCTCGGCGCGTTCATCCTCGGCCTTCCCTTCGGCGGATTCCCGCTTGTGATCCCGATCACCATCGCCGTGTTCCTCGGATCGTTCATCCCCGTCGTCGGCGCGGTGGTGACCGGGTCGATCGCGATCTTCGTCGCCCTCGTCTACCTCGGTCCCTGGCAGGCGCTCATCATGCTCGGAATCGTGCTCCTCGTGCAGCAGGTCGAGGGCCACATCCTCCAGCCCCTCGTGATGGGAGCGGCCGTCAAGGTGCATCCGCTCGCCGTCGTCTTCGCGGTCGCGGCCGGTTCCGGCGTCGCTGGGATTATCGGTGCGCTGTTCGCTGTACCGTTAGTGGCAACGCTCAACGTCATGGTGACCTATATCGCGAGCGGAAGATGGCGCACCACCACGCGTCCCGGGCTGAAAGAAGCTATCAAGCAATGACCGAAACCTCCCTCGTCGGACCCTCGCTGGCCGATTTCGAGGGAGCGCGAAACATCGTCTCCCGGGTGGCCGAAGTCACGCCGATGGAGACCGCGCGCTTCTTGTCCGACATTCTCGGCTCGCCGGTGCTGCTCAAGTGCGAGAACCTGCAGCGCACCGGGTCGTACAAGATCCGTGGCGCCTACAATCGGCTCGCGCGACTGAGCGACGAGGAGAAGGCCCGCGGCGTCGTCGCCGCCTCGGCAGGCAACCACGCCCAGGGCGTCGCCTTCGCGGCGCGCGAGCTGGGCATCAAGGCGACGATCTTCATGCCCGTCGGCGTTCCCCAGCCGAAGCTCGCGGCGACGCGCGGCTACGGCGCCGACATCGTGCTGCGCGGGACCACCGTGGAGGAGCCGCTGCGCGCCGCCGCCGAGTTCTCGGAGAAGACCGGCGCCGTGCTCATCCCGCCGTTCGACCACATGGACGTCGTCACCGGCCAGGGCACCCTGGGGCTCGAGATGCTCGAGCAGGTCTCCGACGTCGACACCTTCATCGTGCCGATCGGCGGCGGCGGGCTCATCTCCGGCGTCGCGAGCGTCGTCAAGCAGCGCGCCGCGCTCGAGGGGCGCACGGTGCGCGTCATCGGCGTGCAGGCCTCGAACGCCGCGCCCTATCCGATCTCGCTGCAGAACGGCTACATCACCGCTGTCACGACCCTGCCGACGATCGCCGACGGCATCAACGTGTCGAAGCCGGGAGTGCTCAACTTCGCCATGATCAGCGAGTTCGTCGACGAGGTCATCACCGTCGACGACGACCTCATCGCGCGGGCCCTGTTGCTGCTGCTCGAACGGGCCAAGCTCGTCGTGGAGCCGGCGGGCGCAGTGGGTGTCGCGGCGATCCTCGCCGGACTGGTCACCAACGCGGGCAAGACCGTCGTGGTGCTCAGCGGCGGCAACATCGACCCGATGATGATGGAGCGCGTGATCAGCCACGGCCTCGCGGCCTCCGAGCGCTATCTGAAGCTGCGCATCCCGCTGCCCGACCGTCCCGGCCAGCTGGCACGCACCGCGGCGCTCGTCGCCGAGGCGAACGCCAACGTCGTCGAGGTGCTGCACACGCGGCACAGCGACGGCATGCAGATCAGCCAGGTCGTGCTCGAACTGCACATCGAGACCCGCGGGCCCGAGCACGCGCAAGAGGTGCTCACGCGGCTGCGCGACGAGGGCTACGAGCCGCGCGTCGACTTCTAGCCCGCTTCAGTCCCTGAGCGCCGCTTCGGTCCCTGAGCCTGTCGAAGGGCAGATCTGCCGAGGCGCGCTTCGACAGGCTCAGCGACCGGGTTTCGACGGCCTCAGCGACCGGGTTTCGACGGGCTCAGCGACCGACGCTGGTTACGGAATGTACGTCTCGACCGCGACGATCTCGACCGAGATCGACTTGCCGTTCGGGGCCGTGTAGCTCGTCGACTCTCCGACCTTCATGCCCATGATGGCGGTGCCGAGCGGGCTGCCCTCGCTGTAGACGTCGAGTTCGGCGTCGCCGACGATCTCGCGGCTGCCGAGCAGGAACACGCTCTTGTCGCCGAGGATGTTGGCGGTGATGACCGTGCCGGGCTCGACGACGCCGCTCGACTGCGGCGCTTCGCCGACGGTCGCGTGGCGCAGCAGCTCGGTGAGCACGCGGATGCGCGCCTCGATCTTGCCCTGCTCCTCCTTGGCGGCGTGGTAACCGCCGTTCTCCTTGAGGTCTCCCTCTTCGCGCGCAATCTCGATCTTCTTCGCGATCTCGATGCGACCCTCCCCCGAGAGCTGCTCGAGTTCTGCACTGCGGCGATCGAACGCCTCCTGGGTCAACCAGGTGACTGAACCGTCGTTAGTCACAATGCTCTCCTATACAGATGAAGACCGGTCGCACTGACCGGTCTTATGGGCGAATCGGTCAAGACTATGTGAGCCAGCAGCGGTATATCAACCCGGTTACAGACAACTCCGTCGTTCGCACTTCCTCCACGAGCGACCGGGTGCGCGTCTCCGACGGGGGCACGCTGACGACTTTCCAGCCCACGATGCCGAACGTGGAGTTGAGCGCCTGAACCGCGCAGTCGACCGTCTTGCCCGCGTCGACGGTGAGCTGGTACCGCACCTGCACGAGAGAATCGCTCACTACGGTGTGCCCGGTGTCCTCGACCGCGATCTCGGCCGGGGCGCCGAGCAGCCCTCCCCAGACGAGCCACGCGGCGAACACCGCGACGAACGCGGCCGCGGTCGAACCGAAGACCCACTTGTTGCGCCGGCTGCTCCTCGGCGAGCGACCGTAGCGGGCGTCGAGGTCCTGCGCAGTGTCCTGCTGGGTCGATGACAAGAATGCTCCAGGTGCTGCGGTTACTCTTGAGTGAAGGCTATGAGCCTCAAGGGTATTCGATCAGGGCTAGGAGTTCGGTGACACTGCGGCTGCTTGCGGTACACGCCCACCCCGACGACGAGTCGAGCAAGGGCGCCGCCACCTACGCCTACTACCGCAGCCTCGGTGCGCGGGTCATGGTCGTGAGCTGCACGGGCGGCGAAGCCGGAGACATCCAGAACCCCCACCTCGACCAGACGGCCATGGCCGACCGCGACATGGGCGGACTCCGCCGACTCGAGATGGCCCGGGCCCGCGAGGCCATGGGCATCGAGCACCGCTGGCTCGGCTACCTGGACTCCGGGCTCCCCGAGAACGGGGAGGCGCTGCAGCCGCAGAGCTTCGCCATGACGCCGCTCGAGATCTCGGGGGTGCCGCTGGTGAAGGTGATCCGCGAATTCCGCCCCCACGTCGTCATCAGCTACGACGAGAACGGCGGCTACCCGCACCCCGACCACATCCGGGCGCACGAGGTGGCCAAGTGGGCCATGGCGGCCGCCGCCGACCCCGGCCGGCTGCCGGAGTGGGGTGCGGCCTGGACGACGAGCAAGGTCTACTACGACCGCATCATCAGCCCGCAGCGCTTCCGCGCCGTGCACACCGCGCTGCGCGAGAGCCAGCCCGACCACCCGCTGCTCGAGTCGCTCGAAGAGATGCAGGGCTGGATGAGCGAGCGACCCGAACCCAGCATCACCACCCAGGTGCCCGCGGG
>Ga0247817_10001091_pt1 | contig 14461 bp, 10 predicted proteins | sample UWRJL212509R1_FD_178010 | JGI IMG/M metagenome (GOLD analysis project Ga0247817, IMG submission 178010) | Plant litter microbial communities from Arlington Agricultural Research Station in Wisconsin, United States - UWRJ-L212-509R-1 | ecosystem: Environmental > Terrestrial > Plant litter >... | reverse complement strand
CCCTGGCTTATTAAACGATTTGTAGATCCCGAAGCCGAGTTTATTTATGTTCCGTATGCCGAGGTTCTAAGCAAAGCGGAAGAATTAGGTGCTATCCCTTTTGATCTGCCCAACGTTGAGTACTCACACTACGAGGACCAATGCACCTTTGACTACATTATCAAAAAGCACGGATTGAAAGACCCGGCACTGAACCGCATTGCAGCAATAGTTAGGGGTGCGGATACCGACCGGCATGACTTCGCTCCGCAAGCGGCAGGTTTGGAAGCTATATTTTCCGGCCTGGCTTATAATATAAAAGACGATCAGGAATTACTGTTCTTGGGGATAACCATTTATGATGGTTTGTATAGCTGGGCCACCCACTTGTTTAAAAATAAACATACGCAGGACGGGCCGGTAGAACAAATGCTTTTGCAGGTGTATCATCAATATCTTAAGCAAAGCAAAGGGCAAAAAATGCCAGAATGGGCCAGCACTTTAAAAGAAATGATCCAGGATCAGTTAGATACCAACCTTACACTCAGCCTTCAACAGGCGTCTGAAGAACTGGAGATCAACCCGGCTTATCTCTCGCGGGAGTTTTCAAGGTATTTTGATAATCTGAGTTTTGGGGATTACATGCGCAAGCTGCGGATAGAAAAAGCCTGCCAGCTGATTGAAACAAGCAACCATAGCTTAACGGAGATAGCTTATCTTACCGGTTTTTCTGACCAGAGCCATTTTAACCGCATTTTTAAAAAACATACCGGGCACAGTCCATCCATCTTCAAAAAATCACTTAAAAAGTAAAATTCAGACTACTGGTTAAGAATATACTATTCTAAGCGCCGCGCCATAAATAACATTGCATCATCAATTGTTATTTATGAAAATACGCTTAATACCCTTTCTAATTATTGCATTGCTGCCCCTGTACAGTTTTGCACAAAGTGGCCCTGCGCAAACTTATCCTAAAATTACCGGCTATGTGGGCATATTGCACCCTATTGCAACGTTTAGCAGTGCCGGTACAGAAACCAATTTTAAAAATTATTATGCAGTAGGTATGCCCGTTGGCATTAACATTTGGAAGAGCGCGAAGATAGGTTTCTCGGCTGAGTTTGTTCCTACGGTACGCGCAGAAGCAGGTACCAGCAAAATGAGTAACTTTACGTTCCATCCCGGTGTATTGGTGGCACTTGGTAAAGGGTGGACATTTGCCGGCCGCGCCGCGTTTGAAACTTCGGGGCGCTATGGCTTAACACCTGTGCTAAACAAAACGGTTATTAAGGGTAAAAACAGCAGCTTGTTTGCAGCCCTGCCCCTGCCGCTGCGTTTTGGCAATAGCAAGGCAACAACGTTTGGTGTTGGTTTTCAATTTGGGATAGCTTTTTAACCATGAGCGCTTTGGGGAGCAAAAAATATACACTTAGAGAACTTACGCTGTATTTTCTTAAGCTCGGTACCTGGGGTTTTGGCGGCCCCGTTGCATTAGTAGGCTATATGCACCGCGACCTGGTAGAGCAAAAGGCGTGGCTTACAGAAGAGGAGTATAAAGAAGGGCTGGCACTGGCGCAGCTGGCACCCGGGCCTTTAGCCGCGCAATTGGGCATTTATATTGGCTTTGTACACTACGGAATGTTAGGCGCTACGCTGATAGGGCTTGCATTTGTGCTGCCTTCATTTATTATGGTGGTGTTATTGGGCATGGTTTACCAGGCTTACAGCGGCCTTAACTGGATGCGTGATGTATTTTATGGCGTGGGCGCTGCCGTTATAGGTATTATAACCTTAAGTGCATATAAGTTAACGCTAAAGTCTGTCGGCAAACTCAATTTATTAGCTATCAGATCTAATTGGCTGCTGTGGCTGTTTTATCTCATAGCTGTTGTTGTTACCATTATTACCCAACAGGAGCAAATACTACTTTTTATGGGATGCGGCCTGATCTATATGTTTGTAAAAGCACCGCCCGGCTGGATGAAAAGAACAACTTCATTACCTGTTATACTAATAAGCAGTATTAGCTTCTGGAGCTACTCCAAAGATACCTTAGTACAGATAGGCCTGTTTTTTTTAAAAGCAGGCACTTTTGTATTTGGCAGCGGACTGGCAATTGTACCATTTCTGCATGCCGGCGTGGTGAACGATTATCACTGGCTAAACGAAAACCAGTTTGTTGATGCCGTTGCCGTTGCCATGATTACTCCGGGGCCGGTAGTTATCACAGTGGGCTTTATCGGTTACCTGGTAAATGGGTTTCCGGGCGCGGGGGTAGCCGCGTTGGCTACATTTATGCCTTGCTTTTTGTTTACGGTTATTCTTGCACCATTTTTTAAAAAGATAGCTAAAAACACAAGCATCAAGGCTTTTGTTGATGGCATTACAGCCGCCGTTATAGGTGCGCTGGTTGGCTCAGTTGTAATAATCGCTAGCCGTTCTATCATAGATATACCCACAGCAGTTATTGCGTTAGCAAGCGGATTGGCCCTCATTTACATTAAGAAGCTACAGGAGCCACACCTTATTGCAATTGCAGCTGTGTTGGGCATTCTTATTAAAAGTGTATTATAAAGCAGATCCAGACAACGCTTTACCTTTCAGCTTTAGTCTTTTACCTTTCGGCTTTAACCTTTAACCTCGCCCCCATCATCCTGCTAAAAAACTCAGGGGTAACGCCAATGTATGATGCGATATCCTTTTTAGGCAGCTCATTAATTAGGGTTGGGTACCGCTTACAAAAATTATTGTAACGTTCCTCTGCGGTAAGGCTTAGGTTATCCATTAAACGTTGTTGATAGGCAACCAATGAGTTCTCTGTTATTATCCTGAAGAAACGTTCAAATTTGGGCACTTCATGAAAAAGAAGGTCTTGTTTAATTTTTGATAACAGCAAAACTTCGCATGGATCAGACGCCTCAATATACAAAGTGCCGGGCCTTTGGCTTATCAGGCTGTACATATCAGCAATCCACCAGCCTACGGGCGCGAAGTTAAGTACATGTTCCTGTCCATGCTCGTCAACCGTATAACCCCGCAGGCAGCCGCTATTTACAAATGCAGAATACTTACAAACTTCGCCTTCCCTTAACAAAAACTGCTTTCGGCTAAGCTGTTTAGGGTGCAGCAAGCTTATAAAATAGGCCTGTTCATCGCCAGTAAGGTTGATGTGTCTGCCAATGCTTTTTAAAATGGTATCCGTTAACATTACAGGCAATATAGCAATTTACCGAGTGGTGAATAGTGCGCGGTGGTTTTAAATTTGTTAAACATGATATCAGTTGATTTTTTGTTGCTGCAACAAAAAATCAACTGATTATAATGCCACTGAAAAACAGCGCATTACCACCATTTTACAGCTAAACTTACTGACGAATAAGTCTGTTGCAAAGCGTTGCAAGTTTAAACATTTAATAACTGCAAATTGTTAAATTACAAGTAGTTGCAAAAAACACTGTTGCAAGTGTTGCAAAGTGTTGTATATATTTCTGCAACACCTGCGTTATTTTAAACACCTTTAAACACCACGCTATTAGCCTGCTCAATCTCATCAGGCGAAATACTGTGCGCCTTACCCGGGTAAACTTTCAGGGTAACATTAGCGCCCAAACTCTCCAATATTTCAACGGATTCTTCTACCCTGCTCAGTGGCACATGCGGGTCGGGGTTGCTGGTGGTAATCAATATGGGCGTACCGTTAAAGTCGCCTTTATAACGTTCGGTTATCAGCTCCTGCCCTATCAAGCCGCCGGTAAAGGCCACCGCGCCACCATAACGCCTGCCATTGCGCGCCACGTATTCCAACGTTAAACATGCCCCCTGCGAAAAGCCCAGGAAATAGATCTTATCTGCAGTTATACCGCCCGCCTCAATCTGCCTAACCAACTCCTCAACCACCCCAATCGCCGAATCCAACGCCGGTTGGTTTTGCGCCTCCGGCGCCATAAAGCTATAAGGGTACCAGCTATTGTTGGTAGCCTGCGGCGCGTAAATGGCGGCATCAGTTAAATTAAACAGTTTCGCCAGCCGCATAACATCCTCAGCGCTACCGCCTCTGCCATGCAGCATAACAAGGGCGGTTTTGGCTTGTTGCACCGGCGTACCGGCGCTTATATATTCATTATTGTGTGTGTACATATTAGTCTAACTTGGGTAATACGGCTTCTATTTCATCCCTGCGGGCTTCATACTGAGCAGGTAACTTTAAATGACTGCCCAACTCGGCAACAGGCTCATCTACATCAAAGCCGGGGTTATCGGTAGCAATTTCAAACAACACGCCCCCGGGTTCGCGGAAATACAATGAGTAGAAGTAGTTACGATCTATCTTCTCGGTAATGTGCAAGCCCAAAGCTACTATCTTATCTCTAAACTGCATTAGCACCTCCTCGTTCTCAACCCTGAAAGCCACGTGGTGCACACTACCGCCTGCTACATGCCCGGCAACTTCGCCGGCTACCTCAACCAGGTCAACTATGTTTGCGGTATCAACAGCATCAGTTATAAAACGGTAGCGGTTAACATTCTGCTCTAACAGGCGGTAACCAAACACCTTAGTTAAAATATCAGCGGTAGGCTGCATTTTGTTAGTAGTTATGGTGATGTTATAAAAACCTTTTAAAGCGTGCTCTGCCTTTATATCGTCGGTTTCCCAACCTTTGCGGTTGTCGTTTTTTGCTTCTATAAGTTCAAGCTTCAAGCCATCGGGGTCTAAAAAGGTAAGATAGTTGTCACCAAACTTTTCGGCCACTTTATTATAGATCACGTTGTGGGCCTCAAAACGTTGCTGCCAAAAATCAAGACTGCCCACCGGCACAGCATAACCAATTTCGGTAGCTTGCCTTGCACCACGTCTGCCCTGCATAATATTACCCCAAGGGAAGAAAGTAAGTATGGTGCCAGGGGTACCGTACTCGTCGCCGTAGTAAAAGTGGTAAGTTTCGGGATCGTCAAAGTTTACGGTTTTTTTAACCATGCGTAAACCTAAAACTTTGTTGTAGAAATCAAAATTGCGTTTGGCATTGCCTGCAATTGCAGTTATGTGGTGTATGCCGTTTATTGTATTTTTCATGATGCGTTTATTTTAATTGTGAGTGATATTTAATTATTACACTACAAATTTACCCCGCATTTTATCGCCGCCACTTGATGTAGGTCAAGAAATAAAAACACAGCTAATTTTAATATATTTGCCCATGATTGCTCCCGTAGTTCAACGGATAGAATTATGGTTTCCGGTACCATCGATATGAGTTCGAATCTCGTCGGGAGCACCCAGCGGGACAACGTCAGATTTTAGTCAGTTGTCCCGCTTTATTTCACTACAAGTTTCTGTAAATAAGATATATGCAACTTAAAATTCCCGCCAATTTAGTAGCTCGAAAATGCAAATTCTCCAAAGTGAAGTTTTCGGCATACATCGAACTAACCAGGAAAAAATCTAAAGAGAACTTTGGAACCAGTTGTGCTTTTTTTCTACAAAAAAGACTGGGTTTTAGACCGAAAGCAAATATTGAGTAGTAGCTGCCTTCTTTATAGCTACAGGCCACAATCCGATCTTGTAAAACTTACATAAAATTTTCTACTATAACTACGGCAGAGGCCGGTTTGGGTTTTTTTAACAATGCTTTTATTGGGTATTAAAAAAGCGCCGCTCTTGTGTGAAGAAACGGCGCTATATATCAACCAAATACAGTGGAGAAGTCTAGGTTATTAATTCTTACAATTCGCGCAGCCAAACATTGCGGTAACTTACCGGCTCGCTTTTATCGCCATGGGCTTGCAGTTTTATTGGTGCGGGCCCATGTTTTACATAGTCATGTTTACCTATGTAATTGGTTTCGCCTTGTACTTCAAAATTATTTTGTACCAGCACGCCATTTAAAAAAGCGGTTACACGTGCTTTAGTTTTAACGGTACCATCGGTGTTAAAAGTTGGGGCTGTCCAAACAATATCATAAACGTTCCATTCGCCGGCTTTGCGCGCGGGGTTAGCCAAAGGGATGGCTTCTTTATAAATACTGCCAACCATACCGTTTACGTAGGTCTTGTTTTCGTTATTGTAACCGTCAAGCACCTGTATCTCGTAGCCGCCGGCTTTGCCATTGGTAGCCGCAAGGAACACGCCGCTGTTACCGCGGGATTGTCCTTCGCCAGTTATGTTAGCCGGAATTCTGTATTCAATATGCAACTGGTAATTGGTAAAGTTGCGTTTGGTTTCCATATCGCCTGCTTGTTTATTAACCGTAAAAGCACCATCCGCCAGGGTCCATTTTGCCGGTGTTTTACCGCGGCTTGACACCCACTCATCCAGATTTTTACCGTCAAATAACACAATCGCGTCAGACGGTGGCGCATCAAACGCTTTGGGCGATTGTACCACTTTAGGCAATGCAGCCTGCGGCGGAAATACTTCTGTTTCTTCAGGCTTGTTGGTAAGCGGTTTACTTGGGTCAACTATCATCTGAGCGTTAGCTCCCAAAGCAAGGAACATTGACGCCGCAGAACATATTAAAGCTACTCTCATAATGTAATATTGATTATTGGTTCTTCTATTTTTCAACTTTCATAACACCCCGCATTACCATGTAATGGCCGGGATAGCTACATAAATACTCGTACTGGCCAGGTTTATCAGGCGCCGTAAAGTAGATAGATTCTGATTTATTTGGCTGCAATAAAACTGTGTGATAAAGCACTTTTGGTGTATTGGGCACATAGCTCATACGCTCGCCGTTAATGCCTAATTTAATTGCTAACTGCCCTACCTCTGTAGCCGCGCCAGGCTCTGTAACCACAACATTGTGCAGCATGTCATCATTGTTGTTAAAGGTAAGTTTTATTTTGCTTCCGGCTTTTACAGTAACAGCCTCCGCATCAAATTTTAAACCAGGGCGTGTTGTAAGCGTAATTGTACGATCAGGCCCTTTTGTCCAGCTTGCGGGTTGCACGGTTAAGCGTTTTACTGTATTTGCTGTCGCGATTGTTGTAGGTTTTTTGGCCGTAGATGCGGCTGCAGCCATCATAGCTTCGTGGTCATGCTTAACTGAAGCTACGGCACGGTTAGCATCGGTTATCGCCAGTTTTTCACCATCGGGTATACGGTTTAACGTATAGTACCCGTAGTTATGCATTAACGATAAATTATTATCAGAGCGAACTCCTTCCGCTTTTATCTCGTGTACATAACCTTCTTTCAGGCTATCTAAAACTAGTCTCACCTTCATTTTATCTGCCGATACCTGTATGGCCTTTATTACCCTGTTGTTTTGCAACACCGGCGGACTTCCGTATATATGATGATATTTATAGGTAAAGCTGCTTACGTTATAAGATGCGGCATCTTTAGCAGCGGCTACGTCAACAGGCATGGTAAATTCCAGTTCAAAACCATCTGGCTGCGCCTTTATTGTTTTAACTTCAAACGGCATAACACCAGTCCATTCCAGGCGTTGTAACCCGAATGACTGCTTACCTGTTGATCCCCATCCGCGTGATGTCATACCGGCAAACATACTGCCGTCTGAACCCCAGTTCAATCTTAATATGCCTGATGAAAAACCTTCACGGAAAGGAAAAACAACACCCTGATAAACGCCTTTCACTTTCTCCATGAAGATGCGGTTAACTTTACTCTGACCCTGATCGCCCACAAACATTTGTCCTTCAAACGGGCCCATTTTCCCTTTAGCATCGTAATTCAACAATCCCGAGGTTGATATCCCTAAAATAGTATGTGGCAACCACACCGATGGTGTTTTAAGCGCCGGGATGCGTTTAGCTACCTCAAACTTAGGTTCGCCAGTATCAGGTATATCCTCAATCTTCAATTTTAATGGAGATCCAGGTTCACCAGACCAACGCAGACTGCGCGGGTTACCCAGAAAATCACCTTCGGCAACATGGGTTACGTTGCCAGATCCTACCCAATCGCCCTGATTTTCAGAGTAAAAAATATCGCCGTTATTATTCAACGCAAATGCTGCAGGCGAGCGAAAACCAGCGGCAAAAGGTGTCATATTAAAATTCTTATCGAACTTTAACATCCAGCCGTGCCATTTTGATAAACTTTCGCCAAAATTTATCCAGCCCAGGTTAAGCGTTACCACCATGTTGCCGTCTTTATCCAGCATAGGGCCATAAGCATATTCGTGGTAATTACCGGCAAGCGGCCACGAATACATGGTTTTATACTCATCAGCTTCGCCGTCGCCATCCAAATCGCGCAAGCGGGTTAATTCCGAGCGCTGCACCACATATACGTCACCGTTGATGTAGTTAAGCCCCAACACCTCATGCATACCCTGCGCAAACAGTTTATAAGCCGGCAGGTTACCGTTTTTCATATAAGGGTTGTTAATTATCCAAACCTCGCCCCTGCGTGTTGAAACGGCCAAAGCATCATTTGGTAAAAATGCCATACCACCCACTTCAAGCAAAATATCCTGCGGGATAGGCACATCGCGTAAACGGTAAACCTCGTCCTCGCGCTGAATACGACTGGTATCAGCCGGCATTATATTGATAGCACGTGCTGTTGCATTATGCGATAAGGCAACAAATAATGCCGTTGCAAATGCTATCCCGCAGGTACCTTTTAGTAAATTTTTTATATTGGTTTTCATTTTATACAAATTGCAGGTTACCAGATCAATGAATAAATAACCGGATTATTTGATGTTACCGGAACTAACAGTTCTGAGCTATTTTGACTGTAGCGTATCCATGGTTTTAACTTTTCATCTATCTGTACGTAATAGCCTTTATCGCCGACAATAAAAAGTCCGTTGCCTGCGGCCGTAATTGTTGCGCCCTTGGCTAACCTGGCATACAGGTTTGCAGGTGCATTTGTAACAGTGATCTGCCTTGAGATGCTTTTGTCGGCATTGCCCACCGCTACTTTATCGTTTACATGGTAACCGCCCATTTCATATTCAAAAGTTGGGTTGCGTTGTTTGTCAAGTGTATAGCCCATGTTTTTCAAGTCATCAAACTTTAATGAATCAGGCCATACTGAAGTTTCTTTATTCAACAGAACGGTTAAGGCAGGCGCTTCAGAAAGCGCGACTACACTACCCCTTGGCTTTGCCAGTTGTGGTTCGCCCCGTTGCTCCCACATCTCGGTAACATCCATAAACGGGCCGTGCCACGCCTGAAACAAAGCGCCTTGCTTAACATCATATGAGTAATTTACCTGCCCGGTGCTACCTAATGATACCACGTGCGTACGTTTTTTTCCGTTGAAGTTTACGAAGCTGCGCAGCAGGTAATTTTTGCCAGATGGATCAAGCAGTATAGGATTAGGTACCCTGCGCACTCTGCGTACCTGGGTGCCTGTAGCCACAACAACAGGTGCCAGGGTTGAAACTTTTACATTTTTTATTGCCACAGTACCGTTGCCTGCAAGAAAAACCAACGGACCACTGCCGGCTTCGGTATCAAAAGTACTCCCTACTGATGGCGCGGTTACTTCAGCATTTTCCTGAACCAAAACGCCGTTGATGTATACTTCTTCAAATAGCGCGTTAGAGGTTTTTGTATTTCCATTTAGTTTCGGTGCCCGATATTTAATCAGCACATGCTGCCAAAGTCCCGGCGCTTTTGCTACATTCATCAATGGCGCAAGGCCTGTAAACGCGCCACCATTTTGCTTTAGCGGACCGATGCCACCCATATCAGCAGTAACAGGTGTTGTAGCTACCCAACTGTCGGCAAGGCTAACGCGATAGCGGCCTTGCAGCAACACCGCTAACGATGCCCCTTTATCTACAGCAAAATCAAACTCTGCCTGGGTATCGCCATAGGCTTCGTTGGTTGATAAAGCTGCGCCTTGTGCATTACCGGTGTATAGGATAACTCCTGTTCCGGCAGTCTTTTTTATCTTATCGGCAGCGATACCAAATGTAGCATCGGCAACTGGTTCCCAGTTTTTCTCTGACCCGGTGGTGGGTTTAAAATCACTTAAAGAAAGCGCAGGCGGTGCTTGGGCAAAGCCCAACATCTGCCCTAAAAAGATTCCCGTGCATGAAAGCACGACTACTTGTTTAAACTTCATTTATAATAGGTTATATTGAAAACTAAATTACAATTTAATACTTATTTTTTTACCTGCATAACTTACTGCCTTTGCATTAGCGCTGTTATCGCTTATACCGGCAGGGGCTACAACAACTTTAAAAGTTCTGGTTTCTAACATGCCCTTAAACATGCCCTTTCTGTCGGCTATGCTTAACGTTTGTTTCTTGTCATCCCAATGGAAAGTGATCTCGCTGTATTGTCCCTTCTCGTAGTTATAGTTATCATTCTCATCTTCATAAAGGGTAAAATCACCGTCGGCACCGGGGTAAACCCTTATCTCCAGGTTATCCCAATTCTTCTCGGTTGAATATTGAACAATTGGCCCGATAGGTAAAACAGAACCTGCTTTGATGTAAACAGGGATAATATCTAATGGCGTTTCCCGGCTTACTGTATTGCCACCTGCCAGTTTCTGCCCGCTCCAGAAATCATACCATGCCGTACCTGCAGGCAGGTACGTTTCCTGAGATTTTATGGTGCTGAAATCTTCTACATTATTATTGGGGGCCTGCGCTTTGGTATACATGCCTTTGGTTACCGGGTTTACCAGTATAGATTTACCAAACATGTACTCGCCGGTATTGTCCCATACTTTCTTGTCAGCTGCAAAATCCATAAACAGGGCTCTCATCATGCTGGATTGATGCGCGGTTACATCCCATGATGTGGAATAGATGTAGGGCAGCATCCTGTAGCGTAAGTTCACAAACTTTTCGGCAGCGTCATATACCTTGTCCCCTTTTTTACCAAACTGATAGATCTCTCTTGGCGCATCGGCTCCGTGCGAACGCATTAATGGGGTAAAGGCGCCAAACTCCATCCAGCGGGCATATAACTCTCTGTAGTCTGCATCCTGAAGTTTTCTTGGGTATTTTGTTAAGAAAAATCCACCTATGTCGGCATTCCAGTAGGGGATGGCGCTTAGTGAGAAGTTTAGTCCGGTTGGTATCTGTTTGGCAAGGGTTTCCCATGAGGAGGTGATATCCCCGGACCAGGTGTTTGCACCGTAACGTTGCTGACCTGCAAATGCTGAACGGGTTAAAATGAAAACGCGTTTATCTGAGCTTGCGGCACGCTGGTGATCATAAACACCACCAACTCCCAGTAATGGATAGGCATTGCGTACTTTACGGAAAGATCCCATGTAGGTTTTGATATCCAGATCTGTTGGTTTGGCGCTCAGGTGATCGGGTTCGGTTGAATCCATCCACCAGCCGTCTATGCCATAAGGGAACAGGCCTTTGCTAAGGTAGTTCCAGTAGATATCGCGGGCTTCGGGATTATAAACATCATAAGGGCGCACGCCTGACGGGTAATCTTGTTTTGGCGGCCACAGCTCTGAGCCGGACTCGGGCCAGGTATGAAAGTCAAGCAGCATGTTTTTGGCTTTCATGTCTTTGTAAGGCTTGGTTTCCGGGCCGAAGGATGACCAGATTGAGATCATCAGATGCGCGTTTAAGTTGTGCACTTCGCTCATCATTTTTCTTGGGTTAGAAAAGTCTACATTTAAAAACTCCATTGAGTTCCATAGGTAGTTATTGCCCCAGTACTGCCAGTCTTGCACAATGCCGTCAAGCGGTACGCCTAGTTCGCGGTATTTTTTTACTACGCCAACTGTTTCGTCCTGTGTTTTGTAGCGCTCTTTGCTTTGCCAGAAACCATAGGTCCATAAAGGCATCATGGGCGCCTGTCCTGTCAGATCGCGCATTTTGGCGATTACGCCATCGGCATTGCCGCCATTTAAAAAGTAATAGTCTATGCCTTCGCCTACATCTGAAGAGAAGAGGGTTTCGGCCTGGGTATCGCTGAAGGTTGTGGGTGAGTAATTGTCCCAGAAAACACCGTAGCCTTTAACTGATTGAATAAATGGCACCACGTCTTCGGTATTGCCTTGCATCATGTTTTTGTAAACCTGGTTGCGTTGGTTCAAATTACCGCGCTGATGCTGGCCTAAGCCATAAATAGCCTCGTCTTTATCTAAAATAAATGATTGCGCTACGGTAAGTGTTTTGCTGCCGGCATCGTCAAAGGGTTTAAAAGAGGCGCCGTTGGCTTTCTCTTTTAATATGGATACGCCTTTAAGGTCTGCGTAAGCAACATCTCCGGTAGCAAGGTCGAGCGTAACTTTTAGCTTGCTGCTGCTAATATCCAGCGCATCGCCCCGTTTGGTAAGTTTTACAGGTATTTGCTCCTGCTTTTTAATTACCGATAGACTGGCTTGTTTAAACGTTTGCCCCAATGGCGTTTTTGTAACCCGCACAATATCCGCACTGTAGAACTGTACCGTAATGGATTGGTCTTTGGTAACTACCTGCGCCCCCAGCGGAATTGACTGGTAGCTTTGCGCAATACCCCATAAGGGGCAAATAGCAACCATTAAAACGGTTGCTTTAAAAAAAAATTTAATCATTTTAATAAGGGTAAAATAATCGGTTTATACAAGGCAAAACTACTATTTGGGTTAAGTTAGCGCTTACCTATTTGATGAAATATCTTCCGGATTAGTTGAAATATCGGCTTCATACAACCGCTATCCCTTATAATGGGACGGGCTCACCCCATATTCATCTTTAAAGCATTTACTAAAATAGGCTGCTGTACCAAAACCAACTTTTGCTGCTATTTCCTGTTGACTGAATCGCTTTTGGCTCAATAAATGCGCAGCTTTTTTCAGTTTTACCGAACGGATAAACTCTGTAGGGGCTTGACCAGTGATCGCCATTAATTTCCGGTATAGCCCTGTCCGGTCCATATTCATATCCCGGCTTAACTGTTCTACGGAATAAGAAGAGCTTTGGATATTTTTTTCGATATGCCCAATTGCTTTTTCTATCAGCTCCTGATCAACCGAAGTAGTTGTTATTTGATCCGGTTGAATAACGATAGAATTTTTAAACAGCATTTTCCGTTGCTCCTGCTGCGCAACCAATTTACTGATACGCAATAATAAAATGTCAAGGTTAAAAGGTTTTGTAATATAGGCATCGGCACCAGCATTGTACGCGCCGAACTGCACATCTTCGTTATAACGCGCGGTCAGCAGGATGACCGGCGTGTGCGAGGTATGTATATTGGTTTTTATGTTTCTGCATAGTTCAATACCATCCATGTTGGGCATCGTTATGTCGCTTATCACCAAATCAGGCAAAAGTTTATCTATTTGCGCCCAACCCTCCATACCGTTAGTAGCCGTGGTAACATCATAAAATACGCTTAGCTGCTCTGCCATAAAATTGCGGAAAGCGTCATTGTCTTCTACACATAGGATACTGTATCGTTTATCGCCTGCGGATTTAAGCACATGAACGTGCGGTTCGGCCGGCTGTAGATTAAGAGGAATATAAATTGTAAACTCAGAACCTTCATTTAATTTGCTGCTCACAGCAACTTCCCCGCCATGCAACTCTATATATTCCTTTACAAGATTTAATCCTATGCCACTGCCTTTAACGCCTTCAAGCTGGTTTTGCGCCTGAAAATACCGATCGAATATTTTAGGTAGTTCGCTTTCTGAAATACCCACTCCATTATCTGTAACCCTAAGAATCATTTGGCTTTTTTCTACGCTGGATACCTGCAATTTGATAAGCCCTCCCGGCGCGGTGAACTTGAACGCGTTGGACAGCAGGTTATTGACTATTTTTGTCACTTTGTCCCGGTCCAGGTAAAGGAACAACTCATCCGCAGGCATACTGGAAACAAACCTTACACCCTTTTCTTCGCAAACCTGCTGGAAAGGAACGGTTATGGGCTCAATTACATCTACAATATTCACAAAATTGAGGTGAAGCGTTTCCCCTTTAAACTCGTCTTGCTTAAAATCAACCAGGTTATTGACGATATTCAGCATATTGGAGGCGTTTTTATGAATGTTGCCTAACTGGCTTTTCACATATTGATCTTGTGTATTTTTTAAAACCGATTCTAATGGCGTTAAAATCAAACTAAGTGGTGTACGCAGCTCATGCCCCATGTTAGTAAGGAAGTTGATCTTCATCAGATCCAGTTTTTGCTTTTGCCTGCGAATAATGGATAGCTTACTTTGCCACAAATAAAATTTTAAAGCAAAATAAACAGTCGCCAAGCCTACTATAAAATAAAGTGTGATTGCTAGTGGTGTTCGCCAAAAAGGCGCCCGTACGGTAATATCCATCGTTATCACCGGCCCATCCCAATCGCCGCTATTATCTGTGGCCCTAACTTTAAAAGTATAACTGCCGGGCGACACGTCAGTATAAGTTACCCGTCCAATTCCGTCTGTTGTTGATATTTCATGCCACCCTTCATCTACACCTTCAAGCATATACCGGTAATAGGTTTGTGTAGGATTGATATAATTTAAGGCCGTAAAACTTACGGTAAAAAAGTTTTGGTTGTAATTAAGTTTAATAGCCTTTGTTGA
>Ga0247817_10001088_pt1 | contig 14480 bp, 15 predicted proteins | sample UWRJL212509R1_FD_178010 | JGI IMG/M metagenome (GOLD analysis project Ga0247817, IMG submission 178010) | Plant litter microbial communities from Arlington Agricultural Research Station in Wisconsin, United States - UWRJ-L212-509R-1 | ecosystem: Environmental > Terrestrial > Plant litter >... | reverse complement strand
GAAATGGTGAACAGCAGGTAAACGAGCTCCGAAATCCTAGTTTTCCGCTGGGCCGTGGGTCTCGATTGCCACTAAACCTGAAGTGACTTTGTCCCGGGACACGTGAAGCACCGTGTATTCGCCCGTGGCGAGCATCGTCGACTGGCGCAGCGCCTGGTCGATGTCGGAGTGCGTCTGGCGCGCGACCTCCTCGATGATGTCGGGCAGCACCGGGCCGTGGCTGCACAGCACGGCCGTCACTTTCTTACCGAGGCGCTTGGCGACGACGGATGCAACAGCGGCCGTTCCGTCTTCGTAGGCGTCCTGGCTGATCTTCGCCGTCTCTTTGACGGGCAGGGTGAGGTAGCCGGCGAGGGGCGCAATCGTGGACACGCAGCGCGCAGCCGTGCTGCTCACGAGCTTGGCGGGCGCGTAGGCCGCGATCGCGGGCGCGACGCTGAGCGCCTGCTCCGACCCACGCTGCAGGAGCGGACGCGTGTGGTCGGGTCCATCCCAGCTCGACGGGGCGACGGCCTTGCCGTGTCGAAGGGCGATGATCGCGAAGGTGCGGGCGCGGCCCTCAGCGAGTCGCGTCGCGAATCGGTCGATGACCTCGATGTCGTGCGAGTAGCTGAGCTTCTTGCGGGCCTTCTCGAGGGAGACCCACTCGACGCTCGAGATCTCGCTGTTCGGGGTGAACGCCGCGATCTCGAGAGCGTGTGCGCTGACCTCGGCCGACCAGTAGTAGACGACCTTCTCGCGACCGCTGGGGAGGGTGTATTCCACGGTTCCGAGGGGAGCCCCGAGGGAGACGGCGAGGCCGGTCTCCTCCGCGATTTCGCGCACCGCCGTCTGGGGCAGGGTCTCACCCGGGTCGAGCTTGCCCTTGGGGAGCGAGACATCCGTGTGCCCGGGGCGGTGCACGAGGAGAACGCGAGCCTTGCCGTCGACCATGCGCCAGCAGACCGCGCCCGCCGCGAGAACGGGGGTGGCGGCCGTCACCGGCTGGATCCGCTGCGCCTGCGGGAAGAAATTCGCTTCATGAGGACATTCTGCATGTCCTGAAGGGGCTCGCCGTTCTCGTCGGCGCTGTGGCGCGTCCAGGTGCCCGAATCGTCGAGCCACCACGAGGAGGTGTCGTCGGAGAGCGCGAGCTCGAACAACTGGTCGATCTCGGCGAGCTGCTCGGGAGCGGTGAGCCGCACGAGCGCCTCGACGCGGCGGTCGAGGTTGCGGTGCATCATGTCGGCACTGCCGATGTAGACCTGCGGGTCGCCCGCGTTGACGAACGAGAACACGCGGGCGTGCTCGAGGTAGCGACCGAGGATGGAGCGCACGCGGATGTTCTCGCTGAGCCCCTCCTGCCCAGGCTTGATGGCGCAAATGCCCCGCACCACGAGGTCGACGGGAACCCCGGCGTTGCTCGCACGGTAGAGGGCGTCGATGATCGCTTCATCCACTATCGAATTGAGCTTGATGCGAATGCCCGACTCGAGTCCGGCCTTGGCGTTCTCGGTCTCCTGGTTGATGCGCTTGAGGAGGCCCTTGCGCAAGTGCAGGGGAGCCACGAGGAGTCGCTTGAACTTCTTCTCGATCGCGTAGCCCGAGAGCTCGTTGAAGAGCCGCGTGAGGTCTTTGCCGACCTGGTCGTCTGCCGTGAGGAGGCCGAGGTCTTCGTAGATGCGACTCGTCTTGGGGTTGTAGTTGCCCGTGCCGATGTGGCTGTAGTGCTTGAGCACGCCGCGTTCCTGCCGCACGACGAGGGCGAGCTTGCAGTGGGTCTTGAGGCCGACGAGGCCGTAGACGACGTGCACGCCGGCCTTCTCGAGCTTGCGCGCCCACGAGATGTTGGCCGTCTCGTCGAAGCGCGCCTTGATCTCGACGAGGGCGAGCACGGCCTTGCCGGCCTGCGCTGCGGCGATGAGGGCCTCGACGATCGGGCTGTCACCGCTCGTGCGGTAGAGCGTCTGCTTGATGGCGAGCACGTTGGGGTCGGCGGCGGCCTGCTCGAGAAAAGTCTGCACGCTCGTCGAGAACGATTCGTAGGGGTGGTGCAGGAGGATGTCGCCGCGCGAGATCGACTCGAAGATGTTCGGCGGAGTGTTCGGCTCGACCGGGAGCAGGCTCACGCTCGTCTTCGGAACGTGTTTCGGGTAGCTCAGGCTCGGGCGGTCGATGCGGGTGAGCTGAAAGAGCCCACCGAGGTCGAGCGGCGCGGGCAGGCGGTAGACCTCCTGCTCGGTGATGTCGAGCTCGCGCACGAGCAGGCCGAGGGTCAGGTCGTCCATGTCGTCGGTGATCTCGAGGCGGATGGGCGGACCGAAGCGGCGGCTCAGCAGCTGCTTCTCGAGCGCCTGGATGAGGTTCTCGCTCTCATCCTCTTCAACCTCGACGTCTTCGTTTCGTGTGACGCGGAACTCGTGGTGCTCGAGGATCTCCATGCCCGGAAACAGCTCGGACAGGTGGTTCGAGATGAGGTCCTCGATCGGGATGAAGCGCAGGCGGCCCGACCCGTCGTCGGGGAGCTGCACAAAACGCGGCAGCACTGTGGGCACCTTGAGGCGCGCGAACTCGACCTTGCTCGTCTTCGGGTTGCGCACCCGGATCGACAGGTTGAGCGAGAGGCCCGAGATGTAGGGGAAGGGGTGCGCCGGGTCGACCGCGAGCGGCATGAGCACCGGAAAGATCTGGTTGGAGAAGATCTCGTCGACGCGAACGCGGTCGCTCTCCTCGAGGTCCGACCACGATTCGATGTGGATGTTCGCATCGTCGAGTGCCGGCTTCACGAGGTCTTTGAACGCTGCCGCATGTCGGGCCTGCAGTTCGTGCGCCTTCGCGCTGACCAGGGCTAGCACTTCGCCGGGAGGCGTTCCGATGTTGGTGGGAACGGCGAGTCCGGTCACGATGCGACGCTTGAGTCCCGCGACGCGCACCATGAAGAACTCGTCGAGGTTGCTCGCGAAGATGGCGAGGAAGTTCGCGCGCTCGAGGAGCGGCTGGCGGGGATCCTCGGCGAGCTCGAGCACCCGCTGGTTGAAGGCGAGCCAGCTCAGCTCGCGGTCGAGAAAGCGATCGAGGGGCAGCGTGCCGTCATCGACGCTCGACGATTCGTCGAGGTCGTACTCGTCGAGGGTGTCGGTGCTGTCGGAGGCTCCGCCGAGCGGGTTGTCGCTGTTCATCCGCCAATCCTGCCACCTGCGGGTGAACTACTGCTTAACCACTCCCGAGGATCGAGCCTGTCGAGATCATATTGAGCTCGTCGACATCTCGCTGCGCTCGACGTGGTCTCGACACGCTCGACCGCCGACGGTTCAACCGACAGCGCTGGGGAACCGCTCGTTCTCGTCCTCATAGACGTTGAAGCGGTAGCCGACGTTGCGCACCGTGCCGATGAGCGACTCGAGGTCGCCCAGTTTGGCGCGCAGGCGACGCACGTGCACGTCGACCGTGCGGGTGCCGCCGAAGTAGTCGTAGCCCCAGACTTCGCTGAGCAACTGCTCACGGGTGAAGACACGGGAGGGGTGGGTGGCGAGAAAGCGCAGGAGCTCGAACTCCTTGAAGGTGAGGTCGAGCGGCTTGCCGTGCACCTTGGCCGAGTAGCTCGCCTCGTCGATGACAACGCCCGACGCCTGGATCTTGCTCGACGACTTGTCTTGCGCCTGGCGACCGATCGCGAGACGGATGCGTGCATCGGCCTCCGCGGGGCCGGCGTTCTCGAGGATGACGTCGTCGACACCCCAGTCCGCACTGACCGCCGTGAGGCCGCCCTCGGTGAGTACGAGCAGCAGCGGAACCGTCACGCCGGTGGTGTTGAGGATCTTGCACAGCGACTTGGCGCTGGCCAGGTCGTAGCGCGCGTCAATGAAGATCAGGTCGCAAGTGGGCGCGGTGATGAGCGAAGCCGGCTCGGCAGGAATCTGCCTAGTCTTATGGCTGAGTAGCCCCAGGGCGGGAAGGACGTCGCTGTCACCCGCCGAGGTCAGGATCAGCAACTGCGCCACGGGTCCTCCAAAGTGCGTCCGCCCAGTCTAAAGCGCCTTAAGATCAATCTGTGACCCACAAACTGGCCAGCGTGCTCCCCGTCTGGCTTCTCGCCGTTCTCGGAGCCGTGCTTGTCGCAGTGTTTTCGTTGCCCGCGGAGCACTTCACCTGGCTCGCGATCGTCTTTGCCGGCTGTGTGCTCGCGACCTTCGGCATCCAACTCTTTTTGCAGCAGAGTGACGGTTTCGTCACTCGAGCGATGTCGAGCATCGTCGGCGCGCTCGTCGTGCTCGCTCTCGCGACCGGAATCCTCTCCCTCGTCGCAGCATCGTAGGGCTCATCATCGTGCAGCGCACCGCCGCTGCGGTTAGGCTTGGAGCATGAACTGGATCCTCGCGCTTGAGCTCTTCTTCACCGGCTTGCTCATTCTGGCGACCCTCGCGATCGCCGCGACATCCGTCGTCGTGCTGTACAACCTCTTCCGGGGCCAGCGCTAACCTCCGTGATCGATCTCGACGCGAGTCTCCCCGCTGAAATCGTTCCGCTCTCCTGGCTCATCGGGCTCTGGGAGGGCACCGGTGTCGTGCACTACACGGTCGGCGACGACGTGCGCGAATACGAGTTCGGGCATCGCCTGAGCTTCACCCACGACGGACTCCCGTACCTCAACTACACGTCGTACACCTGGCTCCTCAACGACGAGAACACGCCGCTCGCCACAGAGTCGGGCTACTGGCGCCTCAGCCGCCCAGCCCAGGATGGCGACCAGGGCCCCGGCATGCTGCAGGGCGTCGGCGCCACACCGTACTCCTCTGCCGAAGACGTCGAGTCGCTGCGCAATCGTGCGGGCGGTTTCGACATCGAAGTGTCGATCGTGCACCCGCGCGGCGTGAGCGAGCTCTACCTCGGCCAGGTCAAGGGTCCGCGCATCGACCTCGCCACCGACGCCGTCATGCGCACGGCAACGGCGAAGGACTACACGGCAGCGACCCGCATCTACGGTCTCGTCGACAGCAAACTCCTCTGGGCCTGGGACATCGCAGCTCTCGGCCAGTCCCTCCGCACCCACTCGTCAGGAACCCTCGCCCGTGTCGAATGAATTCGAACAGCTTCCCGGTGCCGTCGGCTCCCCGCCGCAGCACTACGGCAATCCCCTCGCCGAGCAGAAGGCACTCGCGGCAGGCTCCGCAGTCGTCGACCTGTCGAACCGCAGCATCCTCACCATCACCGGGCCCGACCGCCTGACCTGGCTCGATTCGCTCACCTCGCAGTCGATCGCCGGCCTCAAGCCCGGCGAGTCGAGCGAGACCCTGCAGCTCGACCCGAACGGTCACCTCGAGTACGCCATCCGTCTTGTCGATGACGGCGAGACCGCGTGGCTCCTCGTCGACGAGGGTGAGGGCGAACCCCTCCTCGCGTGGCTGGGCCGCATGCGCTTCATGCTGCGCGTCGAACTCGCCGACGTCTCCGACCGCTACGCGACCATCGGAACACTCGGCACCCCGCCAATAGCCGCCGTCGTCACCTGGGTCGACCCGTGGCGCTCGGTCGTCTCGGGCGGCCACCAGTACGCCCTCACCGCCGACCACCCCGGTGCTGCCTTCAGCTACAGCGAGCTCGTCATCGAGAGAAGCAGCCTCGTGGATGCCGCAGCCCTCCCCGCGGCCGGCACCCTCGCCCTCGAAGCGCTGCGTGTCGCAGCGTGGCGCCCCCGGTTCGCAACCGAGGTGGACGAGAAGAGTATCCCGCACGAGCTCGACTGGCTGCGCTCCGCCGTTCACCTGACCAAGGGCTGCTACCGCGGACAGGAGACTGTCGCGAAGGTGCACAACCTCGGGCACCCGCCCCGCCGCCTCGTCATGCTGCACCTGGATGGCTCGGAGGGGGTGCTTCCGGCGCCCGGATCCTCGATCGAACTCGGTGACAAGACCGTCGGCCAGATCACCAGCTCTGCGCTGCACTACGAGCTCGGCCCCGTCGCCCTCGCGGTCATCAAGCGATCGGTCGACCCCGCTGCATCCCTCACCGTTGTCTCCGACGAGTTGCGCATCGCGGCCGCACAGGAGCTCATCGTGCCCACGGATGCCGGCGCTGTCGCCGACGTTCCCCGCCTGCCCCGCCTCGGCGCCGTAGCCCGCTCGTACTAGGCATGGCCGAGGGCGCGCAGGCAGCGAACCTGCGGAGGCTGGAGCGCAGCATCCGCCGCCGCCTCGACGCACGCGTCGCCGCGCGTCGGGCGCTCGCGTCGGCACCCGCGGCCTTTCAGATCGTGGTCGCCGCGACCGCCGCCTACGCTGTGGCCCACTACCTGTTCGGTCACGCCGTGCCCCTCGTCGCGGTGACCGTCACGATCTCGATCCTCGGATTCGCTCGGGACGCCCGACCGCGCCGCGTGCTCGAATCCGTCATCGGTATTCTCGTCGGCATCACGCTCGCCGAGATCCTGCTCCTCCTCGTCGGCACCGGGATCTGGCAGATCGCCCTCGTGCTCTTCGCGACGCTGCTGGTGGCACGACTCGTCTCACCGAGCAACGCGTTCGCGGTGGCCGCGGGCGTGCAGTCGATGCTCGTCATGCTCCTGCCCCCGCCCGATGGCGGCGTCTTCGTGCGCAGCGTCGACGGCATCATCGGCGGTGTGCTCGCGCTCGCCGTGACCGCGCTGATCCCGCGCGACCCGCGACGCCTCGCGCAGGCCGACACCCGCACACTGCACTCGATTCTCACGGAGGCGCTCGGTTCCGTCGTCGAAGCGCTGCGGCGAGCGGATGAACCGGCCGCCTCCCTCGCGCTCGAGCGACTCCGCCGCACCCAGGCGGTGATCGATGAGGGCTCTGCCTCCCTCGAGACAGCCATCGCTGTCGCCCGCATCTCGCCGTTCCTGCGGCGTCACCTCCCGGCGCTGCGCCGCCAGGCCGCGCTCAACACCGGGCTGGACCTCGCCTCCCGGCACCTGCGACTCATCACCCGGCGTATCGACTTCCTCGTGCGCGACGGCGTGGAACGCCCCGAACTCGCCGCCCTCGTGCAGCGCGTGCGGGCCGGGCTCGACGGACTGCCGGACTCCCGCGAGGCACTCGTGGAGCTCGCCGCCGAACTCGACCCGGCCATCGCGCTGCCCGGTGCCGACATGACCGACTCGATCATCGTGCACCTGCTGCGACCCCTCGTCGTCGACCTGCTCGTCGCCACCGGGATGCCGCTCGAGGAGGCGCGGGGGCTGTTGCCGCCGGTGTAGGTGCGTGCGGCCGCTGAGGTTCTCGAAGCGCGCGTTCGCTGAGGCTCTCGAAGCGCTCGTTCGCTGAGGCTCTCGAAGCGAGGCTTTGCTACGTTCGCTGAGGCTCTCGAAGCGCTCCTGCCGTGTGTCGTGATCCCTTCGAGAGCCTCAGGGAACGAGGTCGAGCCTCAGGGAACGTGGTTGAACCTCTCGGTTTCGATACGCTCGCTGGCGCTCGCTACTCAACCACCGTTACCAGCGGAACCCGAGCGGCTCCACCGCGCCCCACGCGACCGTGAGCTCGCCGAGCTTGTGGCGGGTGCGACCGCCGAGCACGGGCCATCCATCCGCCTTGAGGGTGTCGGCTGTCGCGATCCAGCGCTGTTGCGGGCCGTAGACGCCGAGCGGCGCGTGCACCTGCCAGGTGCGGTCGAGGGCGAGGAGAAACTCGTGGATGCGCTCACCCGCGACGTTGCGGTGGATGAGCACTTTGGGCAGGCGTTCCGCGATGATGCTCGGGCGCTCGAGGTCGGCGAGTCGGAGGCTGACGGTGAACCGCTGGGGGCCGGCGCTTGTCACATCCACCCAGCTGGCGACGCGGCCGACCTCGTTGCAGGTGCCTTCGACGAGCAGCCCGCCGGGCTGGAGCCGGTCGACCATGCGGTGCCAGTTCTCGAGCACCTGGCTCTCGTCGTACTGGCGGAGCACGTTGAGGGCACGGATCACCGCGGCTTTGCGGCCAGCGGGCAGCGGCACCTCGAACCCGCCGAGCCGAAAGCTCACGCCCGGCTTGGCGGACTTGTTCGCGAGACTGACGCGGGCCGGGTCGATCTCGATGCCGATGAGTTCGACGTCCGTTCTGACACGGGAAAGACGTTCGTGCAGTTCGAGGGTGGTGGTGGCGGATGCGCCGTAGCCGAGGTCGACGACGAGCGGGTCGTTGGCGTTTCTGAGGGCGGCGGATGCGGCGATCCACCGGTCGACGCGGCGGAGCCGGTTGTGGCCGGTCGTTCCGCGGGTGATCGAACCGATGGGCATGCAACAAGTATCGGCGATGACGGAATCCGGCGGGGGTACGCGGCGGGTCGGGCGAGCCGGTGGCGACCTGTTCATAATTCCTGCAGAACGCCCCGCTCGCGTTTCACAACGCCAAGGAAAGTGCGGCTGTACCGGCAGCGCGGTCGAAAACTGCAGGAGTTATGAACACGCGTCGATAAGCTAAACCCATGACTTACACGCTCATCCTCCTCCGCCATGGCAACTCCGACTGGAACCAGAAGAACCTGTTCACGGGTTGGGTTGACGTGCGGCTGAGCGAGCAGGGTGTCGGCGAGGCGAAGCGTGCGGGCGAGCTGCTCGCGGCTTCCGGTCTCAAGCCGACGATCCTCTACACGAGCGTTCTGACGCGTGCCATCCAGACCGCGAACCTCGCGCTCGAGACCGCTGACCGCCTGTGGATCCCGGTGAAGCGCTCGTGGCGTCTCAACGAGCGCCACTACGGCTCGCTGCAGGGGCTGGATAAGGCGGAGACTCTCGCGCAGTACGGCGAGGAGAAGTTCATGACCTGGCGCCGCAGCTTCGATGTGCCGCCGCCCGTGCTCGACGACGACGCCGAGTACAGCCAGGTCGGCGACGAGCGCTACGCGAACATCGACGGCGAGATTCCGCGCACCGAGAGCCTCAAGATCGTGATCGACCGGATGCTGCCCTACTGGGAGTCCGACATCATCCCGTCGCTCACGGCTGGCGAGACGGTGCTCGTGACGGCCCACGGTAACTCGCTCCGCGCCCTCGTGAAGCACCTCGACGGTATCGCGGACGACGCCATCGCCGAGCTCAACATCCCCACCGGAATCCCGCTCGTCTACGAACTCGACGACAACTTCGCCCCCATCAAGCCCGCCTACTACCTCGACCCTGAGGCAGCGGCTGCGGGCGCGGCGGCGGTCGCGGCGCAGGGCAAGAAGTAGCACTGGATGTCGCAGCTCTCACGTTTCGTCAATGAGGGTTTCGACATCGCGTACACGGTTGAGCTCGGCGCAGAAAACCATTGAGCTGTCCACGGGCAAACTCGCTGAGCTTGAGTGGGTGCCACCTGAGTCTCACGCTCCGCAGCCCGAGCGCTCGTGGTGGCCGTGGAGCAACCGGACTGAGTGAGCGGGCCAACCTCGCTACCCGCGTCAGAAGAACACCTCTCGAAACACAGCCCTCAGTTCGTGCTGAGGTCAGCACGAACTGAGGGCTGCGTTCCGCAACTGCGTTGTCGGCGTGACGGCACGCGGGCGTCCCAGCCCCCCGCTCCAATCGAGCGGCAGCCGCCGGCCGCGCCCGGTTTCGGGGCACGAGGCTGGCGCTCGGCACCTACAACTGGGCGCACACGACAAGCTCGATAGGCAGGACAAGCTCGGCGAGCCCGACCTCCGGGAGCTACGGCAACGGGTTCAGCGCGTCGTACTCGCGGAACGAACGGTTCAGCTGCACGATGAGCAGCACGAGCGAGATGATGACTAGTCCGCCGAGGAGCGACGGCAGGTAGAGCAGGGTCGTGGCGGCGATGAGCCCGACCCACGCGTCGCCCACGCGCGGGCCTCCCGTGACGACGACGATGAAGATGCCCTGCATCCGGCCGCGCATGGCGTCGGGCACTGCCGACTGGAGCATCGACGTGCGGAACACCGCGCTGATGTTGTCTGCACCACCGGCCCCGGCCAGTGCGAGGGAGGCGAGCACCAGTGCGGGCACGTTGGCCGACGCGAAGGAGTCGGTGATCGACCCCGAAATCGACGAGCCGAGCGGCAGCAGCACGAGTCCGAACAACGCCATGAACCCGCCGTAGGCGACCACCGCATTGCGGATCGCGCGACCGTGCCAGCGCACCTGCCCTAGGCGCCCGGAGAACACCGACGACAGGAACGCTCCGATCGCGAACGCCGCCGTGAGCACGGCGACGGTCACGGCGCCACCACCGATCACGAGGGCTCCGACCGCCGGGAAGATGACGCGCGGCATCCCGAACGTCATCGCAATGATGTCGATGAGAAACGACGAGCGGATGTTGGGCGCCCGCCTGAGAAACGCGAGCCCGTCGATGACGCCGCGAAAGCCGCGGCCGGCGGCCTCGCCCTCCGGGACGATCGCGGGCAGCGAGATGATCCCGATGAACGCGGCGAGAAACAGCACGGCATCCACCGTGTACGTCCACTGGATGCCGACAGTCGACACCAGCACCCCAGCCAGCGCGGGCCCTAGCGTGATGGCGATGCCGAAGCCGATCCCGTTGAGGGCAGAGACCGCCGGGAGCAGCCGGGCCGCGACCAGCCGTGGGACGATCGCCGAACGCGTCGCGCCGACGATCGTCGTGGCGACGGCGTTGACCGTGGTGAGGGCGTAGTAGACCCACAGCGTGTCGATGTGGAGCCAGGCTAGGGCTGCGAGCCCGATCACCGAAAGCCAGGCCAGGGTCTCGGCGATGAGCGCGACGATGCGCCGGTCGAAGGTGTCGGCGAGGAGGCCGCCGTAGAGCCCCGCGATGATCATCGGTACGAGTCCCACCACACCGACGAGTGCGACCGCCGACGTGGAGTTGGTCAGCGCGAAGATGTGGAGGCCGACGGCGACGAGAGTCATCTGGCCGCCGATGTTGGCGATGTTCGTTCCGAGCCAGAGGCGGAAGAAGGTGGGGCTCTCGCGAAACGGTGTGAGGTCGACGAAGTGGCTGCGGCGGGGAGGGGCTGGGGTACTCATGCGGTACCCCAGCCTATGCGCCTAGTCCTCCTCAGGCTCCGTCGCGCGGGTCTCGCCCACACCTCCGGTGTCGTTCACGGATCCCTCGTCGTCCACCGGGGCCGCGGGGGCAACACCGGGCGCGGGGTCGGCTACGACCGGCGGCGTATCGGCCTCACCGAATGAGGCCGACGTCGACGCGTCATCCGCGACGCTGTCGCCCTGGTCGCTCAAGCCGGTGGGGGTGTCGTCTTCGAAGGTGCTCGCCGGGGTCTCGCCCGAGACCGGGTTGTCGTCGCCGGTGAGAAAACTCATCGTTCGACCCCGCCGTCACTCAATTCATCGTTCGACGCGATCGTCTCGTCGTCGCCGAGCTCTCCCGGGTTCTCGTCGGGGTCGGGAACGGATTCCGCTCCGCCGCCGACCGGCTCCTTCGAGTAGGCCGGGTCGAAGACGCCTCCGGTTTCGTCGGGGCTGGGGGTCTGGTTGGTGTCGGTCATGATCATCCTTTCGGTTACCTCCAGCCAACGCTCGCTTGAGCGCTGTTTCAAGAGGCCCAATGGATGCCACAGCCACCGATCAGCTAGCCCCGCCTAGGTGAGCAGGGTCGCCCAGAGGATGAGCCAGACGATGAGTGCGATGACGCCCGAAGCCAGTCCGATGTAACCGAGCACGAGTCCGGCTGTCGCGAGCCCCCAGCCGCCCTCGCCGGTGCGGCGGATCTGACCACGCGCGACGTGCCCGAAGATGATGCCGCCGAGTCCGCCGCCGATGCCGAAGACGAGTGCGAGGATCGCCATCGTGTTGGTGGCGCCGGATGCTGCGGCTGCCGGAGGCACGAAGCCGGCGGGCGGCAGCGCCCCGCCGTGGGCTGAGGCGTAGGCCTGCTCCCACTGCTGGATGTGGGCGACGCGGGCGGCGTGAGCTGCGGCCTCGCGGTCGGCCGGGGTGGCCTTGAGAAACGTGACAGGTGGGCGCGACGGAGCAATGGCGCGGCCGACCCAGCTCGCTCCTACGATGATCGCCGTGAGGACGAGCGACATGAACCCATATGCCTGAGTCAGGATGAACAACGGAAGCGTCAGGAGGGTGAAGAGCACAGCGAGGTATGAGAGTCCCGGGCGGGCGCGCAGGACGAGCCACGCGGGGATAACAAGGGCGCCAGCCACGATGGTACTGAGCAGGAGGATGCCGGCGGCGATGACACGGCGGGCTGGTGTTGTGGGGATTATTACGACGGCCGCGCCCCACAACAGCACCATGCTCACGAGTGGACCGATCTGGACCAACCCGTAGATCCAGTAGAGCTCGTGGGGGAGCGACATGGAATAGAGCACGCCGATGAGAAGCGAGATGGGTGCAGGCGCAACCATGAGCGCGACGGCGGCGAGGTAACGCGAACGGTAGTCGCCCCACGCGAGAGGCAGCGAGCGAGTGGGTTCCTTCCAGCGGTCGGTGGACGGCGTGACTGCCGCCGCGTACGGACTCACCGCTGGCGCAACGACCGGTGCACCGCCGACGCGGATGGCGAGCGCTGCATCCACCGCCGGATCGCCGAGTTGGCCGAGCCAGTCGAGCAGACCCTCATAGGTGGAGGGGTTGGCCGCGACAGTGGCTCGCAAGGCGGGATAGTGCGTCGCGATGTCGGCGAGCGTGCCCAGATCGGTGCCAGGGTCGGCTGCCTGGCGGTGCAGGTCAGCGGATGCGGTGTCCGTAAGGGAGCTCATCGCGCCAGCCTAGTGAACTGAGAAATCCTTCACGGGCAGCGCGGTGACCCAAAACGGGGGACTCAGTCGGCGGTGACTACCCAGTCGCCGGTCGCGAGGTACTGAACCTTCTTGGCGATCGACACGGCGTGGTCAGCGAAGCGCTCGTGGTAGCGCGAAGCGAGGGTCGCGTCGACCGTGTCGACAGCGGCGCCCTTCCAGGTCTCGCCGAGAACCTTGTCGAAGACGCTGAGGTGCAGCTCGTCGATGCGGTCGTCGTCGTTGCGGATCTCCTCGGCGAGGCGCACGTCCTCGGTCTTGAGGAGCTCGACGAGCTTCTGCGCGATGGCGACGTCGAGAGCGCCGAGCTCTGCGAACGTTCCGCGGAGCGACTTCGGTACGACCTTGTCAGGAAAGCGGTAGCGCGCGAGCTGCGCGATGTGCTCGGCCATGTCGCCCATGCGCTCGAGTGAAGCGGAGATGCGCAGCGCCGAAACGACGATGCGGAGGTCGCGGGCAACCGGCTGCTGGCGAGCGAGGATGTTGATGGCGAGCTCGTCGAGCTCGAGGGTTGCGGTGTCGATCTTCTCGTCGTCTGCGATGACGGTCTCTGCGAGGGACACGTTGGATTCGTTGAACGCCTGCGTTGCGTGCTCGATCGACGTGGCGACGAGGCTGGCAATCTCGACGAGGCGATCCTGCACCTCTCGCAGTTCCTGCTGGAAGACCTCGCGCATGTTGTTAACCCTTTCGAAGCGCAGGCTGTCCCTACGCAGTTGAAGCCACCTTGCCGCTCCGAGGTTAACAATTGGTGTTTCCCCGTTGAACAATGCACGACCTTTAGCGGATCAACACGCTCGGCAGTGAAGGTGACGCACGACAGGTAACTAATCTAGTCGGTATGGACTCGGCCTGGCTGGTGCCCCTCTCGCTGGCCTTCGGCGTTCTCGTCGGTGCCGGGATGGTCACGATCATCGTGCTTGCCGCGCGCCGCGGCCAGATGGCCGTCGACGTCGTGAGCTCCGCCGTGCCCGACGGTGTCGACCAGGTGCTCGACGCACTCGAGTCCGCGGGAGTCGTGCTCGACCACTCCAATAACGTCGTCAAGGCGAGCCCCGGCGCTCTGGCCTTCGGCCTCGTCTTCAACCAGGCGCTCGTGCACCCGGAGCTCGTGAAGATCGTCGACAAGGTGCGCCGCAAGGGCAATCCGATCACCGAAGAACTGCACCTCGCGCGCGGCCCATTCGGTGAGGCGAGCATCTACCTGTTCGTGCGGGTCGCGCGGCTCGGCGCCCGCTACATCCTGCTGCTCGCAGAAGACCGCACGGAGTCGTACCGCCTCGACGAGGTGCGCCGCGACTTCGTCGCCAACATCAGCCACGAGCTCAAGACGCCGATCGGTGCGGTGAGCCTGCTCGCCGAAGCCCTCACCGAGGCCGCGAAAGACCCCGTGCAGGTGAAGAAGTTCGCCAAGCGACTCACCAAGGAGAGCGAGCGCCTCACCCGCATCACCAAGGAGATCATCGAGCTCTCCCGGTTGCAGGCGGCGGATGCCCTCACCAAACCCGACCTCGTCGACATCGACCACGTCGTCGCGTCGGCCATCGACCAGAACCAGGTCGCGGCGGAATCCTCGAAGATCCGTCTCGTGTCGGGCGGCGACGCGGGCGCCGAGGTCTACGGCGACGAGCCGCTCCTCTCTGTGGCGCTGCACAACCTCATCGCGAACGCGATCCAGTACTCGCCCAAGGGCTCACGCGTCGGCGTCGGGGTCAGCCACAACGACGGAGTCGTCGAGATCGCTGTCACCGACCAGGGCATCGGCATTCCCGATGACGACCTCGACCGCGTCTTTGAGCGGTTCTACCCATCGATCC
>Ga0247817_10001087_pt1 | contig 14493 bp, 14 predicted proteins | sample UWRJL212509R1_FD_178010 | JGI IMG/M metagenome (GOLD analysis project Ga0247817, IMG submission 178010) | Plant litter microbial communities from Arlington Agricultural Research Station in Wisconsin, United States - UWRJ-L212-509R-1 | ecosystem: Environmental > Terrestrial > Plant litter >... | reverse complement strand
TTGAAGGATTGAAGGATTGAAGGATTGCTATAAAATCCTATTTTACATAATATAAATTATAGTTCAAATAATATATGCTTTAAAATAGCTGGATTGCTGATTTTTAAAGCTTTTGGACTATTTCTATAATAATTCCTAATCATACAACTTTGTTAGTATTACTTCGCTTGGTACTAAATCAGCGCCACTTCTTTTATTAAATTGTATAACATCTTCATTTATTATTAGAACTGCGCTTACAGATAATCCGTCTTTTGTTTTTAATGTTATTTGTGCTTTTTCACTCATTGCGTATGAATGTCCTGAAATCTCCATAACACCGCTATTTAATTTTTGGTCGTCACTGATAACTTCTGCGGTGCCAAAAATTTTACCGTTTGATTGCGCTATATTCATTGTCAAAATATATTTTTTGCTGCAATCTTTACAATTTTCGCTGCTCCAGGTTCCGGTAAATTTATTGCCTTGAGAATATGCTGATATAGAAATCAGAAATAGAAATAAAATGTATTTTTTCATTAGAATGAAAATTTTTAAAGATTTGCGTCAAATATAAATTAAAAAAGCATCACTTGCGTGATGCTTTAAGGAATTAACTTTGTGTAAAGTTCTAAATTTAAATTTCTATTTTTTGCTTTGATAAACAGATTTTCCATTTAAGGCAACGTCTATTAATCCAGTTTGTTCAGAAAATGTAGTCTTTAAAACATTTCCTTTAAAAAGAGAAACATCACCATATACTTTTCCGGTTTCAGGAGAATCGTATTCAAATAACACTTTTTTGTTATCAGGCTCGATTCCTAATTTGTAACTTGTGAATTTTGTGGCTTTTAAATCAAATTGCTGTTGCGAATCGATGATTTTTCCATCTGCATAAAAATTGGTGATGGTTTTGCTTAACGTAATGTCCGGATACGCTTTATTTACTTTTTGTAGTAATTCGTATTGCGCAATACTTACTTCTTCTTGTTTAGATGTAATAGTTTGAGCAAATGAAATGGTTGTAAAAATAAGCGCTAAGAGTAAAGTGTACTTTTTCATAATCTTGTAATTTTAGTTAGAATTTTTTAAAACATTTTTAATTTAAACGCCTTAATAAACGATCTTTTTGAGATAAAAAGAGTTTATATTCATAACAAGGTAAGAATTTTTTACCTTTGCAAAAAATTAAAAGCAACTTTTTAATACAATGACACAAAAAAAATATATCAAGCTTATCCTTATTTTAGGTTCTTTAACGGCTCTTGGGCCTTTTTCTATTGATATGTATTTACCTGGTTTCTCGGGTATTGCAAAAGATTTAAACACAACTGTAGCGAAAGTTTCTATGAGTTTGTCCAGTTATTTTATTGGAATTTCTGCAGGACAGCTGCTTTATGGACCTTTATTAGATCGTTTTGGACGAAAAAAACCTTTGTTTATTGGTTTGTTGGTTTATATTTTAGCTTCATTAGGATGTGTTTATGTTGCTGATATTGATTCATTTATAGCGTTACGATTTGTTCAGGCTGTTGGAAGTTGTGCTGCAACGGTGGCTTCTGTAGCGATGGTTCGTGATTTATTTCCTGTAAAGGATACTCCCAAAGTATTTTCGTTATTAATGCTTGTTTTAGGACTTTCTCCAATGTTAGCACCAACAATTGGTGGTTATGTTACCGAGGATTTTGGCTGGCACATGGTTTTTTTAATATTAATGTTTATGGGAATTGCTATTTTAATAGCTTCTCAGATTGGTTTACCTAATACATACAAACCGGATGCTTCAATCTCATTGAAACCAAAACCTATTATTACTAATTTTATAAGTGTATTAAAAGAACCTCAATTTTTTACTTATGCTTTTACGGGAGCGATTTCATTTTCAGGTTTATTTACCTATGTAGCGGCCTCGCCTATAGTTTTTATGGATATTTACCATGTTGACGCTAAAACTTACGGCTGGATTTTTGCCTTTATGTCGGTTAGTTTTATTGGTTCAAGTCAGTTAAATTCTGTATTATTAAAAAGATTTTCAAGCGAGCAAATGATTTTTGGTGCTTTAATAACACAATCTGTTATTACGATTGTTTTTCAGATTTTATCACTAAATAATCTTTTAGGATTGTATGAAACTATCGGAATGTTGTTTTTGTTTCTTGGATGTTTAGGAATTTCGAATCCTAATACGGCTGGTCTTACATTGGCACCATTTGCTAAGAATACTGGAAGTGCTTCTGCTTTAATGGGTGCTATTCAGTTAGGATTAGGTGCTATCGCTTCGTTTGCAGTTGGAGTTTTTGTAAAAGATTCAGTTGCTCCAATGGTTGGAATCATGACCTGTACGACGATTATTGCTTTTATTGTTTTGAATATTGGAAAACGTTTTATAAAACAAAAAGTTGAAGCTTCCGGTGATGATGCTATGATGGCACACTAAAAAGAAAATACACAATAAACAAAAATGCCCTCCAGAAGTTAAAACTTTTTGAGGGCATTTTTGTATAAAACTGCTAGTGTCTTTTATCTGGTCTGATAATCATTCTAAGAGATTGATCTCTGGCGAAATAGGCTACCATCCAATTGTAAAAAGTATTAAGCCTGTTGCGGTATGTGATAAGTGAAATCAGGTGGATAAACAACCAGATAACCCAGGCAAAAAAACCTTTAAAGTGCCATTTTGGACTTGGTAAATCGACTACGGCTTTGTTTTTTCCTATGATTGCCATAGAACCTTTGTCATTGTATGTAAAGGGTTTTAAAGGTTTATTTGTGATAAGAGCTTTAAAATTTTTGGCTAAATTCAATCCTTGCTGAATGGCAACCTGTGCTACTTGCGGGTGTCCGTCGGGGAAATTTTTATCTCCGGCTAAAATTGAAGTATCACCAATTGCGTAAATATTTTCAAGTCCGTTTACTTTATTGTATTGATCTGTTGCCATACGACGGCCACGACCATAACTTTCTTGCGGAATTCCTTCGAAAACTTTGGCAGAAACTCCTGCGGCCCAAATTAAATTTTTGGTTTTGATGGTTTCTCCGTTTGCAAAATGTACAGTATCATCTATATAATCGGTTACGCGGCTTTGTAGCTTTATAACAACGCCTAATTTGGTTAATGCGTCATAGGTATCTTTTTGAGAAGCTTCGCTCATTGGTGCCAGTAAAGCGTCTCCCCCATCGACTAAATACACATTACTTGCTGATGTTTCCAGTTCAGGATATTCTTTTAGAAGAATGTTTTTTCGCATTTCTGCAAACATTCCTGAAACTTCTACTCCTGTCGGACCTCCTCCTGCAACTACGATAGTGAGAAGTTTACGGCGTTTACGGATGTCTTTTGTGATGGCAGCTTTTTCAAGGTTTTTAAGCAATGTATTTCGCATTTCGATGGCATCATTTAAGGTTTTCATCGGGATAGCGTTTTTCATTACGTTTTCCATACCAAAATAACTCGTTTCAGCTCCTGTAGCAAAAACAAGGTAATCGTATGTTAATTCGCCGTTGTTCAGAATTATTTTGTTTTCTGTGGGAACGACAGATTGTAATTCGCCTAAGCGAAATTCAAGATTCTTCTTACCTGCAAAAAATTTTCTGAACGGATAACTGATGCTTGAAGGTTCTAAAAATGCGGTGGCAACCTGATATATAAGGGGAGGAAAAAAGTTATAATTGTTTTTGTCTACAAGTGTTACTTGTATTTGAGGCTGATTTACAAGCTCTTTTGCTAGATTTATACCTGCAAAACCGCCTCCTATGATTACTATTTTCATATAATGTCGTGGTATTAATTAGGTTCTGTTTTATAACAATACCTTATAAAAGTACAACATTAAAATGCAAACTCAAAAGTAACAATTGTTACTTTTTGAATTTTTTAACAGGTTTTTCAGTTACTTCAACTTTGTTTTGTAAGACGTAGTTTGCCATTAGTTTTTCGATTAATTCGTCTTTGGTAAGATGATGAAAAACGGTTTTTACTTTTACTTTTAATTCTGCTGAAATATCGTGATTTGGCTTGGTTTTAAAAATTTGCTTCGCCCATAAAAGTGTGTTGTTTTCTTCTAAACTTACAGCAGATGGTTTTTTAAACTGTGTAAATTTAATTCCTAATTCTTTTTCGAATTCCGGAATTTCGACAACTTCTTCTTGCTGCAATACGGTTAATGAAAGTCCCTTTGCTCCTGCTCTGGCAGTTCTTCCGCTACGGTGAACGTAGTTTTCGTAGGTGTCAGGCAAATGATAATTGACAACATAGGCAATTTCTTTTACATCGATTCCTCTTGCTGCTAAATCTGTTGCCACTAAAATATTGATGTGTCCTTCACGAAATTGCTCCATGATTCTGTCACGTATTCCCTGCGATAAACTACCATGCAATGCGCCAGATGAAAAACGATTGATTGCCAGATTTTTGGCTAATTTGTTTACTGCTGCTTTGGTTTTACAAAAAATGATTCCGCGTTCGCCATCTCTTGAGTTTAAGAAGTGCATTAAAACATCTAATTTCTCGATTGGGTCAACTACGATGTATTCGTGATCAATTTCTTGATTACCTGAGGTTTCCATATTAGCACTAACCTGAACTACATTTTTGTTTAAGTAGTTTTGAACCAGTTGTTTGATAGTTCCAGGTAAGGTTGCTGAAAATAATAATGTGCGGTGCTTTTTAGGAAGTTCAGCAACAATTTCGTCTAAACTTTCTTTTAGTATGGAGACCATTTCGTCGGCTTCGTCTAAGACTAAGTACTGCGCTTGTTTAAGATCGACTGCTTTTCGCTGAATCAAATCGATTAAACGTCCTGGTGTTGCTACAACGATATGCGTTGGTGCTGTAAGGCGCTCTATTTGAGGTTTGATTGGAATTCCACCACAAGTTGAAGCGATAGAGATATTTGGAATGTGTTTTCCAAAATCTTCAAGATTTCTAAAAATTTGTTGTCCCAGTTCTCTTGTAGGTACTAAGATTACGGCCTGTACAATTGGAGATTCGGTATCGATTAATTGTAACAATGGTAATCCGAAAGCGGCTGTTTTACCGGTTCCGGTTTTGGCTAAACCTACTACATCATGATTTTCTGATAAAAGCAGCGGAATTGTTTTTTGTTGAATTTCTGTTGGTTCAACAATGTTGAGTTCGCTTAGCGCTTTTACAATTGGTGCTGAAATTCCTAATGCTGAGAATTGTTTAGACATGTTTTTTTATTTTAGATTTTAGAGTTTTGATTTTAGATCTACTCTAAGTTTTTTATTTGAAAGTGGTGTTTTTTTGCCACGAATTCACGAATTATTATTTTGAAATCTCTTTATTTTAGATTTAAATCTAATGTTTTATTTTATATCTCTAGCCCTGATGGAAGCGACATCCTTTTTCTTGCTTCTCTAGCAAGGAAAAGATACAGCGGACAGCAGGATTAGCTCCTTAAAATACTGCTTAATTAAACGTATTCTTTAATCAAAAAGATCTTTGCCAAAGTTTAAAACTCTGACAAAGATGCTATATTTTTAAAGTTGTAATAACTTGAAACGTGAAACTTTTTTAAAACTTATTCTCAATCTGGTTCGTTCATGATTTTTTCACGGTATTTTTTACCGATTAGTAAAACCAATTTAAGTTTGTAATCGTCAACGAGCCATTCGCGGTAGTTTTTACTGCATTGGCTTAAGCATTTTGCATAACGTTTGATACGGCAATCGATATCATCATCAAGTTCTTTTCCTAATGATTTTGCTTCCTGCAGTGTTTCGGTATTGTCTACACACATTGCGGCGTGTTGCTCTAATGATTTGTCTAATACAACTTTCGAACGTAAATTTTGTTTGATGATTAGCTTGTGCTCTTCATCAACATCAAAAGTAACGTCGGCTGTTTTACTAAATTTTGCACGCAATTCCGGTGGCATGCTGTATTTGAAATACATTTCGATTTCGGTATCATCACGCAGGTTCTCAAGATAAAATTCTGGTGATTTAAAGATGTGCTGCCAGTTTACCGGCTCGCTCCATAAACCGAAACGTGCTGCATTGTTTCCTAAATCGATTACTGTAAACTCGTCTTTGCCAGGTAATTTACGTGATCCACGACCAATCATCTGATAGTATAAGGTTAGCGATTTTGTTGCTCTGTTTAAGATAATGGTTTCAACTGTTGGCTCATCAAAACCGGTTGTTAAGATACCTACAGATGTCAAAATAGCATCTGGGGTTTTCTTGAACCATGCTAAGATATCTTTGCGTTCTTCTGAACTGCTGGTGTTATCAAGGTGTCTGATATCGTAACCTGCTTCTCTAAAGGTTTCGTATACATATAATGATGTATGGATACCATTATTGAAGATTAATGTTTTTTTACCTAAAGAACGCTCTGTGTAAGCGTGCAATAGTTTTTCCTGCATTAGTGTATTCGTATACAAATCATCTGATGATTTTACGGTATAATCTCCGTTGATACCTACTTTTAGCGATGTCAAACCAACATCATAACTGTATGTTGTAGCACGTGCAAGAAATCCTTTGTCGATCAATGAACTAATGGTGTCCCCCACAATAAGTTCATTGTAACTCTGGTGCATTGGTAATTTTATGTTTGAACTCAACGGTGTTGCTGTTACTCCAAGAATAAAAGCATTTTTGAATGAGTTTAATAATTTTCTGAATGAATTGTAGTGCGCCTCATCAATGATAACCAAACCAATGTTATCAAGATGCAGTTTTTCGTCGTTAATACGATTTTTTAGCGTTTCTACCATCGCTACGAAGCATGAAAAGTCGTTTTGATCCGGTAATTCTTTTACTTTACTGTTGATGATTTTATTAGATACACCAAACCCTTTCAACATTTTTGATGTTTGTTTACAAAGTTCGATTCGATGCGTTAAAACCACCACCTTTTTATCATTATTGGCTAAATAACGACGAACGATTTCAGAAAAAATAACTGTTTTTCCACCACCGGTAGGCAATTGATATAATAAATGATGTTTCGAAGGAGCATTATCTAAACGTTCAAAAATGGCATCAATATCGCCTTTTTGGTATGCATAAAGTTCTTTTTTCTCTTCTCTTTCTATTTCTAAAGTATTTTGAGACATTTTAAAATTTTGGGTTTTTGCAAAACTACGTCTAAAAAACAGTTTATCCGTGGTATTTTAAGGTAAAATAAATATTTTTTTTAATAAGATTTTTTATGGGAAGTGTTTTTAAAAGTCGATTTTATCGATAATTGCTTCAAAATCATATTTATTTTTCCACTTTTGTTGCAAAGTTTCTTGATGAATTGCTAAAATTCTTGATTTAAATTCATTTAAAATTCCGTTTGAAATAACAAAATTTACGGCTTGTTCAAATGAATTAAATATACTTTTGTAGAATAATTCTTGCTTTATTAAGCCTTGTGATGAGAAAGTTTGTGCGATTTCGATGTTGTAAAGCATCACATCTGCAGTAACAAAGGGATCTACACCTAAAGAAATGAAATGTTTTATGAACTTTTGTGCTACAGAACGTCGCATTTTTGCTTTTGGACGTGACTTTGTTCCTGGTTTTTTTACAGGAAAGTATTCGTGCGATATTTTTACTTTACACTCTTGTAAAAGTTTATCTTCTTTAGGGTTAAAAGCAAAATCGTAGTACACTTTTACGGGACTGAATTTCTCATACAACTCAATGATTTGTTCCTCGAGTTGTTCTTTGCTCAATTCACCAAGATATTTTTTTAAATCACGCTTACTCATTATCAAAGTTTAAGGATACAAAAGTAAATTACTTTTGTGATTCATACTCTAATAATCAACGATAATACTTAATTTTGTTTTTTATCTAAAAAAATACATCTACATGCTTAAAATTTTTAAAGTTACTGCCATATTAGAGGGAATCTCTTATTTAGTTTTATTTGCCAACATGCTTATTATTAAAACTAACAATCCTGAATTGTATCATACACTATTACGTCCGCTTGGAATGGCGCACGGTGTTTTGTTTATTGCTTATATTTTGCTGGCTATTATATTGAAAAAACCTCAGAATTGGGATTTAAAAACGTTTGGAATTATTCTTATTGCTTCTCTGATTCCTTTTGGAACTTTTTATATCGAGAAGAAATATTTAGCACATAATGCATAAGCTTTTGGAGAAAATATTTAATTTTTTATACCCGTTGTTCAGAGACTGGGGAATGAACCGCAACTTTGCGTCCTACATTAGTCTGGTCCTGAATGTTACTTTAATGATTGCTTTGGCTTTGGCCATTTATTATGTTGCAAAGTTTGTTTTGGTAACGGTTACAGCAATTTTTGCCCAACGTACCAAAACAAAATTTGACGATTATTTAATTCATAATAAAACAACAAAGTATACAGCGTATTTAATTCCGTTTTTCTTTATTTACAAAGCGGTTCCTATTATATTAGACAAATACGAGTACTGGGAATCTTTATTTGGTAAAATCGTAAGTGTTTATATCGTTTTTATTAGTTTATGGATTACCAGAACTATTTTTAATGCACTACGTGATTATTTAAAGCAAAAACCGGAGTATAGTGACAAACCTATTGATAGTTTTGTTCAGGTTATCATGATTGTGTTGTGGATTTTTGGTGTGGCTCTTATTATTTCGACTTTGTTCGGAATCAAAAAAGGGGAATTGCTAACAATTTTAGGGACACTTTCGGCTATTATAATCTTGATTTTCAGGGATACTATTTTAGGTTTTGTTTCGAGTGTTCAAGTTGCCATAAATGATATGGTACGAATTGGCGACTGGATTACGATGGAAAAATTTGGTGCTGACGGTGATGTTATCGAAATTAACTTAACTACGGTAAAGGTTCGGAATTTTGATAAAACGATCACTACAATTCCAACGTATGCTTTGAGTTCAGATTCTTTTCAGAACTGGCGTGGAATGCAGGAGTCTGAAGGAAGACGTATTAAAAGACATATTCTGATAAAAAGCAGCAGCATCAGATTTTTGAATGATGATGATCTGAATCACATGAAAGGTGTTCAGCTTATTACTTCATACATCGAAACGAGACAAGCCGAAATCGAAAAATACAATGATCTCCGCGGAATTGATAAATCATTATCTCTTAACGGTCGAAATATGACGAATTTGGGATTGTTTAGAAAATATATAATGCAGTATTTATTGTCGCATCCCGGATTAAATAAAGATATGATTCTTATGTGCAGACAACTACAGTCAACAGCTCATGGTGTTCCGTTAGAGATTTATGTCTTTTCTAGTGATAAACGATGGGCAAACTACGAATATATAATGGCAGATATTTTTGATCACGTTATGGCTTCTGTGATTTATTTTGATCTCGAAATATTCGAATTACCTTCGACGATAGGGCCACTAAGCTAGTTTTTTTGTTTCAAGTTTCATGTTTCAGGTTTGCTTTACTTTGCGTTTAAGCCGCTACATAACTTGAAACCTGAAACAAAAAAAAACTGGACACAAAATTTTATTTTACCTCTTCAAAAACAAATTTAGCATCATTGTATTCGATTGGAATTCCGGGCATAAAACACGGCAGATTCATGTAAGTTCCTATTACGCCGGAACCTAAATGAAGTTTGTTTTCTTTTTTTAGTAATGCCAGCGGAATCCTTTTCCAGCTTCCTCCGTTAGAAATATAATGAAAGTCACCGCGTAAGGTATCGCCTTTTATGTCGCCTCTTACATTTCCGGAATCTTTACCAATCTTATTGTACAATATTTCATAACGTCCAAAGAAGCGTTTGTCGTTGATATTGATGGTTAAAATTGCGGTGTCTTTTTCATGTACAGCATGGTAAGTAACAACCTTAAAATCGTTCTTTTCTTCCTTAGAATTACAGGAAACGATTACAGTTACAATTACAATCAGAAAGAACAGGGATTTTATATTCATTTAGTAAAGTGTATAGAGAATAAGCATTAGAAGTTCTTTTAAGTTAAAAGCATAAACTTATTAATTACTTATCACGTTAAATTGATTTTGTATTGGAATTTTTTCTAAATTTAAATAAAAAACATGGAAGAGAGAGAGACTTTTTTGAAAGAATTCAGAGGTGAAACTTTAGGCACCGTAAGCGCTCAATCTTCTTCAGAGGAGCTTTTTCAAAATCAGACACTTAGACCTATTTTAAAACTTCAGAACGATTTGTTTTTAGCTGTTTTTAGCAATTATGTTAATAAAAACAAACCCGATTTCTATTCTTATACTGTCGAAAAGAAACTGCAAACCATCGAAAACTCTATTCAGAAAGATATAAAGTTCAGGAATTCTCTCAAAGGAATTATAATGGCACTTTTTACTATTGCAGAATATGAAACGTATATTCAGAATTCGTCCAGCTTAAACAAAAGAATGATGAATTTGCTGATTGAACGTTTGAAAAGTCAGGTACAGTTGTTTGAATTAGAAACCAAATAAGTAATATTTAAAATTGATGTTTGATCAATTCCGAAAAAAAATTCCATTAAGTGATGAAAAATGGAATCAATATACGGGTTATTTTGAGCGTATTGAAATTCCGGCTAAAACTGTTCTTTTGGAAGAAGGAGAAGTGGCAAAAAAGCTTTTTATTATCGAAAAAGGTTGTGTTCGGGTTTGGTTCAATAATAACGGAAAAGACCTGACGACACAGTTCTTTTTCGAAAATCAAAGTGTGGCTTCTATTGAAAGTTTTATGAAGAAATTTCCAAGTTCAGTTGTAATTGAAACCATCGAACCAGCTGTTTTATGGTGGATTTCTAAAAACAATCTGGATATAATTCTTAAGGAAATCAAAGAAATTCCTGATTTGAGAGATCGATTGTTTGATATGCTTTTTGAGCGAACATTTGATTATATGAAGCACTTTGTTTCATTTATAAAAGACTCCCCTACTCAACGTTATCTTGCTTTAATTAAAGAAAGGCCTCAAGTTATTGTACGTGTTCCGCAACATTACATTGCTTCTTATCTTGGAATAAGTACCGTGCACTTGAGTCGTATAAAAAGTAAGTTTGTTCAACAAAAATGAACTAATTTTTATTTGATAACAAATGTTATCGTCTGCCCGAAATTGGCGATCTAATTTTGCTTCATAAAATTTAATAATTATGAAAGCTGCAGTAGTTTACAAAAAAGGCAGTATGCCACAATATTCAGAATTTCCGGAACCAATTGTTCAAAATGAAGAAGAAATTTTACTTCACGTAAAAGCAGTAGCGATTACCAATCTGGACAAGGGAAAAGCAAGCGGAAAACACTATTCTTCTGAAAATGAATCTCAAAACGGATTTGTAGTGGGCAGTGATGCCGTGGGATTATTAGAAGATGGCAGACGGGTTTATGCCCGTGGTATAAGTGGTACAATTGCAGAGAAAGCCATTGTAGAAAAAAACAGAATAGTTCTTTTGCCAGACGGAATAAGTGATACAGTGGCTTCGGCGCTTCCTAATGCGGTCGCAGGTTCAGCGATGGCATTGAAATTTAGAGCAGGAATTAAAGCTGGTGAAACGGTTTTAATAAATGGCGCTACAGGTTTTACGGGGCAAATTGCGATACAGCTGGCAAAATATTATGGTGCGAAAAAAGTAATTGTTACCGGAAGAAATGAACAAACACTCCCAGGACTTTTGAAATTAGGAGCAGATGAAATTGTTTCGCTTAATCAAGATTCTGAAAGCTTTATTGCTCAAATCAAAGAAATTCATAATCATACCCCAATTGATATTATTTTGGATTATTTATGGGGAAATCCTGCCTCCTTAGTATTAAAAGCTTTGCAAGGAACCGGATCGTTTACGCATAAAGTTCGTTTTGTTACGATTGGCGCAATGGCTGGTGAAAGTATCGAATTGTCTTCGGGAACTTTAAGAAGCACCAATCTTCAATTATTAGGTTCTGGTTTGGGAAGCTGGACAAAAGAAGAAGTGAAATTGTTGTTTTTAGAAATTCTACCCGAAATATTCGCGCTTGCCGCACAAAATAAGCTGCAAGTTAATGTCGAAAAAGTTGAATTGTCTGAGATTGAAAAAGCTTGGGATCTGGAAGTTTCAGACGGGAAACGATTAGTAGTTATTATTTAATAAACTGAATAATTTTATTGTAATACCTAACAGGTCTTCAAGACCTGTTAGGATATTTAAAAAATAGGCGTGAACATTGCACCACACTAAATCCAGGATTACCACACCCTTAACAAGCAATGATACAAGCCACACCATAACATATTTATCTGTTTATTATCCTAACAGGTTTTAAAAACCTGTTAGGTATTATTATTTTTAAAAGAAAACTTAATATTCCAATAATTCCTTTAAAACCTGTTCAAAACGATTTTTAGGTAAAAATTGATCTTCTAAAGCTTTTGTAAACGGAATTGGAGAATCTAAGCTCGCTACTCTTTTTACGGGAGCATCTAAATACTCAAAACATTCCTCCATAATTAAGGCTGAAATATCACTGGCGATTCCACCAAATAAAGTGTCTTCCTGATAGATAATTGCTTTTCCTGTCTTTTTAACAGAGTTGAAAATCGCTTCTGTATCTAAAGGCTGTAAGGTTCTTAAGTCTATTAAATCAGCTTCGATTTCAGGATTGTTAGCTAAAGTTTCTAAAGCCCAATGTACCGGAGCACCAAATGTAATGATGGTCACCGCGCTACCCTCTTTTAATAAAGCTGCTTTTCCTAACGGAATTGTATAATAGTCTGCAGGAACTTCTTGGTAAACACTGCGGTACAATTGTTTGTGTTCAAAAAACAATACCGGATTTGGATCGTTTATAGATGTATTAAGCAATCCTTTTGCATCATACGGAAAAGCTGGGTAAACAACCTTTAATCCCGGTGTTTTGGTAAACCATGCTTCATTAGTCTGAGAATGAAAAGGTCCTGCTTGAGTTCCGCCTCCGCAAGGCATTCGAACTACAACATCGGCTTTTTCGCCCCAGCGATAATGTGATTTAGCTAATAAATTTACAATTGGATTAAATCCTGTAGAAACAAAATCAGCAAATTGCATTTCGACAATCGCTTTGTAACCGTTGATGGATAATCCCATTCCGGTTGAAACAACTGCACTTTCGCAAATTGGTGTATTACGCACACGTTCTTTGCCAAACAAGTTTACGAAGCCATCTGTGATTTTAAAAGCACCTCCGTATTCTGCAATATCCTGCCCCATGATAACAAGGTTTTCGTGGTGCAGCATCGATTGTTTTAAACCGCTGCTAATGGCATCGATAAAACGAATTTTCTCGCTTGGTAAAATTGGGTTAACTTCTTCAAAATTATAGGGTTTGTATACGTCGTCTAATTCTCCGCTGTAAGTAGGTACAATATCCATTTCAGCATTCGCAATAGAGAGATTTACATCAATTTCATGTTTAATTTCTTCATGTAATTTTTCGTCAATTTCGGCAGTTAAAATTCCAATTTCAGTTAAATAGTTGCGATAATTTCCAACAGGATCTTTGGTTGCCCATTCGTCCATTAGTTCTTCCGGAACATATTTTGTGCCGCTGGCTTCTTCATGCCCGCGCATTCTAAAAGTTTTAAACTCTAATAAAACAGGATGCGGATCGTCCTGCATCTCTTCTTTTAATTTTGTTATTTTATTGAAGATTTCTATAATATTGTTTCCGTCTATGATATAACTTTCAATTCCGTAACCAATACCTTTGTCTGCAAGGTTTTCACAAGAATATTGCTCATTCGTAGGTGTAGAAAGTCCGTAGCCATTATTCTCGATAATAAACATGACAGGCAATTTCCAAACTGCTGCAATATTCAGGGCTTCGTGAAAATCACCTTCACTTGTAGCGCCTTCTCCTGTAAAAACAGCTGTAACTTTTTTATTGTTTTGTAATTTATCAGCTAATGCGATTCCGTCTGCAATTCCTAATTGCGGACCTAAATGCGAAATCATACCAATAATATTGTATTCCTGTGTTCCAAAATGAAAACTGCGATCTCTACCTTTTGTAAAACCACTCGCCTTACCTTGCCATTGCGAAAAAAGACGACGCAACGGAATATTTCTTGTGGTAAAAACGCCTAGATTTCTATGCATTGGCAAAATGTACTCTGATTCGTCTAGAGCTGCGGTAATTCCAACAGCAATAGCCTCCTGGCCGATTCCTGAAAACCATTTAGATACTTTTCCCTGTCTGATTAGAATAAGCATTTTTTCTTCTATCAGACGTGGTTTTAGTATTTTCTTGTATAAATCTAATAATTGGGAGTCAGTTAGGTTTTGTCTGTAAAAGATCATTTAATTTGTTTTTAGTAGGTCTCAAATATATAAAATTATAACAATTCAGTATGTATTTGTTAAATATTTTAATTTTAAAAATCGTTTGTTAGCAGAAATAAAAATAGAAAAATTTCGATACGATTTATCCAATTCAATTTAAAAAAGTAGAATTCTGTTCATTTATATATTAATTTGCATTAAAATGTAAGTTTTTAGACTGTAAAATAAGGAGTTAGGATATCTTCAAAATTAAATAAGCCTTCTTTTTTGTCTGCTAA
>Ga0247817_10001086_pt1 | contig 14495 bp, 13 predicted proteins | sample UWRJL212509R1_FD_178010 | JGI IMG/M metagenome (GOLD analysis project Ga0247817, IMG submission 178010) | Plant litter microbial communities from Arlington Agricultural Research Station in Wisconsin, United States - UWRJ-L212-509R-1 | ecosystem: Environmental > Terrestrial > Plant litter >... | reverse complement strand
CAGCTTTAGCTTCAGCTAAAACACCGCTTTGCAGCACTTTTCGGTTGAAACGACGAATAATGTTCTCGTTCGCTTCTCGTTCGTCTTTACGTGTTACTTGTACCATATTGCATGTATTGTAACAGATGGGCATTTGATTGACAAGTGTTAAGAAGCTATTTATACTACGGCCATTCTTGTTCATTCAACAGAAGTACCTCTCGAGTTAGGAAGTTTACATGGAAACGCAGATTGTTCCGACCCTTGTTGGCCTGACATTCGCAGCGCTCGCATCGATTGCGTTGTATGTCTGGTTGCTAGTTATAGGAACTGGCAAAATATTCAGCCCACTGAGTTTACGGTCCGAAAAGAGGTGGGGCTACGTCGCTATCTTTACCGGCATATGGATTGTTGCAGTCTGCCTAGGGCTTTTGGCTGGATTTGTATGGGCGCTGCTATTTGGCAACGTCAGTATAAGTCTTGTCATCTTGATTGTTTACATGGTGACTTCGTTGACCGCAGTGTTCTACGCCAGCATCAAAGACCCAAGACACCAGAAAGCTCCCAACTAACCGCCACCCGATTGAGGAAGTCACCTCTCGGGTGGCTTTTTCATTTTTTGTCACAAGCAAGTTGCGACCATCGGCCAACATCCCTATACTAAAGACATGACAAAACCCATCGTAAGCGTAAAAGACTTTAGCCTGACAATTGGCGATAAAGAAATTGTAAAAGAACTTAACTTTGAAGTGATGCCAGGAGAGATTTTTGCTTTCCTTGGTTCGAACGGTTCAGGTAAAACCAGTACCATCCGTTCCCTACTTGGTATTTACCAACCAACCACCGGTACATTACATGTAAACGGTAAAACCCTTAGCCCTGAAACTGCTTCCATTGTTGGCTACCTGCCGGAAGAACGTGGTCTCTACACCCGTTCGAAAGTACTTGATACGATGATTTACTTTGGCGAGCTAAAGGGCATGACCCGCGAAGCAGCCCGCGACTTCTCGACGGCCTTCTTGGAACGGGTTGAACTTGCCGACAAGGCAACAACGAAAATTAAAAAACTTTCTGGTGGTCAACAACAAAAAATTCAACTTGGTGTAGCAATTATGGGTAACCCGAAATTACTCATTCTCGACGAACCGACGAAGGGCCTCGACCCAGTTAACCGCAAACTTCTTTTAGACATCGTTGACGAGCTCCAACAGCAAGGTACCGCTGTCATTTACATTACTCACCTTATGGAAGAAGTTGAACGACTCGCCCACCGCCTGCTTATTTTGAAAGACGGCACCGCCCGAGCCTATGGAACGGTCGCTGAAGTGAAGAAAGAATTTAAGTCGAAATCAATTGAAGATATTTTCGTACAAATTTACAAAGAAAAAAGCCACGTGCTAAGTACTGGAGAAGCAAATGTCTAAACTACAATCAGTTATTCGCCATGAATACTTAACCATCGTTCGCCAACCAAGTTTCTGGATTGTAATGGTGGCAATCCCACTATTAATTGGTATTGTTTTCGCACTTACCTTTATTGGAAACCAATCAAGCGCCAGCCGAATTGAAGAACTATCAAAAGATTTAAAAAATGTCGCCATTGTTGATAATAGCGGACTGATTAATAAAGAAGTCGTTACGGCAAATAAATTATCAATAAGCCCAGTAACCGAAACCGAAACACTGCGCCAACAAGTTCAAGATGGTAAAAAAGATAGTTTAATTGTCTTCCCAGCCGATTTGAAAACTGGCGGGACCTACCAAGTATATTTAAGTAGCAACGACCTCACAAAAACCAGTAGCGTTAGTGCTTTAGCAGATAATTTACTCAAAACCAGCCTGTTCTTGCCGCTCGGTTCAGCCGAAGTAATCGCCCTGGCTCAAAATGGTGCCAGCGCCACAATTACTACCTACGAGAATGGTAAAGAGTCAGCCGGCATTAATGGCTATATCGCCCCTGGACTATTTATCGTTCTGTTCTACATCATTTTTGCCTTCTCAATTAGCTACATGCTCACCAGTATTAGTGAAGAAAAAGAAAACCGTTCAATGGAAATGGTACTGACCTACGTTAAGCCACGAACCTTAATTATCGGTAAGTTACTTGCAGTCAGCCTAGTGTCGCTAACACAGGTAGCGTTCTTTACGGTTTTAGCAATTGTAGCCCTGGTTATAATGCAGCAAACTGGTAACGGCCTAGCGCTACCGTTCGGTATTGACCTCTCTAAGATTGTGCTCGACCCTGCGACCATCTTCTTCGGCTTAGCCTTCTTAGTAGTTGGGTTCTTGATGTACGCCGGCTTCATGACAGCCACAGCAGCCGCAGCGCCATCAACCAAAGAAGCTAACAGCTTTTCAAGCGTGTTCTTTATTGGCGCCTTCATTCCGTTCTACTTCGTAGTGATGATTGCGACCGACCCGAACAACCCAATTACCAACTTCATTACATACTTTCCACTGACATCACCTGTCGTGAACTTGATTCGTAATACCGTTGATAACCTTGGACTAGTTGGTTCAATCGTGTCACTGGCCGTTATGACCGGTTTCATGCTACTCAGTTTATGGATTGCTGTCCGCGCCTTCAAACTAGGTGCGCTCGAGTTTAACCAAACAATTAAATTGTCGAAACTATTTAAGAAATAGTAAAACAGTTCAACAAAAATACCGGCTCGTATGGCCGGTATTTTTATTCGATAATTTCGAGATGGAGTAGCTTACCTTCAACCGAACGATTACCATTCCATTCATTCAGCTCAACCGTCGTCCAGGCATGTACACGCGTGCCTGGTTCGACAAAGAAATGCTGCGGGGCGCTAAATGCCAGCGCATCAATGCTGCGGCCATTAGCATTTTTAAAAGTTAGCTTAACGTGTTGGTTACTATCGCCCATGCGACGAACATTTGTTACCAATACATCACTCAAACGAACAACCGGTTGTGGATTGCCGCTGCCGTATGGTTCCAAAGTAGCAAGTTGTTCAAGCAAAGCTTCATTTAAGTCTTCTAATTCAGCGTCAGTATCAGCTTTCGGAAGCAGTAAGGCAGCCTGATCACGGAGTTTTAATTTTTTATAAAATTCATTCACCCGTTTGCGAAAGGCGTCGATGTTTTCAGCTGGCAGAGTAACGCCAGCGGCAAGCTTGTGTCCCCCGCCTTTGGTAATAATATCGTCAGAAGCGCGAATCGCATCGGCGGCACTAAAATCACCATAACTTCGGGCCGATCCCTTAGCTTCATCACCATGAACCGCTAATACATAGGTTGGTTTTTGGTAGCGTTCAAGTAATTTTGCCGCCACAATACCGACGATGCCATGGTTCCAGCCTTCAGCATTCACCACTAACACAGGGTCATTGATAAGTTCTTCAGCTTGCACCAACGCCTCTTTGAAAATCTCATCCTGTTCGAGGCGACGGTTCTTATTCATCGCATCCAGCTGGTTAGCCAGCTCAAGCGCCTTCATGCCTTCTTTCGCCGTCAACAAGTCCAATGCATATTGCGCCGTTTCAAGCCGCCCAGAGGCGTTCATACGCGGCCCTAGGCCAAAGCCTAGGCTACGGGCATTGACCGCTTGGGGACGAACACCGGATACCGCCATTAAGGCCTTCAGTCCAGGCCGGCGAGTTTGGGCTAAAACTTTCAAGCCGTAAAAAACATTGGTACGGTTTTCATCAACCAACGTCACAATATCGCAAACGGTTCCCAAAGCAACTAAATCGAGGAGCCATTTTTCTTGACCCTTTTCTAAACCAGGCAAAACCGTTTGCAAAGCTTGGACCAATTTAAACGCGACGCCTACCCCCGCTAAATCAAGGAATGGATATAATTTCTTGGTCGATTCGGGCTTTAGTAGGTACTTTTCATACTCATCGGGGAAATCCGCTAACAAACGTTTTGGGTTCACCACTGCCACGGCTTCAGGCTGCACATCGGCGACATTATGGTGGTCGGTGACAATAACATCGACACCCATCTCTTTGGCGCGGGCAATTTCTTTATGGCTCAAGCTACCACAATCAACCGTCACAATCAGTTGGGCGCCAGCCTCGATAATCTTTTCAACCGCGTTTATCGTCAGCCCGTAACCTTCTACGAAACGATTAGGGATAAAGGCCGAAACGTCGGTAAAACCAAATTTTTCAAAACTATCAATTAAGACGGTGGTAGCGGTCAGGCCATCGATGTCGTAGTCGCCGTAAATAGCGATTTTTTCCTGCTTCTCGCGGGCTATAACGAGGCGGTCAACGGCCTGTTGCATATCAGGCAGCAAGAATGGGTCATGTTTTAATTCGTAATTAGGCGATAAAAAAATCGCCTTCCGTTCACCCGAGAGACCCCGGGCGTTGAGAATGCGTTCAAACAAGTTCATTAGGCAATATCAGATGAAGTGCGCTTTGGGCGGGCAGCTTGTTGCTGAGACTTAATAACAATACTTTGCAGTTCTTTAAAGATTGGGAATTGCTTGTTAGTCGAGTAGATTTTGGTATTACCTTGGCGTTCGCTGGTAAGGAAACCAACTTTTTCAAGTCTCTTCAACTCGCGTTGAATGTTACCTGGATCTTCTTTGATAAGTTTGGCAAGGCCACGAACATGAGTTCGGAAATCAGGGTATTTAGCATAGACCACTACAATCTTGCGTCGCACCCGAGATGTAATAAATACGTCTAACATAATCCCCTTTTACTTAGTCATTATTTCCAAAAACACGTTCTGTTGTTGATTTTTATTCTACACTTTTTGATGTACTTAGGTCAACGCCAATTCAAGACAATTTTGTTAATCTTGTCGATTGTTTCCTCGTGAGACGGAATTTCATTTTTATCATAATAGTGATTTGTATTCACATAATTCACTTTTACATCCAAGATATGAAGCTCGTCAGCAGCCACGTGTAAACGGTCAACCGCCGAGGAAGAAGCAACCGGTGCAACAATCACCAAACGGGCAATTCGGATAGGTTTCAAGAACTCAATTGCCGCATCAATCATGACGCTATTATCAAAGCCATCATCAACCAAAATAATTGTATGGTCACGCAACATATCGTGGTCAATTAAGCCGCCATCGCCCAATAAATGGTTGATTCGGTGGAAAGCTTCCCGCTTTTGGTCTTCTAAGTAGCCGCGGTATTCAGTGGTATATTCATCAATCTCACCGTTTGAGAACTGGCTATTGTAACTAAAGGCACCACCTTCGGAGACGCTTCCAAAACTAATAGTTTCACCGGGAACGTTAATATCTTCAATCAAAAGCATGGTCAGTACGCAGTGCAGTGCGGCCGCGATTTGCTCACCAACAACTACCCCGCCATCACTGACAGCCACTACGGCGCAATTGGCGTAGCGGTAGCGTTCGAATAGCTCGGCGGCAAGTTGCTGCCCGGCGTGGATGCGACTCTCAAAATACATATGCTTATATTCTAGCATGACAGGCGCCTACAAAAAGGAAGTCCTGCGCTGTTATACTAGAAGGATGAAGTATTACGAGGTGGCTCCAACGCGGATTGTTCGTGCTGATCAAGCTACTTTTACGTATGAGTCGGAAACACCGCTGCAAGTTGGCGCGTTAGTTACCATTCCAATTGGCAAGCAGACATCAATTGGTGTGGTGGTGAATGAATCGCAAAAGCCTAAGTACGATACCAAGCAAATTGGGGAAATTATTGAAGATATCCCACTACCGGAAAGTTTAGTTGGGCTGTCATTATGGCTGGCCGAGTACTACCGCACTCCCCTCGCGACTGTACTGCAAACCGTACTGCCACGTGGCCTGACAACTAAGCGCCGCGCCCAAGAACGGTTGGAAAAACAAAGCTTCCGAGACCGAACACAAATTGTACTCAATGCCGAGCAAACACAAGCGGTTACCTCTATTATGGGCGTTAAAACTGGAACCATTTTATTGCAAGGTGTAACCGGTTCAGGCAAGACGGAAGTATATAAAGAGCTTGCCCGCCAGACGATTGCGAGTGGCCGTTCGGTTATTCTTTTAGTGCCAGAAATTAGCCTCACCAGCCAAATTATCGACGAGTTCACCCACGACTTCCCAAGCCTGATTGTCACCCACTCACACATGACCGAAGCCACTCGCCACCTTGCCTGGAAACAAGCCCTGGAAGCTACGCAGCCGGTTGTCGTTATTGGCCCACGGTCGGCCCTGTTTATGCCCGTCCCGCATTTAGGCGCCATTATTGTCGATGAGGCCCACGAACCAAGCTACAAACAAGAACAAGCCCCGCGCTATTCTGCGCTACGGGCTGCCAGTGTACTTGGTAAATTGTCGGAATCTCGTGTTGTCTTTGGTAGCGCCACGCCACTTATTACTGACCGCTACGTTGCCGAAGCTAACAAGTCTTTGATAGTTCGGTTAGATAAATCAGCTCGTAGCAACCGTAAGGCCTCAGATGTTCAACTGGTTGATATGACCAAACGTGAGAATTTCAAGAAGCATCGCTTCTTATCTAACAAATTACTGCAAGCGATTGAACAAAATATTGCCACAGGTCGCCAGACCCTTATTTTCCATAACCGCCGCGGCAGCGCAAGTACAACATTATGTGAAAATTGTGGTTGGAGCGCCCAGTGCCCGAAGTGCTTCGTACCCCTAGTACTCCACGCTGATACCTACACCATGTCGTGCCATATTTGTGATACAAAACAGAAAGTACCAACCGCCTGCCCGGTGTGCCAATCGGCTGATATTATCCATAAAGGTATCGGTACAAAGCTGATTGAAAGCGAGCTGAACAAGCTATTTCCGAAAGCAATCATCGCCCGTTTTGACGGCGACAATGCCAACGCCGATACAGTCAACGAACGGTACAAAGAATTGTATTCAGGCGAAATCAATATTGCCATCGGAACACAAGTTGTCGCCAAAGGCCTCGATTTGCCCAAGCTCCACACTGTGGGCGTCATTCAAGCCGATAGCGGCCTGGCCCTCCCCGACTACACCGCCGCCGAACGAGCGTTCCAATTACTTGCTCAAGTTGTCGGCCGCGTTGGTCGCGATGAACGTGAAACGCAGACAATTGTGCAGTCCTACCAGCCAACCCACCCAGTGGTACAATTTGGCTTAAAGCAAGATTACGAAGGCTTCTATGAATATGCCCTTGTTGAGCGCCAAAAAGGTGGCTTTCCACCGTTCCGTTTTTTGTTACAGCTGACCGACGTCTATAAAACCGAGGCTGGTGCCGTCAAAGCAGCCAAAGAGCTATCTGCCAAACTTAAATCGGTTGTTCCTTCAGCCATCGAAGTCCTTGGTCCCACACCAGCCTTTCATGAACGCCAACACGATACCTACCGCTGGCAGCTAGTACTTAAAAGCAAACGTCGCGAAACCCTCGCTGACGTTTTAAAGCACGTACCAAATACCCATTGGCAATACGACCTCGACCCTTCAAGCCTACTATAAATGCTTATGATTGCATCAAGACGCTAAACATCTCATAATTATCATGTTGTCCTATCCCCTACACGAAAGGTGGTGGGCAATGTCCCTCACGCTTGATTTCGACGGTCAGCTGCTTATTGGTGACATCGGCACTGTCGATGTGCACCTTAATAACGGCGCAAAGCTGTCGGTTGTCATCACACAGAAGCCCGCCAGGCGAATTCCGCGCACTATACCTGACACCGAGATGTCAGATACGCTCGGGTTCTTCATCGAAATGCGGCACTTGCCGCCGGCCCCTCAGACGCACATTCGCGAAACCATCAACAAGGAACAGAAGAAGGTTCACGACAATGCCCTGAAAGATAAAGAGAACTTCGTCAATTCAGGCGGCCCAGTACTGCGCCGGGTTCCGGCCAGGTATGAAACAGCAGGTCGCCGAGCCTTGCCTCCCAAGTCACCGCTTCCGAAGTTCATGACCGAAGCACCGCCACAAACCATTGAAATTCTGCCCAGCTATCCGATGATCGTAAAGACACTCAATACCTGGAATGGCCATCCCACCTTACGCGTTGGTGAACAATTCATCATCCGCTCGCGAGGACAATTCAAGGAACTCCAGTTCGCCCTGGATACCATCACCGGATTCACCATCCGCCCGCCCCACTAACTCCGCGATGAGCACAAGCTCCGCGTCGAGAACGTGGGGCTTTTGCTTTTTGATTGGCTTGCATTCACGGCGCGGGACTGGTGAGGGGTTTGGTTTAAGGAATTGTGAACGACCTCCGCAGCCCGAGTTAAAATGGGCGCAGAGGCCCCATTGCAACCCGGCGCGAAGCCGTCTGAACAAATCCTTAAACCAAACCCCTAGCCACCCCTCCCGACCTCTGGTATACTTGGAATAATATGAAAAAAGAAGACATCATCACCCTTCCCAACCCCCACCTTCGCGAGAAGTCCGTTAAAGTTACCGAAATTAACGACGAAGTTTTAGACTTTATTAAAGACATGACCGACGCCGCTCTCGACTGGGAAGCATCTCGCCCGCACGAAATCAGTGCTGCCCTTGCTGCTGTTCAAGTTGATAAGCTTCAACGCATTGTCATCGTTCGTAGCGATTTTGATAACAAGGAATCAAACGAATTCACTACCCTAATTAACCCAGAAATCGTGAAATACGAAGGTAAGCTGGTTGAAGATTACGAAGGCTGTCTGAGTGTCAGTAATGTCTACGGCCACGTGCCGCGTTACAGCAAAATTCGCGTGCGGGCTACGAACATCGAAGGCCAAGAAGTCCGCTTTAAAGCCGATGGCTTCCTAGCACGGGTTATCCAACACGAAATCGACCACACCAACGGTATTGTGTTCATTGACCACATTAAAGATGCGCCGAAAGCCTTTTACACTCTCGACGACAAAGGTGAATTGGAGCCACTCGACTATGACACACACATCAAAGACAATCGTATTCTTTGGGACTGATGAATTTAGTGCCGTTAGCCTGCGTGAATTAATTGAACGCGGCTTTACTATCGGTGCCGTTGTCACAAAACCTGATAGCCGCAAAGGTCGCGGTCGCGAACTACAAGCATCGCTTGTAAAGCAGATTGCCATTGAGCATAACATTCCGGTATGGCAACCACTTAAGATGATGGAAATTGCGGACTCAATTCAAAACCTTACAAGTGAAACTGGCGAAAAGCCCGCTGGCGTTCTGGTGAGTTACGGCAAAATTATACCGCAAGCAATTATCGACCTATTCGAACCGGGTATTATTAATGTTCACCCTTCTCTACTACCAAAATATCGCGGGCCATCACCTATTGAATCGGTTATTCTTAATGGTGATACCGAAACTGGCGTCAGTATTATGCAATTATCAGCCGCTATGGATGCTGGACCAGTCTACAAGCAGGTCTTTTTCTCACTAGATGATACCGAAACCGCTCCAGTTCTTGAACAAAAGCTGGCTGCACTCGGTGCGCAGGAACTAGTGACTATTCTTCCAAGTATTATCAACGGAAGCCTGCAGGCACAAGCTCAAGACGATTCAATTGCTACCTATTGTAAGCTACTCAGTAAAGACGATAGCATCCTAGCGCCCGAAACACTCACCGCCGAACAAGCCGAACGCCGTGTCCGGGCGTATCTAGCCTACCCGAAAACAAAAGTGACCATTGCTGGTCACTTAGTGGTTATTACGAAAGCTCATTTAACAAGTGAACGCACTACTGCACTCGATGTTGAATGTAGCGACGGACGATTCATAAGTGTTGATGAACTTATTGGCCCGAGTGGTCGAGCGATGGACGCCAAAGCGTTCTTAAACGGTTACGCAGCCGGTTGATTCGGCTGTTGGGTTGGGTCGGGTGCAGCTACTGAACCACTAGCGTCGCTTTTACCTAAAATAACATCTCTGTTGCTGTTAATTTCGGTTTTTAATTCTTCAAGAGTTTTTGCGACGACATCACGGTAGTCAGGGCGGTTTACTTCCAGCCATTTAGTTGCAGCATACTCAGCCTTAAGGGCTGGGTTGTCGGCTGCTAGGCCACTCGCCTGTTGAATTTTAGCGAAGACTTCTTCGGCAGCATAGCCAGGGGCATAAGTTTGAATCCAGTTATTCACAACATCTTCCTTGCGGTCGATAATTGCTTCAAACTCTTCAAGCTGAGCATCGCTCATACCTTCACTAAGCCGAACACCTACGCGGTACTCGAGTTGGTCATAGACATGTTGAAGAAATGGCTTCCGTTGTTCTTCTGGAAGGTCGGCTAAGCCGATATCGGTTAAAAATTGGTCGTCAAGTTGAAACATGTAATAATCTTCTCCCTTAATCTTAGCTCTATTATACCAAATGTACGGCGTTAACGCACTGAACGTTCTTGCTTGAAGTCATCAAGCGCTTTTGCGACCACGTCTTGAATATGTGGCACAGTTAATTGCACCCAGGCAATTGAGGCGAACAATTTTGTTGGGCTATTACGCTCTGGGTCAGTTTCGTATGCCTCTTCAAATGATTGATAAACGGCCTCGTCTTTATAATTCGGTACGTTCTGTTCGAGCCACGCATCAATAACGTGTTCATTACCATCAATAATCGCTTGATACTCATTTAATTGTTCATCAGAAAGTTGTTCGCTGATAGCTTCGCCAATACGGCCTTGGGCTTCGTTAACAATTGCTGTCTTTTCATCGTCTGGTAGTTCGGCGATATTCAGTTGGGCAATAATTTGTTCATCTTGGTACATCAAAAACTCCTAGGGTTATTAATTACTATTTTTTATTTCTTCAAATTTCTGTCGGACATTAGCTGGTAACCAACCATTATCATTAATTCTGAGGTCACCCGCGTCACCGATGTAGAATGTCCCTGGTGAAAGGTCTATAAGTTCTTGAGCGCGTTCATTTAATTGAGCACTCGTAATTCCTAGACTGTCGATAACAGTTGAAAGGTTGCCACCGTCGGGAATATTGTAAATTGGGTTATCAATATTTACCGCTTCAGGTGCCGGTGTACCTTCATAGCCAACAATTGGAAGTTGGGTTGGCTGTTCGACGGCTTGGTCCCCTACGTGCTCTAAAGCATTGACCGATGGATAGTTGCTACCGCTGACGTTCGCAGCCATATCAATATCCGGCTTAGCTCCAAAGATTGAAGCCATAAATTCGCCGTTTCCGCCCGCATCGAGGCCCGCGTATTGCGCCGTCACCCTAATAGCGGTAAATGCAGCTACGCCCAATACAATGCGTACCCTATTTTTCTCTTTTTGTTCTTGTATCTCTGCTGGTGACATACCCGATTCAACCCGGCGTGTATTCAACCAGTTGCCTGGTGCGCTAAATAGTGCGCCCATGTATGCCATGCCGTGGTATTCTTGAACCTTCTTTATCTCTTTACCGAACCATTTTTTTACTCGCTCAAAACGAGAAAGTTTTTCTTCTTCGGGCGCTTCGTAGGCTTCAAACTCTCTACGGAATTCAACTTGGTCGGTGTAGACAGCTTCGATCGAGCCGTCTTCCTTTTCAATAGTGTAGGCTTTTTTGCCATCAGGAGTTTCGGTGAAATCTAGAATATCCACTTTTTCACCATTCAGGTAGCCTGAGCCTTCAATTGGGATAAACTCTGGTTCTTCAATTTGTTCAGAGGTTTTATGGTGGATGTATCCAAGCGCACGTGAATCAGCACCGTTAGCTATGAACATTTTGTATAGGCCGTCATAAAAAGCTTGTTTTTCTTCAAGTTCTGGTTTGATTTTGGTTTCAAAATCTTCGCCAGTTAACTTGCTGTTGTGTAACTCAAGGAGTTCTTCACCAACCTTCAATAACCCCTTAAGCATAGGGTCGTTTTGTACCAAAAATTCACCTTCGGTGTTGCTACGAATAACATCGTCGTATACAGAATTTTTAACTTCATTGTCCTGTAAAGCCTCATCAATGACCGCATCGCGGTTCGACTGAACTTCAAGCTTCTGGTAATACTCATCAGCAGATGAGTTATTGAGCTTGTCTTCGTAGATAGCTTTCTTATCACTAGTTGGGCCACCAGGAGCCGCATTGTATACTCGGCCGTTGTGACGATAGAAGTCACCTTCTTCAGCGGTTGGACGCTGGGCGAGGTATTGTTCATAGGTCAATTCACCTTCAGGGACATCCTCAGGCTTAATTTCATCTTTGGCACCAAATAGCTCCTCTTGTTGCTTGACGAAGTCAGCGCGCTTCATAGTGGTTGCGACAGCCGCAACTACATCTTCAGGGATAACTTCCGGTTCTTCGTCGGCGATTTTTGTCGCTTCGGCTGTCGTTTCAACTGGTGTTATAGCCGGTTCACTCTTAGGTGCCTCTTCGACAACATCAACTTCAGTTGGTTGAGAAACCACCGCTTCAACGGCAGGTGCAGCCATAGCGTGAGCTTTAGGCTCAGTATCAAGCAATTTATTTAAGGTATAAATTCGTTGCTCAATTTCTTTGTCAGACATATCACGCTTATGGACCTTGGCTTCTGGCTTAGCGTTAACCTTTACCGCTGGTGCTGGTGTAGGTACGGCTTCTACTGGTGTTTCAACTTCTGGAGCGATGTCAGCCGGGGCTTCTGCTTCGGGCGCAACTTCGGCTTCTGTCTCAATTGGGGCGACCGCTTCATTGTCTACAACCGGTTCTTCAACAGCGTCAATTTGAGCTTGGGCCTCGTTTTGCGCTTTTAATTCGTCGCTTGCAACCCTAAACCAGTCAATATCTTCCGGTTTTCTGGGTGCTTGGTCTGCTTGTTGTGCTTGATTTTCTCGAAATTTCTCGATGGGGGCGCGGCTAAGGGTTTCGCTCATTATATTATTTCCTTGTTTTTGTTTTTGGTGCGCTATTTGGCCTTAATATAACAAAAAGCTTGCGTTACCACAAGCTTTTTGCCTAGATGTCGACTAGAGGGTCTAACGGGGATGAACAACTCACCCTTTAGGGCTTATAGATGTCGTTCGACAATTTCGCGGGTAAAGAATTCGAGGTTGTCGCCAACTTCTAACATCACCTTCTTGTGAGTCTTCAAGCTAAGCCCACACATGTCGCCTTCGAATACTTCTTTTGATTCGATTTTTTCACGTTGTAGGTTAGTAATTTCAGCTTCACCAAGAATTTCGAGGGCTTGGCCTTTTCCACGGGTCATACGAACAAGAACGTTCGGTACAACTTTACCACTTTTCACTAAACCACCAGCGATGATTTCGTCTTTCATAGTTCGGAAGACACCCTTCACTTCAAGGGTACCAATTTGGGTTTCAACAATTTCTGGAGCCAATAATTTCTCCATTGAAAGTCGGGCATCATCGAGTAGTTCGTAGATAACTCGGTACAAACGAACTTCCGCACGTTCACGAGTTGCGAGTTGCTTAACAGCCGGTGGCAAATCAACGTTGAAACCGTAAATAACAGTGTTTGAACCAGCGACTAAACGAATGTCATTTTCAGTCATGTTACCGACACCGCTACTAATAACGTGCAGGTTAACTTCACCGTTTGTGTTGATGGTTTTAAGGCTATCAATTACAGAGGTCAGTGAACCTTGAACGTCGGCTTTAATAATAACGTTAAAGTCAGCCGCTTCAGCTTTTTGGGTCATAAGGCGGAGCATGTCAGCGCCAGTCACGTTAGTACTAGCGGCGTTTTGTTCGCGTTCAATACGTACGGTACTTGCTTTAGCTTTAGCTTCTTTTTCACTCTTTACGACTTCGAAGATATCACCGAATTGCGGTAATTCTTTAAAACCAGAAATAGTCACAGGTGTCGATGGACCAGCCGTTTTAATTGGCTTGCCAGCGAAATCTTGAAGGGTGCGGATTTTACCGTAGGCAGTACCAGCTACAAGGAATGAGCTTGGTGTTAATACACCTTGTTCGACCAAAAGGCCAACTACTGCACCGCGGCCAGTTTCCATGTGTGATTCAATGACCAAACCTTCAGCTGGTGTATCGATATCAGCCTTGAGCTCTTCGATATCAGCTACCAACAGGACCATATCAAGTAGCTTGTCGATGCCTTCACCAGTTTTCGCACTCACTTCCACCATAACTACTTCACCACCCCATTCTTCTGGGTTGAGGTTGTGTTCGGTTGCAAGTTGCGTCTTAACGAGTTGTGGGTTAGCCGCTTCTTTATCAATCTTATTAATGGCTACCACGATTTTTGCGTTAGCTGTACGAGCAAAGCGGATTGCCTCAATAGTTTGAGGTTTCACGCCGTCGTCGGCTGCTACAACGATAATAACTACGTCCGTAAGAGTCGCACCATGCTGACGGAGGGCTGCGAAAGCTTCGTGGCCTGGTGTGTCGAGCAATGTAATTGTGCGGTCTTTACGTACGGTTTGGTAGGCACTAATGTGCTGAGTGATACCACCCGCTTCACCGTCGACAACCTTTTGGCCCAAAATGGCATCCAAAAGGCTGGTTTTTCCGTGGTCAACGTGGCCCATAACGGCAACGATTGGCGGACGAGCGGTAGCTGAAGCGCTAAGTTCGTGAACTCGGCGTTCAGTAGTAGCGGTTTCTTTTTTTTGCAACTCAACGTCGATTCCTAATTCCTCAACAATAATTGTTGCGGTTTCGAAATCAATACGTTGGTTAATAGTTGCGGCG
>Ga0247817_10001085_pt1 | contig 14501 bp, 15 predicted proteins | sample UWRJL212509R1_FD_178010 | JGI IMG/M metagenome (GOLD analysis project Ga0247817, IMG submission 178010) | Plant litter microbial communities from Arlington Agricultural Research Station in Wisconsin, United States - UWRJ-L212-509R-1 | ecosystem: Environmental > Terrestrial > Plant litter >... | reverse complement strand
TGATTAAAAGCTGCCAGCGCTATTTCGGCGTATTGCTCAGCCTATCCCCGTTCGGCGATGGCACTAACCCCTTACTATACGCCGCAGAAGCACTTGTTATAAACCACTTCGGTAAGCTGAGCGCCTCTCCTCGTATTGTGTAAGATAGCATCGCTCCATATATCAAAGCCCTTAGATCGTTATCGTATAGGCTGTCCTATATCTAACGCGTTAGTATTAAATCTATCGACGAGGAAGAGGTCTTATTGATTATGTTTGCCTGCTTGTATCTTACATTCTGGGAGGTGGGTTGATGAATTCGGTATTTACGACTTCCACATTGCTGATATTTTGGCTAAAACTTGCAATGAACCCCTAAGGAAGGACATGGCATAAATACGTCCGGAGCTTAGGCAACATTCTCCAGTGGCGTGGACCCTATGGGTTTCATTCTCTACGAAGTCTCTAGGTTATAACACTGATCCGCCTGTTTATCGTAAGTTACCCATTTCCAAAAGTACGTATTTTGTGCGAATTTGACATCTCCTGCAGCTTCTCGAAGCCGTCTTAGTAAAGCGTCCGACCTTTCTCTTCGAGCTAAAATGGCACCAGTTTCGAACCTCTATCCCAGCCTCCTCCCTTGGCTATCAGGTTCTAATACAAGCGGCGGTTCAGAGTTAGGCATATAAGTAGGCCCTAAACATTATCTCGACTTTATCCTCAACCGCCTTATTACCATTTCCCACCTTACAGCCGAGTTCTTGGAGGGATTGATAAGATATCCCAGCATGTCATCATTGCAACGTATTTAAACACAAAGCGAGAGCGTCTTAGCCAATCTCGAACCCGTCCTCACCCACATGATGGCTATGATCGGCGGTAACATCGTAAGAAACACCGACGAAACCACTCCCAAGGGCCCACTCTGGGGTAAGCCAGTCGAATATAACCTAGCCAGTCTCTGCCGCACTGCCGCCATCACCCTTCGTCTCCTAACATGCGACCTCATCAAGGAGCAGCAGCAACTGATTAACCCCCCGGGTATACTCCTCATTAAAAGTCTAACGGATATCCCCGACGGATCTTCTAAATTAGCAGAGCATCGTGCAGCGCTGATGGCTCATGTGGACGCGACCGTCAACATGATACCTTACAGTTCGGGTGGAAATATCTTTGGTGTGGCTCCGTTGTGTTTTGTGCCAACTTTTCGCATATCCAAGGTTGTGTTGGCTCGAGAATGTGTTGCCCTTCGTGCCGAGGGCGGCAGGAATGCCGAGATAGAAAAGTGTCTTGCCACCGAGGCTGTCATCGAGCGGCATCTGGACTTTAGTAAGAAGACCCCGGTCAAGATTGACGTCTAGGTAGTTTCTTTCCTTTCTGCATTGATCGTTATGTAGACTCTTTTTGTGTGACTGCTGTACAACTCGCTGTGGTGAAACCTGTCAATGTTTTGCGCACCCAACGCAGTGAAAGTTCACAGTCCCAGGCAGGCTTGGCATCTTGATGATGTGACAGAAAGATTTCATGATCCATTGCAGAGTTCTATCTCGTAATTGAGCTTGAGCTCGACCCTCTCCGCACCGGACGAAACATTTCCGGCACCGACACCGGATTTTCTGACGCTTTCAGGAAGTAGTCATCTCCCTTCTCTGTCGAAATCAACCCAAGGAGCTTCACCAAGTCCTCCGCAAGAATTCTTTTGCCAACCTCAGCAACAATCATCCTCTCCTCAATCAGCCGCACAAGCGCCCCTAACGCAGTCTTCTCTCCACACCGCTCATCATCAAGAAGATCCTTCAGCGCCCTCCGAACCTGCTCGCAGACGCCCGGATGCCCCTCATCCGACACCTCGTAGAACCCACCGGGACCATCATACCCCGTCCACTTCTGAGGCCGATGAGCCGCAAAGTTAACCACTGCACGGTCATTGAAGAGCAACCAGATGGTGAACTCGAGAAAGATACACCCCAGCGACCAGATGTCGTACGTCCGAGACCTGCGAATATCCGTCTTGATCGTGTCTGGGTGTGCTTCCGGTGCCTCGTAGGCCCTCGTCGTGGCAAGGGTCCCGGTTGCTTTTTGGGTACGCACAGCTGTCGGTCCCATGTGGACTTTGGCGATGCCCACGTCGGCGATGACAAGGCGTTTCTCTTGACCATCGTCGGAGAAGATGAGAATATTCTGCGGTTTGAGGTCTCCGTGCCGGACGTTGGTCTTTGGATCGTCAGGAAACCCTCGGTGGAGGTCGCGGACGGCGGTTGCGAGGCCGTGCATTTGCGATAGGGCCCAGCGGATCAGGTTCGGGGTGCGCGGCTCGAAGTCGCATTTGGACCAGTAGTCGCGGAGGTCACCACCGCTGGCGAAGGGGAAGATGATGCAGCGGAGAGGAGGGTCTGATTCGGCGCGGCATGCGCCGATGTGGCGGATGAGGTGGGGGTTGTTGAACTGGCGCATCTTGGAGAGGGTCTCGATTTCTTTGTTGAACATGTCATCTCTTTTCTCGTCATCTCTGTTCTTGCCGAAAATTTCTTTTACGGCCACGTGGACTTGTTCTGTTGCCTTTGGGGCGTCAGCGTTGCTTCCTGCCTGATAATGCCATCAGAGGTTGCTGCTCACCTGCTTCCCGGAGGACCGATAGTGTGCTGGATGGAGCTCGCATTTAGACACGCTGCTCATCTCCGTGTTCGTAAGATGCTGCTTGTTCCTGAGTGGCAGAGGACAGCTGGTGCTGAGGTCGCAGATTGGAGGCGCTACTGGTCTGGGGCCGCCCTCGTCAAACACCGGCGGCAGCACGAGCCATTGGCGGTCGAGGAAGTTCTTGACGTCGGGTGGCCTCAACTTGGCGAAGGCTTTGAACTCCTTGTTGCGATGCTTCTTTGTGCTCACCAGCGAGCGACTGTTGGGGGCCCTTGCCAATGGTAGGTCCTCATCAGTGAGTCCCTCGCGAACAAGAAGCTCGTCGACGATGATGCGGTCGTAATAGCAGAGAATCAGAACGGCGAATGCTCTCTTGGCGTTCTTGACGATGTTCTCAGCTTCATATTGGTCACAGGCCGATGGCCCCAGCGCGGTACAAGCTCGAACGCTTTCTTCCGTGACATGGCGCTTCAATAGATCTGGTGACAGCCACTTCTTGCGGGTGATGGGGCATTCCAACTCGGCCTGTTCGTCGCTGAGCGAGCTGTACAGGTCCTCCTCGATCTGCTGCCGCTCTTCGTCGGTAGGCATGCTTGTCTCCTGACCCATGTCTGGCTGGACGGGGAGCAGCTGCGAAGGAAATGTAAAGTGCCCGATGGCACGGAGCACTGACGTGGTCGGCATCTTCCCGATGTCTTGCCGTTGGCGCCCTCCCTTTTATCCGATGCGCTATGCCGAGAGATTCACTCGTCGGTCGCTCCGGTCTGACACGCGATGATTTTTCGGTCAATATTGGTTACCTCAGCCAGTTCGGGCTAGGTCGGGGTGTGATGGTGTGTGTCGGTGTGCAGGAAAGACGGCAGGTGAGGATTGCGAGACTCGAGTGTGTCGAGACACTTCCCGTCCTGATAAAGTGGGATGGATGCCTGGTTTCCTCTTCTTGTAGGGCGCAGAGCCGCACCTTGGACTTGCATCCAATGAGACACTGTGCGCACTACTATCGGGCGTGGCCTGATTGCGCAGACATGTCTGGACACCCTCCATCATCTCTGGAGGCAGCTCTTTCGATGTAACCCTACCAAGAGCTTCTTTCCAAGAACCCCGCACTGGAGCCTGGTGCGAGAAATACTGAGGGTGGTGTCGTCCGAGGGGTCTTCGGCCGTCGATCAGCGATTGCGCAGTCGTGGTTGTGTCGCACAAAGGGTCCTATGGCGTGGATGGCAGAGCCTCGAAACCTGAAGCAGAGTGGGGTGACGAGCTTGGCGGGGCGGTGCTTTCAAGTACGTCAAGTGGGAAAGAGCAAGTTTCGCACAGATGGGAAAGGTAGCTGAAGTTCAGTGGGAAGCACAGACAGACTGTTGGCCGCTCACAAGGAAGTTCTCCATTTTTCCCTGCAACCCCACTCCAATGGATCTCGAGATGCGTCGCCAGTCACTCCACAACTGCTGCGAATCAACCAATTGTTGAACATCACGACTTCGATTGGTCCTCAACCATGTCGGCAGTTCCTCAAGTGCAGAAAGTCGGACTATTTCGGCATTGCGACGATGCGGCGCCCACGCTGTGTGCTGTGCCGCGCGTTTTGTTGGCTGTTTTGTCGGTTACGGGTTGGTCCTTCTCTTGACATGGGTCTTATTATATCCTTGACGCCTCTTATCATATCCTTGACGCCTGGATGCAGACGCTGATTTACCCTTTTCGACTTCGCAGAAGCATCCACTCATACGGAGACTCTCGAGCTTTACCCTCACCGCATTGCTTGCACGACGCACACCATCAGTCCATCTCTCACCAAAGATGAGCGACTCGGCGTCGGAAACATCGGAAGCATCGACAGAGTCGGAGGCGCCGAGCCTCCGAGATGTGCTTATAAGCTCCACGATCGAAGCGAGTCAAAATGAGTTCCTTCCCCTGCGGAAGATGGAGGACATTATGTCCCGGGAAGCTGTAAAGGCCGAGCTGGACGGGTATTGCCCGGAGATGGTCGACTTCTTTTACAACCACGCGCGAAAGACATTCGCAGTGATCGTTTTGAACGGTACTCCTGAATTAATCGATTCGATTTACGAGAGAAGGTTCGATGATGCAAAGTTTCCCCTTCGCAAGCGCCATCTCAAGGCCGCCGCCTTGGAGGTGCTGGAGAAGTCATCGGCTGATATGCCGGACCGCAAGAGACGGGAGATGAGAAAGCGCTTAGAGGCCGGGGTCGATAATTTTATAAGATGGCAACACCGGCTCACAGCTCCCATCTTCAACCCCGACATCTTCAAGTACACCCTTGATGAGAACACGCCACTCCCATTTCTCACTCATGGCAGCGCCTCAGCGAGGGGTGGCTTTGGTGATGTGCAGGAAAGGTGGATTCACTCTGATCATCTCCAAATTCCCAAAGAGTATCTTCTGGTAAGTGTAACTGAACATATCTTGCCTGCGGATAAATCAGGGGGTGCCGGTGCTGACCTTAGTAAGCTGAAGAAGGATCTGACTTACAGGCAAGTCAATGGTCACGGATGTTTTCGCGTGGCACAGAAGCAACTAAGGACTCCTGACCATTGGGGGCCCGAAAAACTCTTGGAAGCCGCCGACAACGAAGTCAAGAATCTCCAGCGCATGAACAAATATGGCCACGCGCACTTCATCAGGGGCATCGCGTACTACACTCAGCGTGGGGGGCACTTCTTCCTCTTCCCATGGGCCGAGGGCGGCAATCTCGACCATTACTGGGACACAGCCGACCCAACCCTGGTTTCCACGCACTGTTGGGCTTTGGGGCAGATGGCCGGCATAGCCTCTGGCATTCATGAGTTGCATCAGCATAACTATCGCCACGGAGATTTGAAGCCGCAAAACATTCTTTGGTTCCGGGACGGAGAGTCAGCGGCTGTGCAGCGGCTTGTAATTGCGGATGTCGGCTTAGCAAAGGTCCATGAGCAGCTCACTCAGTTTCGAAGGGGTGTGACGTCTACAGACGCCATCTCCGTCACCTACGCACCCCCCGAAGTCCAGATCAACGTTGAACGGGACAAACCAACATCGCGTCTGTTCGACATTTGGTCCATTGGCTGCATTTTTCTCGAGTTTGTCATCTGGTTAGCAGAGGGCAAAGAAGAGCTCGATGCGTTTCGTGAGGGCTTGAGGGGAGGAGGGCTGGCCCCAGTGCCTTTCTGGGTTGGTACAGGATCTCCCTCACGAGAGCTCCGCTCTTGGGTGAAGGACTCTATCGATGCCCTCAAAAAGAACCTCCCTTCCAGCACCCCTTTGCGTCACGTTGTCGAGCTGATTGAAAGTAGGTTGTTGGTCGTCGAAGTCCGTCCTTATGCAAGCAAGCCTCAGATTCCAAAGATGAACGAAGAAGGAACGTCACCAACCACGCCCAGCGTTCAGTTTACGCCGGCCACCATGTACTTTACGGAAGAAGGCACAAAGGATCCAACTTACAGGGCCGAGGCCAAGGAGGTTGACGAAGAGATGACCAAAATCCTAAGCGTCGTCAATCCTAAAACGTATACACTTCCGCGCACAGGGGCTCTCAAGGACCAAACAGCATTGCCAAGTATGGAGCGCCTGACAGTCGAAGGCCCTCGAAGATCCTCACGAAGCGGCGGGGAAATGTTGAAGGTTGGAAAGCCTCTGGTGGGTCGCTTCGAATTCATTACTAACGGCCATATGCTCACAAGCAACTCACCGACCAGGATGTACGTCGAAGGCCCCAACGAGCTTGAGCGAGGCTCCTATTCTGTAACTCCACTTGGGACTGACGAACTATCAACAGGATGTAAGTTCGCCCCCCACCCCCGGCTTGTGGTTCCAGTTGACAGATGCTGACGGTTTGTGCTACGATGCCAGTATGTGAGTACGGTGCAAGTCTTCAGCTCGTACTGCCAAGATCAGGCTAACCCATTGTGTGTCGTGAATCAGATGGTCAGTCAAATTTCCCAGACTACAACTATGAGAGTCACTTTGCATAGCTGTTCGATATTGACATGATGCTTGGCGTTCGCTGGATAGTTTGTAAGTTTCACCATGAAACCCATTCTCAATCGTCTGCTGTATCCTCAGTTGAAGCTAATACCTCGGCCCGTCACAGACGGTGAGTGCCTGACCCCCAATCATGGTGTCGATGGAGCTGGTCTGCAATAGCCAGCAATTTCAACGAGGCGCTGATCTTCTCGTGTTCGCTCCTTTATTAGAAGGTGAGTTGAGCCAAGTGCGGGTTTGCGAAGAGATTACTGACGATGTCTCTAACAGTTCAATGACACCTGGGAGTACAACCCCGACGCAGATCTGGCGCTTGAAGTGTTCCAATCTATTGACCCGCACACCGTCCTCCCCTCCCGCACCATTGACCCGCTGTGTATTCGGTGCGCAAATTTGGATCTGTTATCAGCAACATGCCGTTTCAATGACACGCTTTCCGGTCTCGCACGTAAAGCTCCAAACTGCCACCTTTGCCAGCTTCTTCTGGCGTGGTGCTTTCAGCGTCCTCGCGGGCTCACGGAACGGGAGACCATTGAGTTTTTCAGGACTGGGTCTCGGCTCGCCGCCCGTGGACATGAAACAAGGGGCATTGCAACGCTATGTCAAGCATCAGCAGGTATGGTTCTCATTGCACCCAGATGACAAGACCGTACATCAAGAAGTCCTCGGCTAATCGCCTGTCAGAGCGTCCTCGTCCAGGCCTCCAGCTTGGATTTCCCAGGCTTCCAGAGGCTAGAAGCGCTAGCCACGTCACTGTCATCTCCCAATGGCTTGCTAAATGCGATGAAGGCCACAAGTGTTTTCCCGACAACATCGGTTTCCTGCCGACACGCCTCATCAATGTTGGGCCGCTGCACTCACCTACTGTTCGGCTCGTCTGCGGGACAGCTGAACTCGGCGGGCGGAGTACCAAATACATCGCCCTCTCGCACATGTGGGGAACTGCGCATCACAAGAGCTTGAAGACTCTCAGAGCCAATGTCGATGGCCTGAAGGAGTGGACCATCCCTGTCGACGCCCTTCCGAGGACCTTTCGGGATGCAGTCGAGATCACGCGCAGTCTCGGCCATCAGTATCTCTGGATTGACTCTCTCTGCATCATCCAAGACGACGAAGACGATTGGCGTCACGAGTCTCAACGCATGGAGGAAGTTTTCAGCTCGGCCTATTGTGTCATTGCCGCAACGTGCGCCACCGGCACAAATGATGGATTTCTGAAACCGCGGCCTGAGAGACAAACTGTCGCCATGAAAGACATCCAGAGCGGTCTGCCGTACTACGTTTGTGCTGCCATCAATGACTTCAGTGGCGATGTCGACGGAAGCGAAATCAACAGCCGCGGTTGGGTTCTTCAGGAGAGAGCCCTCGCCAGACGGACCATTCACTTCACTGCCAACCAGACCTATTGGGAATGTGGAACTGGTGTACGATGTGAAACCCTGACCAGAATGAAAAAGTGAGCACCTCTCCAGTTTCTCCTTGACTGCAAAAGAGATTGACGTTACATAGCGAGAAAGCATCTTTCCTCGGCGACAGCAACTTCCCCGCATACGCAGTATCCCAGTCCAAGGGAAAGAAGATCAAGCTTCTTCAGGACCTCTACAAGCAGTATTCGAACAAGAAACTGTCATTTCCCAAGGACAGACCTGTAGCTATCAAGGGCCTTGAGACCCGGCTCATCCAGACAGTGGGTGGCAAAGGGGGCTATGGCGTCTTTCAGGAATTTCTGCATCGCTATCTGCTGTGGCAAAGGGGGAAGAAGCCACTCGAGAGGATCGAGGAATTCTCGGGAGGACCAGTCCCCTCCTGGTCTTGGATGGCATGGAATGGAGGCATCGAGTACATGCCTGACATTCCGGGAGGGGCCGTTGATTGGGACCCCAAAGTCACTTGGCCATGTCCTCCGATTCGCACAGGCAGCGACCACGAAAACTCGGAGTCTCTGTACCTGCATGCGCCTGTTCGGGATTTCAGCAGCGGTTCCTGCGACGGTATCGTGCTGGACGAAGGGGCCACACAACTGCCGCCTGGGTCGAAGTGTGTTGTGCTCGGTGTGGCTAAGAGTGAGAAGAACTGCTACGTCTTGGCTGTCATGAAGTCGAAGCATACTGGCGGCAAGAATTCCTCCATCTGGCAGCGGATCGGAGCGGGCAAGGTGTCGCGGGGCTCTGTTGCATTAGATAAAGCAAGCTCATGGGGTGACATTTGTTGAGAAGATGTGCCTGGCTGAGAGGTACAAAGATTGACGCAAAAAGGGGCTGACAGTACATTGTTTTTGTGTGACACTGCCATGCTTTGCTGGTGATACCGTTTTCCTCGCTTGTTCACAAGTCCCGCCTGATTACATCTTCAAACTCCCTTCAGGTATTTCGACAAGCTTGCCGTCTGCATTCCGAACGTAATGTTTCGGGGGCAGTACTTCGACGGCGTGGATAGGCTGGACCTTGTGTATGACGTCATGGGTGTGGATTTCGCGATGGATTTGTTGATGCTGGATCTCATGGACTTTTGGCAGTATCGTTTCTTGAATTACTGCTGGACGTATATCATTAGCTTGGGCGGATGAATGAAAGAAAGAATAGGAGCGCCTACCTGGCGTTTGTGTCGTGGTTGTCGAGATTGTCTTGTCGCGCTGGGCTGGGTGTCGAGCCGACGATTCGACTTCCCCGCGCGACCGATTTGATTGCTGATGCGAGTTGACCATTATAGCAACGAGCTAGAGTTTCCTGACGAAGATGGGCCATGGACGGGGAATAGGGCAGGGCACCTTCTTCATGTTTGCCTGGATGTGTTGGTGAGGATAAGCTGAGGTGTCGTCCAGTAGACGTCCAGTAAAGACTTCCAGGTTGGTGGGGCCAGGCACGACACCCGAACCCGACCCACTGGCGCCCCGACGATCAGTTCCGACGATTGGAAGGGATGCGCTTCTTGCTCAAGATCGGGATCTATATCATGGTGCAAGTCAATCACTAACTCAGCGCGATGGGGCATCTCAAGGGCTTCTTGATCCTTGATTTGTGAGAGGGAGCGGGAATGTCTTGGCTGTCGACGATTGAGTTTGATCCGACGGTCTAGACCGTTAGAAGTGACGGTGTGGCTGACAGTTGACAGCCCGTTCGTTGGCAGCCGTAGGGCGGGGCGCAGAGCAGGAAGCAACTGGTGACGATGTGGCGGTTGCCGGTTGTCTCAACTTCACTAATTGCCAAGCTCAGCGCACACGGCAAATCCCGCCAGATCAATCCGCGATCCGGTTTCCAGCATGAAGACTGTAACACCGGTCACTCCAAGACTTGAATAGCTGAAGATTGATCATATTCGGATCCAGGATTCGGCCTTGTCCTGGATGACCCGGCATATCGGGATCTTTTACTTCGATACGCGGATATATTAAATCCTCGACGAAAGCTTTAAGCCTTTGTTAAAGTATAGCTGTTACGTACCCTGGACTAGGGTTGCGCACTGGCCCACCAGGTGCCCTGGCCCACCAGGGCCCACCGATCTACAGGGGGCACTACCCCGTAGAATTAACTAGAATGCTATTACTTTCCAAAGAGTTCTGCCCTATAGAAGACCTCTATACTCCACTCTACAGAAGGCTCTAGAAGCCATCTTAACGCCTATATCTAGGCCTTCCTCTTCCACTGTAAATAGTCTCTTCTTTCTAAGCAAGCAAGTCAACCAGTCTTTCTAATATAGTACTCTTCTACCAAGAGCCCTATCTTACAGTTGCCTACGGCCACTGTAGGACTACTGTTATAGTGGCTGTTTCGCTTCCCTTAGCACCTTACTAAGCTCTGCTATTGTAACTACCTGCCACAGTCTTCCAACCCACCTTCCGCTTCGTACGCTACAGGGCACCCTACCCTATAGCAACCCTATACAGGTGCTATCTTTATAGGCCTGTTAGGGCGTACCCAGCAACACATTCTATAAGCGGCCTTACACTCCTGAACCCGCCAGCGCCGTATGCGGACTTATACGGCGAGGGCGTGTGGAGCGCATTAGGCGGTTAGGATGCCGAGAGTATTTGCAGTATGCTGCCTAGTGCGCAATCAACAACGCTTATGTCGACCGCGGCGGACAACATGCCCGCAAAAATCGAACACTATGATATGGAAATGCCTCCCATGTTGAGAAACAGTAGTAGCACGCAATACAAATCTCGGCAAAAACATCACTTGCCTATTCTTTGCAGCATAGGCGGGAGGTATTTCGGTAGCAAGGACAATCTCGAACGATACAAACGATACCGCTATGGAGAGTCTCGACCGTTTGTCGGCTGAGTAGTACGGGGCGTTGATATTAGGACCATTAGGACCCTAAGGTGTGGTCTTTAGGACAGCAATGGCTTATATGCGGCGTGAACAAGATGTATGGCTGTCGTAGTGCCTTGTTGCCATGCTCAGGACTTTGTGTTACGTAACATATTCAAATTCCGGGCTCCTCTGAGCTTTGCTGCTCCGATAAGTGTTTCTTCCACATCCTCTCAAGGTGACTAAGGCATATTGTCTCCAGCAGTTTGTGGAGGATATGTTTGTTTGGGTGGCCAGCTTTGTTGGAATCGTCCAGCACGAGTAAGTCTCCGGAAAGACGCAAGAACAACGCCCTGTTTCTGAGTGGCCGCGGGTTTGAGATGCAATGGTGGACGAAAGGCATTTACACAGGATGGTTGCGAGAACGAGGATAGTACAAAAAAGCTTAGATTGCAAGTCTAGGGACCTTATTCACTAAGCCTACAAGAACAGCGACCCATATTCCGTTCCCTGTCCCCTCTGCACATCCGCCGTCTCCGCCTCTGCGACTGGCTCCATCACTCCAGCCGTCGCATCCCTGGCCGGGGGGTGGTCATACCCGTCGCGCGCTCGCAGAGTAAATAACTCGGAACCGAATCCGAGGCATCGGCAGTGTCGTCCTACTATTATGTACCTGCCACATGACCAAGCTGCCCAGACCGCCTCATCGCCACCTTATCGGCAGGAATTTCGGTGCCAGTCGTCTGCTGATCCGGGAGACGAGGCAGCAGTCCATGATTCTGACTAGTCAAGAGGGAGCTCTGATTAGGTGCGGTACCCAGATGTGCTAGACAAGGGTGACGCTGCTTTCTATGCACTGGCTCGACCATTTTGATGGCAGACAATTGGCGACAGTGGAGCAGCGTTCAAGTTTGCTGAGGAAGAGGAGCCCATAACCCGGCCAGTTCGTCGACGGCTTCATATGGAATTGCAGGGTTCCAACAAAGCCCACCACTTGATTTTCGATGCGTCATACGGCCCGCAACTTCTGGCAACAGCATCGCATCGTCGTCGTTCCGACAACTATCACACCCTCTAAAATTGCACTGAGTGCATTTGGCTGTCCTTTCGTCTGGAGATGAAGCAAGAGAGTGGGTCAACAGGCCGGAGAGGACGCCCAATCCTTGGAGGACGAAGTCCAAAGAAGGAGAAGTGGCCGTTTCCGTTTCAATGACCAAACTTGAAGAAGTTTGCGAGCACTGGCACCTGACTCTGACGCCCACGCCTTCGTCGCGCCTGTCCGGAAATTGTGGGGATAGGTAAGTGCGAAGCTTGAGCTGAGACGGCGAGCTCGAGCCTGCTTTGTCTCTTGCCAGCCTATTTATGCTGTCGTTCTTGCAAATCAAGACCGAGGAGGACCAGATTGTCGCAGATGAGCTGAAATACCTGGAATTCCCGATCGGTCCGGCCGCAATCCTTCGGAAGGTTGACAAGGTCCTTCTGGCTGAGGATGATGCCGCTTCCACCATAGCTGCTCTTTTTTGGGGACAAGATAAGCGGCCCCAACAGGAACGCGAAATCCGCTGATGCCGCATACGGTGATACTCCCGATACCATCGCGAGGGGTATGCGTAGCGCTGAGCCAAGGTTCGGGGATACGGTCGTGTGGGAATGCCCATTCTTTGAAGCTGGGGACAATCGGATACTGGCCTAGAAAGAGTTAGCAGGGAAAGTATTAAGATTTGGTAGATATATATGTCAGGGCCGTCGCCGACGAAGAAATAGTAGACGTCTCTGACCAAGATGCTGTCCAATGGTGCATCGACTTGCTGCTGGCCGCCTGCATCTTCGGCGAGGCGTCCGTTAAAGGCGTTGTTGGCAATGATTTGACAAGCAACTAGAGCCGTGCCGTGGTGCACGCTAGCGGTACGCGTCTCACCTGCGTTCGCAGGACCGAGATCGACGCGCGGGAGCTCTAGGAGAACATTGTCGTTGTCGGTATAGCTAGGGTGAAGGAATCTGATACGCGATTGCCGTAGTAGCTCCTGAGGGGGAGGCGGGAGAGCCTCGCGGGCGAAAGTCGGCGTGGCCATTGGAAATGGACTGACGGAGTATGAGGATGAAGGAGGAAGACGGGCAAAGTAAGAGGTTTTTGTCGTGGGGTTGCTCGCTTACGTAATAAGAAATATGGGGTTAAGTCCCGAATGCACAAGATTTACTTCCGCCGCATGGTGCAGCGGTGCGAGTCCCCACAATTGACGGGCTTATGTGGTCGGACGACTATTTCCGGACGGCCGTAGCCGCCGAGACTGCCAACCCGCCGAAACCATACGACTGGGCCCAGTGGGATTGGGAAAGGATCAGCCAGTATGCGCTAGAAAATATTACGCCAGCCCGAGTCCCTGGCCAGGTACGCCGCTATGCAAAGCCACCCTTGGGCGAGGGGAAGATCGCCTGTAAGAGGTTTACGGAGATAAGGCTCGGACAGTTCGGCATAGAGCCTGAAAACATTCCACCTGCGGGAAAGAAGCGCGCCGCCCCGGCCAATACTCCCGAAACCCCGTCGAAGCCTCCTCGTAAAACTCGCGTTGCCGGCCCCAGGAAGCCGAGGGCTCGCGGTCGCAGGAAGACGGTGGGCACAAAGGCCCTCCCCAAATCAAAGGAGTTTGTCGAACCTGGAGACTCTGGTTCAGACGATGGGCATGAGGAAGGGGATGAGGACTTATCTCAGCAGCCTAAAATTTGGGCCGCTGAAAGTCTAAGGCAGATCCGTAGCGTTCGCGACAGGATCATGGCCGAGGCCGGCCGTCGCCGAGCCGAGCCGTCCGATTCAGACGCGATGGATGTGTTGACGTTAGAAGACGCCGAATCCACCGATTCGGAGGGAGGTGACGACTCGGACGTCATGGATATGTCCCCGCGGAGCGCGAACCGCAACCGCAGCTCAAGCCCCAGCAGTGACGACGGCACCCAGACCCCTAGCCGCGACAACGGAACCCCAACTCCCAGCAGGCGCAGTGACCGCAGCTCGAGCGCCGAGAGTGGTGGAGAGGAAGATCGCGATCTGGGGAGTCCTCCCAGAATCCAGCCCGTGGTACCACAAATAACCAGCAGGACGACGACTCAGATGTGTCGGATCCACCCCCCCTACCCCCCGGGGGCCCCGCTATAACACCAGCCACTCGACTGGTGGTGGGAGCTTAGGCCAGGTGCCGTCAGACAATCGTCCACTTAGCCTCGTGTTGACCGATATTGCCCAGCAAGGCGCAACTAGCGCTGATGCTACAAAGAAGGCCACTAACAAGAAAGGCAAGGCCAAGGGCAAAGCATTGCCCAAGGCGGTAGTTATACCTGCTCGGAAGTCAACGAGGGGAACGGGTGCCCCCCTCGAGTTTGAGCAGGGACTTCCTACTACCAAGAAGGGCAAGGGGGTGATGGTAGACAAGGAGACGGAGGACGACGAGTAAGGCACAGGTAGGGTGGTTGACCTGGGAGGTCCAAGATGGACTGTTGGACAACTGGAACGGGTGTTGGACTACTGGAATGGATGATGCGATGCGTTTAGGCGATGTTTTGAGGTGATGTTATCGGCTACGAAAATAGACACCACGAAAAAGTAGCCCTCTTGTATCCCTATGGGTCCGGGATACGAAAATAGAAAAGAAAAAAAAAAAA
>Ga0247817_10001084_pt1 | contig 14506 bp, 11 predicted proteins | sample UWRJL212509R1_FD_178010 | JGI IMG/M metagenome (GOLD analysis project Ga0247817, IMG submission 178010) | Plant litter microbial communities from Arlington Agricultural Research Station in Wisconsin, United States - UWRJ-L212-509R-1 | ecosystem: Environmental > Terrestrial > Plant litter >... | reverse complement strand
ACAGGATTGTCTAAAAACATTCCTATTTCATTATCCATAATCTCCTCACGACCACCAAGACGATCCTTTTTAGTTCTTCCTGCAGCATCTTGGTTTGCATATCTTTTCTCGATTAATCCTCTTGTCTGAATAGAACTATACGTCCAGGTTCCTAATCCCATTAAAGCGGTTAGAATAAAAACCAACGTAAATTTTCCTTTTCCTTTAGCATTGGAAAAATAATAGAGTAAGAACAATAAACAGCCAATCATAATAATAGCCGTAATAACACCTCCTCTGGAGAAAGTTACAATTCCGCGATAACTAATAAACAATAATATAATTCCGTTTAAAAGTATTGCCATTTTTGTCTTAGAAAACAAGATAAGCTGTGTAAAAAAAATAAAAATTCCCAGACCTAAAATTGTTGAAACCTGATTGGGACCAAAACCTCCTGAAGTCTCAAAATTAGATTGCGTTCCTGTTACTACATCTCTCACACTTGGATTATACAAAAATAAATAAATAGCTGTTGTAAATATAGGTAGTCCCATAGCCAGTACTATATTTTGCAGATCTGTAAAGAGAACTTTCCTTTTAAACATATATATAGCAGAAATCGCCAAACATACGGGACCTGATAAATTAAAAACTAAGGACTTTTTGACATCAACATCTACATTGATTTCTGTAGCGGTAACTAAAATGCCGGGAATCAGTAAAATCAGAAAAAACCAGTAAATGAAGGCATTGGTAGCGAAATTGCTGTACACCATTCCTAAAAACATGAAAAATATAACATTGATCTTTACATATTCATTATTGAGGTTTCCTCCTGTCATCCTCAAAAAAACCTCAACACCAACAAGATAAGCTGCAACTAAAATAACTTCATTATTCTTATTCTTGTTTTTATAGACGATATAAAAACCTATAATCGGAATTAATAATGCAATTACCTTAGACAAAAATGGCAACACAAAAACACCCAAAGCAATTAAGCCATGAATTATAACAATATAAGTATAAGACAATTTAAAGGTTTTCATCATTTACTGTTTTGATACGCCAAAATTAACTGTTCTATTATAATTTCTTCTGAGTAATTAGCTAATACTGATTTTTTGAAATTAGCCGCTAGCACATTTACAAGCGAATTATCTTCGGTAATTTTTTTTAACTGATTGTTAATCTGCTTATCGGAAAGAGGATTAAATAATAATCCGTTACTATTATTTTGAATGACTGTCGAGCAATAACCAACATTTGTAGAAATTACAGCTAAATTCGCTAATGCATATTCAAGCAAAGTTACTGGAAATCCTTCTTCAGTTGACGCCAAAATTCCAATAGAAGCTTGCGATAAAATAAATTTCACATCTTCTTTTGCACCATACAGATGAATATGCTTCTGTAATGATTTTGAGGTTATAAAATCTTTTAAAGTTTTAGAATAGGAATCCTCGTAATCCCTGCCTATTAAGTGAAGACTCCAGCCAAATTTATACAATTCTAAGTCTGAAAAAGATTTGAGCACCAAAATATGATTCTTAGGATTTTTTAAATTGGCTAAAAAAACTATTCTTTTACCATCTTCACCTTTCAATTTTGTGATTTGCTCTGTCTGTTTTTCTGAAGTTGCAAAATTAGGAATAAAGCTTATTTTTGAACATTTCATGTACTTTCTGCTCCATTCTTCTAGCTGAAGATTAACCACTAAAATAGAAGAGAAAAAAGCAGATAAAAAAATCAACACTTTATTCTTCTCTCTTGTTTCATTAGCACGACTTCCATAGTGATCGTGCCAAATTATTTTTATTCGAGGAAAGGTTAATTTTACCAGAACTGCTATAAAAAAAGAAGAACTGTGAGCGTGAATAATATCAATTTTGTTTACTTTAATATAGCTCCTTAATTTAAAAATGGCTTTAAAATCAATACTTTTCTTTTTTTCTAAAAATAAATAAGAAACCCCTGAATCAATTTGATTTTTCAAGGCTCCTTCTTTTCTGGTCGCAATTAAACCTGAAAATTCTATTTTATTTACAAGCGCATTGGCATAATTAACTGCCATTCGTTCAGCCCCGCCAGCTTCTAAAGAATCTATAATTTGTACAACTCTCATTTCGAAGCTAATTTTTTAATTTCAGATTCAAAAACATCTGTCGTATATTGTTGTGACCATCCTTTAGCTAATCTGCTTTTGGTAAATAAACCCTCTTTATCATCGAGTATTTCCTCTATCTGATGTAAATCCTGTTCCAGATTCATTTTTAACAAAATTCCTCTTTCACCATAATCAAGCATATAAGACAAACAAGAAACAGAGGTAGTAATAGGTATGCAAGACCAGAACATTCCTTCAGCAACGGCTTTTGGCCACCCTTCGCTTTTTGAAGGTAAAACAACAAAGTGGCTTTTTTGATAAGCACTTTTAACTGTTTCTAAACTCTGATTTCCATGTAAAAAAACAAATTTATGTAATTGATTTTTTTGAATATAATCTTCTAATAATCTTCTTTCAATTCCTTCTCCGTACAAATTTAGCGCTGCATTTTTACCTTTTCTAATTAGTCTTTCTACTAACTGAATTGCATATAATGGATTTTTACCATCAACCAAACTTCCAACAAATATAAATTCTGTTACATCATAATTTGTTTTCTCAATACTTTCTTTATCATTATCAGAATATGTTGCTGTAAAAAAAGGTTTTATATTCTTTGATTGATTTTTCCAATCTCCGTAAACCAAAACTTGCATATTTCTTGTCAGGAATGTATTGTTGAGAATATATTTTTGCAATCGATATGTCCACGGTTGGTTGCTTTTTGGATCCCAATTTCCTGCATATTTGGCTGTTTTTCTTTTTGATGGAAATAAGATCTGCACTATACAACCAAGCAATCCAATATTTCCCGGACATCGCAAATGAATGTGATCTGCGCTTTTCATCGCCCAAAATATTTGCCAAAAAATTACGGGCAATTTAAAAAGTGATATGAAAATGTTTTTAAAACTGGTAAAACTTATGTTGGGTATTTTTCTAAAATCAATTTTATCATGTTGGTAAGCAATATCTATTGTAGTTGGAGATCTTTTTTCACGCGGCCCAACAACAATTAATTCATCTACAAATTTTAACCATATATTCATTTCACGCACATAAGGTGCATAACCTAAATAATGATTATCATCTTCAATATGGACGACATGAGTAATTATTGCAAATTTCATTTATGTCTTTTTATCAGTCTTGTAATTACTTTAGCCGGTGCTAAATAATCATCAAAATATTTTCTGCTTTCAATTTCCAGTTTTCTTTTAAAATCAACATCTGATATTAATTTATTAATCGAGTTATTAATTTCATCATTAGTGTTCGCATAGACAACATGCCTATCATTTAACAGATCTGTTGGTAATTTATTATAATGAGATGTTGAAATAATTGCTTTCCCTAAAGCCAAAAATTCAGCTAACTTCCAGCCATGGCAGGAAAGTACAGCAGGGGTATTAAATACAAAAGCAGATTTTTTTATTCTTTTAAGATAAGTCTCAAATGGAATTTTCTCTGAATAAACCAAATCATCAAATCCTAAATTGTCGCCATTACTTCTTGCTGCAAAACCTCCTTCAAAATTAACTTGAGTATTATTCTTGCAAGCTTTGATAAATAGCGCACGATTGTTATTGGTTGTATCTTCCTGTTTCCAAATGCTGTTTATAAAAAAAACGTCATTTATCGAAGATTGTACTGGCATGTACTTTTTTAATCTGAACCTTTTATATTGTCTCCAATAATTGGCAACAAATTCTCTCTTATTCGAAATAATTTTTCTAAATCTGATAAAATTAAAAAAAGCATAATACAAAGTCTGAAATAAATTCCAAAACTTAATTCCAAAACTGGGACCAATCGCAATAATCTTACTTTGATTATGGATTGGTAAATATTCTGTATTATAATTTACCTTTCCATAGATATCACACCATTCTAATTCATTTTCATTGATACGAGTTCAATCAATTGAGTCAATAATTACTCTATGCACTTGTTGATCTTTCTCTATAATAAATGCAAAACACCCTTGATTGAATTGAGGAAATTTAGAAATATTAAATTCTATATTAGAATATATTTCTTTTAATCCCTGAATATAAAATCCATCATAAAAAACATTACACAATCCGTAAATATAAATTTTGGTTTTCATTATTGCGTCTTTGGTTTATTAAAAAATAAACTCCACCATCCTATTGTTCTACCTAATGCTTCTTTGAAAGCAACTTTTTTATCTCTAGCCGTAAGGGCATTCGTAAATCGTATCATTGTTAGTAGAATGGTAATTGAATTCCATTTAATACGTGCTCTTATATCGGGATTCGAATTTTTAACACGCCAGACGTACCAACCATTTCGCACCACCATTTTTCCATACTTATACTGATTCGGTCTTCCTGACGCTGCATGAAAATGATGTAGTTTAGCCGCTGTATTGAGATATAATTTTCCTGCTTTTGCTACTCGTAATGTAAAATCTGCATCCTCATACAAACCATATCCTTCAAAATAAGTTGAAAATGAAAAGTCTTTAAAAACAGATTTTCTAAAAGAGGAAACACCTCCCATTAATTGTTCTACTTCATATATCTTGTTACTTGGCGGTAAAAAACCTACACTTCTTCCGTGCGAAAACAATGGGGAAAAACCTGGTGGACAATTGCTATCCAGCTTCAGCTTTTTTCTCAATATAAATCGGCTTCCGTCCTTACGTTTCCAGCCATCAAAACAAAACTCATTGTTTTTTGCAACATAATTATCTGGTACTTTATCCCATTTCATTTCGTTGCAAATGTATCCTCCTACTCCTAATGCTTGTGGAAATAATTTGTAAGTATGTAGTAAATTTTCGAAATAATCAGTTTCTAAAACTGTATCATCGTCAAGAAAACAAACAATTTCTGCAGTTTCATTTACTTTACTAATACCAAAATTTCTTTGCTTAGTTAATCCGCGATTTTGATCTTCTACCAAAAAATATTCTAAATGATCAAACTGATTGTCTTTCAAAACCAATTCAGTTTCATTATTTAATGATCCATCAACAATTAAAATCTCATCTGGATACAAGCTTTGCTTCTGAACTGACTGCAATAATTTTAGCAGTGGTTCAGGACGCATGTACGTACAGATTATTAAGGAAAAATTCATCTTTTACTTATGTCTAACACCTAAATTATTTAATTTCTTAGCATAAAAAAGGGATTTTTTAAACTGAAGATTTTTATATGGTATTCTTAAGAATCGATATAGCATACCTTTTTTTGATCCTTTAAAGAGATACAAAAAAAAATGTTTGTACTTATACTCTATAACTTGCTGTGGTGTAAAATGCTTCACAATTCCATACATAATCGTAGGACTCGGTACGGGACGTATATTCTTTACAGGTGTATCTAATTCCCACGGCTGCGCTTTTCTTTTTTTTCCTAAAATTTTAGCCTGACTTCCCCAAAATCGATAGCCTCCAACAGGTGGTTTTAAATGCAAATTAGGTGAGAAAGGATTCAGAATTACAATTTGTCCCAGTTTAGCTAATGATATTCCAAAATCACTGTCTTCGCCATAACCACCATCAAAATTAATATCATTACCTACTAACTTTCGAACATATTCTGTTTTCACACAAGAATTAGCATTACTAAATCCTGCATTTGCTCCTACACTCCATCTTTTATCACCAAGCTTTTCAAGTTTATCTGCTAAGTCTGCTAATCCTTGTTGTTGATTATCAGCACGAATATCCAATCCATTACACGCACCTGCTTTGTACGTTTGTAATAGTTTTATATGATTTTCTATAAAATCAGGCTGTACGCGAACATCATCATCCCCAAAAACGATATAATCTCCTGTACATAATGCTATAGCTTCATTTCGTGCTCTACAACTTCCTTTTGTTTCCTGCCATTTTACTATTAATTCAAAAGGAAATTGTTTTTCATTGTATAATTTTTCATCTCTCAGATTTTCAGGCGTGGCATCTACAATTACAATTTGCAAAACAGGGTAGCTTTGCGCTGCCAAATCTTCTACTAATTGCAAAGTAAATTCCTGACGCATCATCGTAGGAATAATATAGCTTACTGTTGGTTTACCCTCTATTTCAATTAATTTGCGAGGTTTAATGACTGGTTTTTCTCCAGATTTTTTATAATTTTTTCGTGCGTAAAAAAAGGCATTCCATTCTTTCCACTTCCAGAATCCTTTACGATATAACATAAAGATGGAATGATCAATTTTGAAATTTTTTCTAAAAAAAACGTATCTGTCTTTTACCGAAATAGCAATATCCTCTAAAATATTTTCTGCAAAAAGTCCTTTAACATATAATGGAATTGCAGCTGAATTACGTAAAGCATTATAACCAAAATCTAATGCCTGCAATTGTATATTTTGATATTCTGAATCAAAACCATTTAAGGTTCTCCAAACTGATTTGCGTACAGCAAACTGATTTGGATTGATTCTCCAACTCACACATTCATCAAGATTATCAAAATCGTTTATGTACATAAAAAAAACGGCTGTCTGATATACTAAATCAGGAAAAGCATTTTTATATCCTTGCTCAAAAGAACTATGCCAAATATCACCAGAACCAGTAGATAAATTTTCTAACTTATCTAAATTAGGTTCTCCGATATAAAGAATAACTTCTCCTTTTTTTGTTACAAATTCCTTTAATTTCATGCCTGTAAGTGTGGATTTCTATTTTTTAAATTTTTTATAAAACTCGATATTTTTTTTGGCCAAAACTTCTATATCAAAATACATTTTAACCTTATTTCTAGCCGATCTACCCATTTGTTCTGCTAACTTTTTATTTTCTAGAAACAAATTAATTTTTGAAGCAAAAGTTTCATGATCTTCCGGATGCACTAAAAAACCGCTCTCTCCATCATCTATCATCTCATCTGCCCATCCAATGTTTGATGCTACGATAGGTTTTTGCATTGCCATGCCTTCTAACCAGGAAACCGGGAAAGCTTCTGCTAAAGAAGGAAATACACAAATCGCTGCTTGTTCGATTTTTTCTTTTATTTCTGAGTACGGAACACTTCCTAAATATTTTACATTTTGAATTGCCTGAACTGAAAACATTTCCTGCATCATTTGCCAGGTCGAGCTATTTCCGGAAATAACATCCCTAACATCTTTACCAATTAAGACTAATGTCGCATCAGGACTTTTTTCTATTACTTTATTAAAAATCAACGGTAATTCTAAAAGTCCTTTTTTACGAATTAAACTTCCAAAATATAAGATTGATTTCTCATTTTGCTGAATTTCAAGATTAGGTTGAAATAAACTAATATCAATTGGGTTCGGAATAATAGTAAAGTCTTTCTTAAAACCAAAAATAGCATTAGTTGTCTCGGCTGTAAATCTACTCACTGATAATAATGCATTGGCTTTTTGTAATGCTCTTTTTTCATGAAACTTATTGATCCATTTTACTGGACGTTTGTCTAAATGACAAAAATAAGTATCTGAACCGTGTAACCGAATTACAATTGGACACTCAATTGGTTTTATAAATGAGGTAATTCCCGTCCAATCTGCCGCTTCAACTAAATCAATTTCTTTATTTGAATATAATTTATTAATTATTCCCTGAATTTTTTTCCTGGTTAAAAACCATGATAATCCTTTAAACTTTACGTTTTTTATTTGTTGAATAATAACTCCGTTATCTTCAAAAACTGTATCTTCTTTTTGTCCGTACACCATGATACGAACTGAAACTCCTTGTGCTAAAAGTCCAATCGCCAAATTTTTTATACTTGTACCAATACCCCCTGAGCTACCAGTTTTAGGGTGTGGATATTCTGGGGTCAGAAAAGCTATTTTCATGTTTTTTTACTTCTTAAAGAAATCTTTTAAAATCCTGGCCGTAAAAATTTTGGCACCAGCGTCATTCATGTGTCCGCAAGACGAAAAATACCTGTCTTCTACCACAACGTTCTCATAATTATAAATTTCAGGATAAGCTTTTTTAACCTTCTCAAAATAATTCATTCCTTTTACGTTAGAACACATTGGTGTCATTACCGTAATAAGTTTAATATTGTTGGTTTTACAAATGCTTTTTATTTCTTCATAATATTTGTTGTGAATTAAAGGATTAAGGGCAACAATATTATTTTTCATATTACCATTTTTATGTTTTTTCAAAGGGTAATATCCAAAATTATCTAAGGCATTTGTCTTTTTGTGAACTGCTGTGTAAAAAGCTTCTCTAAAACCAATTTTTGTTTCATATTTTAGATACCTGTAAAATGGAATATAATAAAGTTCATTGAAGTTTTTATATGTTTTAAAATGCTCTTTTATAATATTAGAATTATGAATATAGGGTAAAAATTTAGCTGATATTCCTTCTGATTCTTTATCATTGGCAAGGCTCAAATCTGCTTCAAGAATAATGTTTTTTATCTGGTATTTTCTTTCGATCATCAACTTTAGCAGTAATGAAGTTTCGAATAAATGCCCCCCGCTCATTCCATAATTAAATGCCTTTAAACCTTTATCATCAAACATCTGTGGAACAAAATGATTATTGGCACGTGATGTTCCTAAGAAAATAACATCATACTGTTTTTGTTTAGAAGTAAAAATCGTTTCTACTTTTCCCCTATTTTCAGAAAGCATAAAAATAAAAGTATAGAGAATGTCCAAAACTGCAGCAGCAACGATGGTTATGATTAAAATCCTAACTGTATAATTTAAAAAACGTTTCATTAAAACTGAAAATATATAAATTCTTTATAATCTGAAAATGTTCCTAATGCCATGATTGCTGCAATTGCAAAAGCTAGCTTTATTGTACTTCCTTTGCCAGATATTGGTTCTATTTTATTACGATTATTCCATTCTATTAAAGTAAATACAACAATTATCAATATTAATTCATAATTACTTCGATCATTTGCTAAAAACTGAATTTTAAAATCTCCATCAGTTATTATTCTTTTCAAATACGAAACTGCATCTGATATGGTTTTTGCTCTAAAAAATACCCATGCCACGCAAGTCAATAAAAAAGTACTTAAAATGCTAAAAAATACTTTAACAGAATCAATATTAAACCTCAACTGAATGGCATCCATATTATTCCGGTTACTGTTGGATAATAAAAGTGGTAAAAAGTATAGCGCATTAATGAATCCCCAAGCAATGTAGGTCCAATTAGCACCATGCCAAAATCCGCTTACGACAAAAATGATAAACGTATTTCTGATCTTCATTCCTAATCCTCCCTTACTTCCTCCTAACGGAATGTATAAATAATCCCGAAACCAGGATGAAAGCGAAATATGCCAGCGACGCCAAAACTCTGCAATGTCTCTTGAGAAATAAGGATAATTGAAGTTTCGTAATAAATCTAAACCAAACAATTTTGATACCCCTAAAGCAATATCTGAATATCCTGAAAAATCACCATAAATTTGGAATGCAAAATAAACAGCACCCAAAATCAAGGAAAACGAATTCATAGAAGTATAGTTGTCAAAGATTGCATTAGCATAAGTAGCACAAGTATCTGCTATAACTACTTTTTTTACTAATCCCCAAACGATTTGATAGATCCCTTCTTTGGCTTTTTCAAAATCAAATTCTCTTTTTACCTTAACCTGAGGTAATAAGTGAGTAGCTCTTTCTATTGGTCCCGCTACTAAAAGCGGAAAATAACTCACAAACAAAGAATAATCTACAAAGTTGTACTCGGCTTTTATTCGCTTTAAATAAATATCTATAACATAAGATAATCCGTGAAAAGTATAAAACGAAATACCAACCGGTAAAATAACATCTAATAAAATTGGACTTGCTTTGATTCCTGCTGAGTTTAGTAAATCTGAAAAGGATGCAGCGAAAAAATTATAGTATTTAAAAACTCCCAGGAAACCTAAATTAACAATTATGCTAAGCCAGAACCAAAATTTTCTACTGTTCTCCGATTTTCCCTTTTCAATTTGTATTCCGGTATAATAATCGAGAAATGTAGAGAAAACTAACAGAAATAGAAATCTCCAATCCCAACAAGAATAGAAATAATAACTGGCAACAATTAATAAAGCATTTTGGGTGCTTTTAGTTTTATTAAAAACAAACCAATACAGAAAAAAAACGATTGGCAAAAAGATAGCAAATGCTAATGAGTTAAAAAACATCTGTTGTATATGAAATTTTTAATTTAATGTGCTCCTTCTTTAAGTAGTCTGAAATGATTGTCTACCATTTTCGGCAAAGAAAAGGAATTGGCAATTAATTCTCTTGTATTAATCGATATCTTTTTGTTGCCTACACAAATATCTACCAAAATTGCTGTAAGTTGTTTTATATTTTTTGCTTCAAAGATAAATCCGTTTTCGCCAGATGTAACCACTTCTGTATTTCCACCCACATCGGTTGTTATCACCGGAACATTTGCAGCCAGACTTTCTAAAATCGACAAACTAAAACATTCCATGTGTGTGGGCTGCAGCATATAATCGTATTGATAAAAAATCTCATTTAAGTTTGATTTGCTCCCCATAAAAACAAAACAATCCTCCAGTGCAAATTTTGCAATTTTTTCTGTTAGCTGTTTTTTATAAGGACCATCTCCGTAAATTGTGATTTGAATTTCTTCTTTTATATCATTCGGAAGTGCATTCACCGCATCAATCAAATCCTGAATTCCTTTAGACTCTCGAAGATGCGACGCTACTAAAAAACTTGGTTTTTCAGTATTTCTTTTATTTCTCATTAAAATAGTATCGAGAATAACACCGTTGTAAATGGTTAGTGTTTTACGTTTTACATGAACTCCAAAATCGGTTATAATAGCATTCACTGTATAATCAGAAACGCCAATAAAAACATCCGTATATCTTGAAAACAAAATTCCTTTTACTCTTTTGTTTATTCGTTTTTTAAATGAATATCCACTTAATGGTCTCGGATTATGATCGACAGCAATAATTTTTGCTTTAGACATCTTTTTTGTCTGATAGAAAAATGGTGTACACAATTCTACAAAATGAGTGATAATATGAGTAAATTCTGTTTTGTTCTGTTGGCAAAATGATAAAAAACTATTCTCTACGTTTTCAGTTTCATTAGCATAAATAGTTAAATTTGAATATCCGCCGTGATTTGATTTGTTTGGAAAAAACCAATCCACCTCGATACCGTTTTCTTTACATTTTTTATCAAAATCCCAGAAAAAATAATCCATACCACCTACTCTTTCAGGAAGTAACTGATAATTGCAAATGACTGCTATTCTTTGCTTATTCATTAAATGCTGCTAATGTTGATGCAATTCGTTTACTTGTTCCTTCTAAACTTTGACCAATCTGCAAATCAATCATTGTTTTTCGTTCCTTGGTTCTTTCTGCCGGATTAACAAAAGTCTGATTTATTTGTTCGATTAATTCTTTTCTATCTTTTGCAATCATAACTGAATTTCCATCTATTACTTTTTTGTAATGAACATAATTCAAGAAACGCTGATCATTGTATAAACCATTTTCCAGATTTCCAAAGACGGTATTGATTACTGGTTTATCAAAAAGCATGAAATCAAGACTCATTGTAGAACACATATTTACACTTAAGTCTGCATTTTCAAGCAGGGAGCGTAAATCTGTAATATCTTCTTCACTCGGAATTCTTTGCGACCAACTTTCCTGATGGTTTTCTCTAGTCAATATCCATTTCGGAACATTCCATATAATTTCAGGAAACTCATCCCGAATTGCCTTAAAACGGCTGTCATCTTCTGCAGGTGAAGTTCGTACCAAAAGTTGTGCTTGTTCACTAATCTCATTATTGCGCATTGCCTTTGCAATAGCTTTAATTACGATTGGATCATTTGGACCAATAGAAACATCAGCACAGCTGTAACAAATTATTTTTTTGTCAGGATCTAATCCAAACTTTGCAATGAAACTTTCTTTTGTAGTTTTATATTTATCCAAAACATAAGGTTCAAACTGCGGTGTTCCAACTACATGAACATTATTACTTTTTACATTTGGATAAAAGTATAAAAGTTCCTCTTTCATCAACTTACTCCACACTAAGAAGTAGTCAAATGTTCCCAACATTCTGCCTTTTGAAGCCAAATTATCCCAACTAAAAATAAAGGTACTCGTTGGAATTTTAGATTGAATAGCTGCATACAAAAAAGGAGCAAGATAAGGAGGTCTCTGATGCGTGAAAAACAAATGAGAAGGCTTGTCTTGTTTTAAGATTTTAATATATTCTTTTGTGATTTTATTTAATGAAAAAGATAGAAACTGAAACTTTTCTGCTAAAAGAATACTTGAATTGGTATGAATAAGTTTTGTAAAGGCATAAATTGTTTTTACAAGTAGAGATCGTACCGAATTACTTTTAGGATATCCGGAAACCAAATTATCATTCATCCCATAAAAATCTGTATGTTTTTGAAGATGTCCTATTTCTTTCCATTTTCTAAAGCCCCAGGTTAATTTTCCTTCACTAAAAACCTTTAGTTCTTTTATTTCAACTTTGGGGTTATTAAAAATTTTATAACAACTTTCGGGTAAACCCGAGTAGATTATGATTTTATCGAATTCCTGTGCTGCTTCTCCCAGAAAATCGCTCATCACAAAATTTCTAAAGCCTACACCATCCGTTATTACTACACCTAATATTTTCATTTTATTTAGTACACTTTTAAAAGTCTTAAAATCTTACTTAATTATTTAATTAAAAACAAAACTGTTTCAAATACTTTGACAAAATCTAGTCTTTTATAATTGGAATCAAAATCTTTTTGCTTTTGTTGTTCATAACTCACTCACCATTAATTCGATGTTACATCAAAACTAAAACAGGTCTTCCAGAAAAGTTCCTACTTATTAATTTTAAAAAATTGTATTATAGAACAACTCATTATGCTTTGTTTTTAATCATTTGATAAAAACTGATACACTGCCAGATATGAAAGCTAGATTGAATATTTCCTGCGAAATAACTTCTTAACTCTTCTTGCAATTCTTTTTTATTAAACCAATCAGAGCGAACTCCATTCTCAATCCCGTCAAAACAGTTATTTACCCATTCTTTCAAGTCTGTTGCTAACCATTCCCGTTGCGGAGTTTGTAAAGGTCTTTTTGGTGCAAAAACCAGATCGTTTACAAAGTATTCTGTTGCTATTTCTCTTAAAATATATTTAGAAATTCCGTTTCTAATTTTATAATCTAACGGAAGTGAAAAGGCAAATTCAACTAACCTATGATCCAAGAAAGGCTCTCGCAATTCTGTTGAATAGGTCATCGAAATTCTATCATTAAACCGTAATGCTCTAGGGATTTTTGTATAAAACAGATCGCGATATTGTTTGTTTAAGACCTCATCATCAAAAGGTTTTGGATAAGTCGGTTTTTCAGCTTTTTGTAAAAACGAATCAGAAAGCATTTTAGTTTTATACGGAGAATCCTGAACACCTTGTATGGTAGCTTCATTCTTCTGAGTATAATAATCGTATCCTGCCCATTGCTCATCCATTCCCTGTCCGTCCAACAATACTAACACACCGTCTTTTCGGGCTTGCTCAAAAATTTTGGCATACGCCAAAGTAGGAATACCTCCAAAAGGTTCGTCTTGTTGCCATTCTATTTTTTCAGACAAAGATGGAACCTCTTCGGCTTTTAACAATACCTTTTTTAAAGGATTTTGCGTTTCAGCAATCATTTTTTCTACCCAAGGCAACTCATCATAATTAGCGTTATTGGTATAAAATGTGTAAGCATTTATTTTTGAGTTATCTTCCTCAAGATTAACTAATGCTAACAGTACAGAACTATCTAATCCCCCACTAACATTAAAACCGACCGAAACGTCTGCTCTAAAACGCAGATTGACACTATCTTTTAAAAGGTTTAAATATTGCTTTTTCGCTTCTTCAAAAGTTAGGTTTTTCGGCTGTTTCGCTACTTCCTTTTCAAAATTATACCACTTTGTTATCGTTAGCTTATTATTGTCAAATTCCAGAGAATGCCCTCCCGGTAGTTGAGAGATTCCTGCCCAAAAAGTTTCATTAGGCATTCCGTACGAACCAAAAGCAAAGTACGAAGCCCAAACTTTCTCGTTTGTTTTTTTTTCTATTCCCGCAGCATGCAATGCTTTTATTTCTGATGAAAAACAGAGTGTATCATTTGACAAATTGTAGTGAAAAGGTTTTACTCCAAATCGATCACGAGCTACAAACAATCGTTTTTCCTGATTGTCCCAAATCGCAAAAGAAAACATTCCATTCAGTTTTTCTAAAAATGCTTTTCCATAAATAATAAAGGCTGCTAATAAAACTTCGGTATCAGATTCTGTTTTGAAGCTGTACTGATTTTTTAAAGTCGCTTTAATTTCGATATAATTATAAATTTCGCCATTAAAAACTACGACATAACGCCCTGTGCTATCAATAAAAGGCTGGTTTGACTC
>Ga0247817_10001083_pt1 | contig 14516 bp, 9 predicted proteins | sample UWRJL212509R1_FD_178010 | JGI IMG/M metagenome (GOLD analysis project Ga0247817, IMG submission 178010) | Plant litter microbial communities from Arlington Agricultural Research Station in Wisconsin, United States - UWRJ-L212-509R-1 | ecosystem: Environmental > Terrestrial > Plant litter >... | reverse complement strand
GGGCCTTATATCCATAAACCAAGAGCATATGCAAACTATGCGTATAAAATAAAGTTGACTGAAGACACATACGTTTCAACGGGCATTGCGTTGGGTTTTGCTCAGACAGGTTTTACAGCACCTTCATCAACAGCTAATGGCAATTCCATTTCTCCGGATGGTTCACTTGGTCTGACTTTTTCACACAAAAAGTTAGATGCCGGATTTGCAGCATGCCAGATGTTCAATTCTGTTGTAAACCCTGTTGTTGCTCCGATCACATACACGAGATATTATAATTCATACATCAATTATACCTTTAAGCTTTCACCTTTTGTAGATCTGAAATCTGGTTTTTTGTGGCGTGCATTACCTTCCTATCAAGATGATGTATGTTTATTTGGAATGCTTGAATACAAAGAATTAGTAAGTTTTGGCGGATGCTATAATTATGAAAAAAGTTTAAGTTTTGTTGTGTCTACAAACCTACGGGTTGGCAAAGAATCTATATTTATTTCCTTGGTATACAATACACCCTTTTTCACAAAATTACCTGCATGGACAGATTCCGTGGAGATGAATGGAGCTTATAATTTCTATTGAGAACATGTTGAATTATTCAAAGTGTTGAATAGTCTTCCTCTCAAATGAATAAAGGTATTTTTTTCTACACATTTAGTTATATTTTAAATAAACAAAATCCTATTTACGATTTTTGACGTATATTTATAATCCATGAAAACCTTTCGTGGGCTATAATTTATTTTCAATAAAATATCGTTTACATGCTAAAAAAATGTACTCAACTTACCTTGGGATTGATTTTGTCATTCAATTTCTTTCAATCCTACGCCCAATCCTTTAGTCAATATATTGTTGTTGACCAGTTTGGTTATACTACACAGGCAAATAAAGTTGCCATAATACGTGATCCCCAAACCGGTTATGATGAAGCATCTTCTTTTACACCAGGTGCAACGTATGCTTTAATTGATGCCGCATCCGGACAAACTGTTTTCTCAGGCAGCCCGGTTGCATGGAAAGGCGGCAACACAGACATTTCTTCCGGAGATAAGGTTTGGTGGTTTGATTTTACTTCAATCGAAACTCCGGGCAGATACTATGTAAAAGACAATTCAAAAACGGAGCGTTCTGCTGAATTTATCATAGCAGACAATGTATATAAAGATGTACTTAAAGCAGCGATACGTATGTTGTATTATCAACGTTCGAGCTTTGAAAAAAAATCTCCTTACGCAGGTGTGGGCTGGACCGATGCAGCAAGTCATCTGGGTGCCGGACAGGATAATGCTGCACGGATATACAATAATAAGAATGATGCTACTACAGCAAAAGATCTACACGGCGGTTGGTATGATGCGGGCGATTTAAATAAATATACTTCATGGACAGCGAGCTATGTAATAACATTACTAACTGCTTATCAGGAAAATCCATCGGCCTTTACAGATGATTACAATATTCCTGAATCCGGAAATGGCGTACCCGATATTTTAGATGAAGTTAAATGGGGCATAGATCATTTACTTCGTATGCAACAGAATGACGGCTCTTGCCTATCCGTATTGGGTTCTGCAAGTAATAATGTAAATCTGGCTCCATCCACAGCAACCGGAGCGAGTTTCTATGGACCTGCAACTACAAATGCTACATTAAAATGTGCTGAAGCATTTGCATTAGCTTCGAAGGTATATAAAACCCACAGTGCTACTCTTTACGGAACGTATGCTGCAAACCTTCAGACAAAGGCCATTGCAGCCTGGACGTGGGCAAATGCCAATCCGAATGTAACATTCATAAACAACTCAGATAGCAATGGTTCTAGAGGCTTAGCTGCAGGGAATCAAGAAACAGATGATATGGGCAGACTTACTTCAAAATTAGGTGCTGCAGTATATTTATATGATCTTACAAGTGAAGCAAATTATCTTACATTATTTGAAGCAAACTATAACAAATTGCCCCTGATCGTATGGGGAAATTTTATTGACCAATATCGTCTGGAATCTCATAGTATCTTAAACTTCTATTTATCATTATCTGGAATCAACAATACGGTCGCAACGGATATTAAAACCAGAACGATCACTGCAATGAATAAATCCGGTGATTTCGCAGATGCATTGCTTAATGAAACAGATCCATACCGTGCATTCATTAAAGATTATAACTGGGGATCGAATCAATACAAATCGAATTATGGAAATTTATTCTGGGAAGTACAGAAGTTAGGATTAGATAATTCCAGTAAAAATGAATCGTATCTAAAAGCATCAGAAGAATACCTGCATTACATTCATGGCGTGAATCCATTATCATTTGTGTATCTAACAAACATGAGCAGCTATGGTGCTGAAAACAGTGTTACACAGATGTACCACACTTGGTTTTCAGACGGAAGCACTAAATGGGATCAGGTTGGAGTATCAACGTATGGGCCACCGCCTGGCTTCTTAATGGGTGGTGCCAACAATCGTTATAGTTGGGATACATGTTGTTCATTAGGCACTTGTGGATCAGGCAATATGGAAAAATGTATTGTAATGTCACCTCCCAAAGGACAGCCGAAACAAAAATCATATAAGGACTTCAATACAAGCTGGCCAATAAATTCATGGCAAGTGACTGAAACAAGTTTGGGATATCAAACGGCTTATATACGTTTATTATCAAAGTTTACTGCAACTACGGGAACTGAAATTCCTACAAGTATTTTAAAATCATCAAATACATTAAATGTTTCCTTCAAGCCCAATCCAACGGCCGATCTTTTAACCATTGAGATCCCCGGATCGGTTGCATCGGAGATGATGAACATAGAATTGTATAATATGCTCGGTAATAAAGTGCTTTCGAAAAACATACAGAACAACTCAAGTATTTCTTTAGGAAGTCTTAGCGAAGGTGTATATGTATTGAAAGTTAGTCAGGATGGATTGATCTTTACAGACCGTATTGTAAAAATGAAATAGTTTTTAAAATATACTCAATAAAAAACGTAGTCGAGGTTTTAAACCTCGACTACGTTTGCTTTTAAGCCATTAGGCAAACATTAAATCTTTCGGCTGCGGGTAAGCAACCAATTTTGAAAAATCCGATTTCCAGAAATCTAAGTCCAGCAACTGATTGTTTTGATCTTTCGTTAAAGAAATCACAACAGGAATTTTATCGATATCTGTATATTCAGCCTGAATCAGATCACTATCATACAAATCTGTATTGGGATTATTTAAATTTATACTTCCCATTCCCGGAGCCCCATATTCTTCAACAACTTCAGGTATCTCAAAGGTCTGATCCAAGTGATCTATTTTTGAAAGAAGAAATTCAATCAATACTTTTTCTTCTTCACGTATTGGTCTTTTATTACTCATGCTAAAATCCTGCGTTCAATTGAAAAGCAAGTTATAAAATTTTATTTAAATTAGAATTCTGCGCCAGTTGACCTGCCTAAATATGTCTGAACAATTCTAAAACCTGTATCCCCATAAAAACCTGTACGCGTTCTTGACATGCGACCACAAGTATTTTCTTTTTGCTTATTATAAATTAACCCATGCTTGCGTACTACAGCATCTGCGGTAATAGTATCGTTGTAATATACAACCATACTGTAATCCATAATTGATTCGATGGCTTCAAAATTATCTTCGGTCCACTCATACACATTTTCGTTCATACCTGTTGCTCCATACATATTCAATGTATCCTCTTTAACATCACGAGCATGCATAGGAAATTCATAATGCAAGGCAATACTGTCACACATCGTTTCTATAAAGTATGATATCTTAGCTTTTGTTGAAGTTGCACAGATCCATTCGTATTCTGCAGGCAATCGATAATTTGGCAAACGATACAAGTCTTTCTCAGCACGTTTTTTATTTACATCCTCCGTCAGCCACTTGCAATAGATTTTTGCACCCCACCAGCTCACCAATACAACCGGGTAATTTGCATACCCGCTAATGGGAGCATACATTCCATCTTTTAAGCGTATTCGTCCGTGTATGTTATTTAAATCAATAATGCTTTTGAGTAAAGCAGGATTGGTTCGTATAGAATCTTGATTCAGAAAATAACAGAATTGCTTATTTGTTATTTCATGCTTGCTCATGTAAAAACTCATAATAGATACATTTCCTAAAGAAGAAAGAGTATCTATACCGCTAAACTGATGTGAGTGAATATCATTCTCTCCACTACCAATCAAAATAAGCTCCGGTGCTTCTTTTGGAAGGTGCTTTGGAGTCGAACTGGTGTAATCATACGTATTCGCAGTTTTCACACAGGAAATGCATATAAATAAAGCAATTAAATATCCGATCCGTTTTAACATATATGTATCAGCATTTACAATAAATTTCATTTTATAAAAATCGAAGTACACCTGTTCATCCTTTCGTATATACAATTAATCCTATGGAGCACAACGCAATGCCAAGCAACTCTTGCATAGACAATGATTCTTGCAGAAATATAAAAGCCAGCACCGCCGTAACTGCAGGTACATATGATAAAAATACAGACATTGTACCTGATCCTAATTTTGAAACGGCAAACGTGATCAACACTAATGCAACAACACTTACCAATACACCTTGATAAAGCATTTGAATAAGCACATTTTGAAAGGGAGTATCAAGTATTTGTGATGGAAAACAAAGCCAAACAGGCAGAAATAATACTGCATTCACTATAGGTACAAAAGCGATCACATCTTTCATTGAATACCCCCATTTTTTTGTTGCAGCCATATACGTTGAAAATACTGCAGCAGCAGATAATAATGATGCAATCCCTAAGAGATATTCCGGTGAAAATCCATTCGTAAGATCCATCATGATCAAATTCGCAATTAATAAAATTCCAATTGCTACATATTTCAACGCCGATACTTTTTCTTTGAACCAGAATACAGTAAACAACAAACCAATCACAGGAAGCATACCATTTACAAGTACACCTGTATTGGCAGCCTTTATTGTTTTCAAACCAATGAATGAAAACATCGTATATGGAAACCCGCACCCAAGAGCAACCAACAATACTTGATTCCATTTTACAGAACGCCAATTGTATCGAATACTAAATGGCAACGTTAATAACGCTGCAGTACCAAACCTTAACAACGTAATGTCATAAGGAGTAAGAGCCGTTTTTACGCCCAACCTCGATAATGTGATCCATCCAGACCAAATACACACCACCAATACAGCTGCTATGTATGCACTGTATTTCGATTGTAAAATATTCATTTAATTTTATTTAAATAAAAATGGCGCAAAGTATGTCTCTCTGCGCCATTTATATATGTTATCAGAAAGTTTTATACAAACTGCTTTTTAACGCTAAATTCTTTTACTGCATCAACAAAACACTTCACTTTTGTCTTATCTGTATCCGGATATAAACCATGACCCAGGTTTGCAATATGTCTTTGTGAGCCAAATGCATCCAGCATTTCTTTCGTTTTTACACGAATCTGATCTTCGCTTAAGTATAATGCACACGGATCCAAATTGCCTTGTAACGTTTTATTCGGACCAATAATTTTTTTAGATTCAGCAATATCCATGTTCCAATCTAAGCCAACTGTTTCGCAGGGAAAGTTGTTAAAATCTTCACGAACAAAAAAGGCACCTTTTGAAAATACTGTGCGAGGTACTTGCGGCACAGCTTCGCAAATCTGCTTAATATATTTCAACGAGAATTCACGGTACTGATCAGGAGGCAACACTCCAGCCCAGGAATCAAACACCTGATACATGGCAGCACCTGCTTTAATCTGGCGCTTCAAATATTCAATCGTTGCTAATGTAATTTTTTCTAATAACCTGTGAGCAAGTACTGGTTCCGTATATAAAAAACGACGGGCTTTAGAGAACGTTTTGGAGCCCTGCCCTTCAATCATATATGCGAGAATGGTGAATGGCGCTCCGGCAAAACCAATCAACGGAACACGGCCATTCAGCTCCTTTACAGAGATCTCAATTGCATCGTATACATATTGTAAATGATCTGCTGCGTCTGTAGCAAGCAATTTATCTATATCAGAAGAAGATGTAATTACTTTAGGAAAAAAAGGGCCTTTGCTTTCCTGCATTTCATAAGGCAGGCCCATAGCTTCAGGAATTACGAGTATATCTGAAAAAATAATTGCAGCATCTACACCAAGAATATCTATTGGTTGGATGGTCACTTCTGCAGCTAAAGCTGGAGTTGTACATAACTCAATAAAGCCACTCAATTTTTCGCGAACCGCACGATATTCAGGTAAAATTCTTCCTGCTTGTCTCATCAACCAAACAGGTGTTCTTTCAGTTTGCTCACCCCGTGCAGCACGTAGTATTAAATCATTTTGATATTGCATACTGCAAGTTACGAGTATGATTAGCGATTTGCAACGTATTTATGGCGATTCTCTTAGATGCAACCATCTATCTATAGCTCTACATACTGAAAATACGTTTCATGGCTTAATCTTACTTGTATGAATAAGAATCTATGATTTGCTAGTTGCGCAAATAAGCTATTAAAAAGTCAAGAATTCCTTCAATTTAACCCTTATACCAAACCTACATGAATTTGTGTTTGACCAAAACAATTGCAGATAAGGTAAGTATTACAATTTCCAATACTAAAATTAGTGCTAATGAAAAATATAAATACTTTTTGGAATACGGCAATCCTTTATACGGAAATAAAGTGATTGCTGCCCCTAATATAAACCCTAACACTGGTATACCAATAAAGATTGTTCTAATAGTTGAGCTTACAATTTCATCTTGCGTTGCACTTTGGCCATTGAGATGTTGGGCTGCACCACCTGGGGCAAACGGCACTAATATTAAATTTAATATCATTGCTATTATAATATAAAAAACCAATCTATTTCTCTGATCAGTTATCAGAGTTGTCGATTTTTTTGTTTCATCTAATTCTTCCATTCTATTTAATTTTTGATGTGAAAAATACCAATGTTATTACAAGGCGAATAGATTAATCTACCTATAGTAATTTGCTGTTTTAGAAGAACAAAACCTATAGCTCATCTCATAAAAAAAGTCTTCACGCGAATGGCGTGAAGACTTTTTACAATATTACAATGAAAGCTATTTATTATACGTTGCTGTCCAATTCAGAACCAGACACAGCTATTGTCTTATCTTTATATCCTTTGAAGCCAAACCAAGCAATGTATGCATAACAGATCATAGGGATAATTAATGCATAACGTAAGCCTGTTGCTTCAGACTGATTGCTGTTCATATAATGATCTACAACTGCTCCAAATAATACAGGAATGATTGCACCACCTACAATTGCTGTAGACAAAAAGCCAGAAGCCTGTGTAGTAAATTTACCTAAGCCTTTTACAGCTAATGTAAAGATGGTTGGGAACATAATTGAATTGAAGAATCCAACAGAAATGATACTCCACATTGCAATACTACCGGTTGAATTTACAGAAATTAAAATCATAGTAATTGCTAATATAGCAAATACTGAAAGCACTAAATTCGGTTTGAATTTGCTTAATAACGCTGAACCTAAGAAACGTCCAACCATTGCACCGCCCCAATAGTATGATACAAAATCAGCACCTGCAACTTCTGTTAAACCTGCAATTTCAGGCTGTTTAAAATAGTTGATCAAATAACTTCCTATCGCAACTTCACCACCTACATACATGAAGATAGCAATCACACCAAATACCAAGTGAGGGAAATTCCATGCACTTTTTTTCGATGCATCATCTACTAATTCTACTTCAGTATGTTCATCATCACTCGTGGAACTTATACTCGGTAAATTAATACGGGAAAGAATGAATGCTATAATAATTAATGTTGCTGCTAAGCCCAAGTAAGGAATCTTTACTGCTTCAGCACTTGTATGGCTCAATGCAGATAAGATAAAATATTTTCCAAAATAAGGAGCTAAGAATGTTCCAACAGAATTCAATGCCTGGGCAAATGTAAGTCTTGCAGAAGATGATTCAGGATTTCCCAATACTGCTACATATGGATTACCTGCAACTTGCAACAACACAATACCTGTTGCTAAAATAAATAAAGCGATCAAAAACACTGCGTAAGAATGTATTGTTACTGCCGGGAAAAACAATAGACACCCCGCTGCTGCAACAAAAAAGCCTGTAATCATTGCCTTCTTATATCCTATCTTCTCAATCAATTTACTTGACGGAATAGACATAATTGCATACGCACTAAAAAAGCAAAATTGAATTAACGATGCTTGAGTATAAGATAAATTAAATACTTGCTTTAAATAAGGAACTAAAATATCATTCAAACAGGTAATAAAGCCCATCATGAAAAACAATACCATTAATGCGTATAATGCCGTCCCATAATTCTGATTTGAAGTACCCACTGACGCACTACTAACTTTCCCTGAAGAAACTCCTATTGCCATGTTATATATATTTATTTTTTATATCGTAATTTCAAAGATAATATAAATTATTACAATAAAGAAAGAATATATTGGACATTCCCTGTGTTTAATTTGCATTTTATGTTTACAGTTAAATCTTTTAAAAATCCATTAAAATGGTCGAAACTCGTTTTGTTTAGATCGTTCACAAATCCCCTACATTCAAAATTATTATTAATTAGAGATTGAATAAATTATAATACTGATAATCAATAATTAATAGATTATCCTTTTAAACTATTCTATTGTAGTGACTTTTTCAAAGTGGTTAATATTCTCTATTTTATTCAATTACTTCTATAAATATTTAATTAAGTCGACCTGTGTAATATATGGACATCTTTTTCATGGCTTTTGAACTTTTCCAAGTTTAAAAGCCATGATTATTGAATTAAATTGGTATATTAATAATAGATTGATTTTCATCACTATTCTTTCTATTTAATGGAATTACAACTACAGGTTTTTATCAAACAAATCCTGCTTCTACTATTACTTACATTTTGTAGCATATTTTCATCTTATGCTCAAACAAAAACATCAAGAGATTCAATTACGAGAATACTTAAAAGTCAACCTTCTTTCTCAATTTACAAGGATAATTATTTTATTACAGGTACAACCACACAAGAAGAGCCGACGATTCATAACTCAGATATAAAAATGCAGATCAGCATTAAACAGAGGTTGAGTAATTCTACAATGTTATTTAAAAGTGTATTGTACCTGACATACACACAAAAGTCGTTTTGGAAAATTTATGAAAAGTCAAGTCCGTTTGCGGAAACAATTTTTAACCCAAGTTTGGGCTTGGGTAAAATGATTTTTAAAAATGGCAAACAGATTGGAGTTGCTACTCTTCAAGTTGAGCATGAATCGAATGGTAGAGACAGTACCTATTCAAGAAGCTGGAACTTTGTTTCGGTGAGTTACATGGCTTTTATTTCAAAAAAAATTACTCTTACCGGTAAAGCCTGGATTCCCTTTTTATACGACCAGAAAGATTTGGTGGATTATGTTGGATTAGGTGAATTTACATTCAATTGGGAAATTGTTAAAAACAAATTCAACTTTAGTACAGTTATTCGAAAAGGTTCTCAATGGGATCTAAGAGGCAGTATTCAAATGAATCTTTATTATAATCCTCTTAAAAATGCGAATCAATATTTTTATTTGCAATTCTTCAATGGATATGCTGAGAATTTAATAAACTACGATCAAATTACATCTATGATTCGGTTCGGCATATGCATCCGCTCAGATGGAAAAATGTTTAATCGTTAAAATAAAAAAACCACGCTTTTCAGCGTGGCTCGGGAAACTACAAATAATACGTTGATTAATTTTTAACTATTTTTTTAATAGCCACTAACTGGTGTTCTGTATTATACAAAAGTACTACATACATACCATGTGCTAATGCTGCAACGTTAATCTCTGAGGCATTGGTACCTGCACCAACAACACTTCCAACATTGTCTGTTATTTCATATTCTGCATGTAGCACTCCTTCAATATAAAGAATATCACTCACAGGATTGGGATAGAGTTTTACAGTAGTCATTGAATTATTCTGAACATCTGTTGTAATTGCATTGATCTGGAAAGTACATTGTGCAGTTGTTTCATTTGCATCTTTAGCAGTTAACGTAACGAGTGTCGTATTTGCTTCTACCAATGTACCGGGCAGAGGAGCTTGAGTAATTATAACTGATGAAGTACAAAATCCTGTTGTGGTAGTTAATTTTGTATAATCAGGTAATACAGCACCAGAAAGTACTGATTGATTAGCCGGACACTGAACGATCTGCTCTCCTTCTATCTTAAACGAACACGCACTTTTATTACCAGCGTTATCCTGAGCACTGATCGTTACCGTCATGCCTGGATAAAATACAGTACCTGCTGCCGGTGCTTGCGTAGCTGTTAGCTTGCTATCGACATTGTCTGTTACCGTGACTGTAGATGCATAATCCGACAAAACAGCTCCACAAGCAAGTGTCTTATCTGCAAGGCAGGTAATAACTGGCTTTTCAGTATCTGCAAACGTTGTTACATCGTCTAAAAAATAAATATTGCCATTGTTCCAGGATTCATCTTCAAAATATACATATACATCATATTTCGTTTGAGGTACTAAACCTGTTATAACCTTATCAATACTTGTTGCTATTTGAGAAATCTGAATCTCTCCAAATTTTACTGCACCTGTACCGTTTAAAATTGTTGTTGTTTTCGTAATAGAACTTTGTGTACCATTAAATATTGCATAATACGCTTTCCCTTTTTCTTGAGCGTTTACCTGAAGGGTGAAATTTTGATAGGAAATAGCTGTTGCTTTGGGAAACCCTGTATTAAATGGCAAAGCAATATGATTGCCGCCGAAAACAACATATACAGCGCCTTGACCAGCAGTACCAGCAGCTCCGCTGCTAAACATAAAATCTGATCTGCCGTCTCCATTTATATCACCTCTTCCACTTACTTGCCTTCCCACGTTTGACTGTTTTAAATTTTCAATTTTAAAGCCTTTTGTTCCATCTAATCTTGCGGGATCAAATATTGCCGGAAAAGGCTGCTTGGAACCAAACACAACCCAATTTTCATAATTATTTGATACAACAATAAAATCATCGATTCCATCTAAGTTTACATCTCCTATTGCCGCAGATGTTTGATTGAATCCGGTCGAAGAAAAACCATTCGTTCCGTCGACAACCAACTTTTTGGGAAAACTATTCTTTGAACCAAATATGATATTGTTGCGTGAAAAACAATCGTCTATACCATCTCCATTAATATCCCCTAAGGTGCCGACTGTATTTAATGTATAGTTTGAAATATTCTGAATTGCAAAACCATCCGCTCCGGTAACAGCTTTCAAATCCACAAGAGAAGTAAATGGCGCTGCATGACCAAAATATACATAGGTCAAACCTTCTGCCGCAGTGCTTCCAGCCCAAACACCAACCATTAAGTCATCAAAACCATCTGCATTGATATCACCTGCAGTGCCTACATAAAATGCAGATATATTCGCATCTACTTTACCTAATCGAAACCCTTTAATTCCATCCAGCCAAGCTGTATTTATATTTAATGGAAAATTCTCATTCCTTCCGAAAATGATATACGACTCTCCGGACCATGCATACTGTCCCATAACAATATCGTTGAGGCCATCACCATTTACATCACCAGCACTTTTTATTTCACCAACTCCGCTTTGAGTAAAAATAAAACCATTTGTTCCATTTATATCAGTTATTACGAGTGAAGCAGGGAAGGAACCGTTCTTCCCATATAAAAACATGTGTTTATTTCCTTCAGAGGCCAATGCTATATCATCAATTCCATCGCCATTGATATCTCCTAATTTGCCTATAGACTCGCCCCTTCTTTCATCCTCTGCAATACCTACTACTTTAAATCCATTCGTACCATTTAATGTTTGTAAATCAAAAGGTGAAGGATACGGTTTTTTTGATCCGAAAATAATGTAGGTTGTCCCTCCAAGGTACAAGTCGTTGGGCTCAGCATATTGAGTATTTAAAGCGATATCCTCTAAACCATCATGATTTATATCTCCAATAAAACTTAATTCTTCACCTAAACGATCTCCGGCCTCGAGTCCAACAACTATAAAACCATTTTTTCCATTCAAAGAATTCTGATCAAATACTGCAGGATAATTTTGTGCATTACCTGTCAAAAAACTCAACGTAAAAATAAAAAGGAATGAGATCCTTCTTTTGAAATTCATAGCCAACATAATGTAAATCGGTTATTGTTAAAACAGATGTGCAAGAAAATAAATGCCTATACAATATGCAAACCGTTCACATTCGTATCCATACCGTTTAATAAATAGGATACATTCAGATAAAAAAAAGAGACATTCAATGTATAATTGAATGTCTCTAAATGTATTTCTTTTATTTACGTTACTTCTTTAACCAAGCAACAGTACAATAATACTTTGCAGCATTATATTTTTTTGATTGTCAATTTAGAATTTTTTAAAGCATCCATCAAATCGTAATATTTTACAATTGTTTTGTACTCTTCAACAGTGAATTTTATTTTTTTGTAAGTACGTTTCACTGTAAACACTACTGAATTTCCTTCTATTACAGCAGAAGAATTGAATGTTAGCAAAGCATCATCAAAGGATTTATTCAAATCACCCAATGTCGAAACTTTATACCCTGGAGGAATTTGTAATGTAATTTTAAATTCCAAAGAATTTAATCCATACAATTGTCCATCAAAATTCCGTGTTCGGTCTTCATCCTGAAACTTAGAATAACTCCCCAGTAAATAACCTAATTGAACCATATACCCATTACCTGCAGGCACTACAATCGATTCCAGAGTGAAATTATTTTCCATTTGAAAATCCGTAGCTGTTGGCAATAAGCCATAACTGCTAAATGAGTAGGATTCGTATGCGTCTAAGTTCGGATAATCTGCTTTTACCAATTCGGTATAATGATCTCTTAATGCTTTAAAATAAGCTATTTGATCTTCCTTCGCTTTTCTATATTTCTCTTCTACTTTGTCAGGTTTGCCTGTATATAATTTTGTTGAATCAACTGGTTTGTACACTTTCAAATAAGTCCCCATATCATTTGTAAAGTCTCTATTGATATATTCATAGATCAGATCACTTGCCGGATCACCTTTCGCAACCGTATTTATCTTAACTTTTGTTTTAGAAAAACCATCGCCCTCTAATTTTACAGAGATATTCTCTTTTCTAAAATTTTCAGTGGTTACTACAGGAAGCACTGTTTTTGTGTACGGCATTGAATTTCCACGGGTGATTTTTCTCAATTCGAAATCTGAAACCAAATAGGCATTTGAACCTGAATATATATCCGGCAACACTTTGTAATAATTTGAAATAAATGGTGCTGCTATAAAGTTGCCCTTCCATTTAATAACAATCTCTAACTTTTCATCCCACAGATAATCTTGAATTGTACTTTCTCTGTTCGTTTTGGTTAAGTACACATCATATTTTTGTTTGTTGATGGTAAGTATTTCACACAGTGCCCCCATCATAAGATAGTCATGCGCAATATTGAAGCTATACCAGCCATATTCTCCATAAGCTCCATCAAGTCGTCTATCATTTGAAGCGGAATAATACTTTAACAAGTACCAGCATTTTTCAATATAAGCGTCTATGTTTGTAACCGGTTTGATTTCAGGGAAAGCTGTTTCCATATCTCTGATTACATAGGTGGCAAAAAAAGTAGGCAGGATACCTGTAATACGTGTATGCAGGTCTTCGTATTTAATTTCTTTATTAATTCGGGGACCGGAATTGGTATATAAAGAGAAATACAACTTCACATATGGAATTTCTTTTTCATACGGAAGCATCCAGTCATTACCGATCTTATTTCTAATGCCATCCTGCATGGTCAGGATGATAACATCTCCTTCTTTGGTCTCTTGCTTAAAATCAGGTGCACCGTTTAATGTTTTATAAAAAACAATATACTTTGGGTTTACAGTTACTCTTATCTGGCTTTTCAAAACCACATAGGAGGAGTTTAAATACAATTCAAGATTTGAAGTAAGCGTATTTTTACTATCATATATAATCGTGTATTCAATTATATCTCCCGGCTCCAGATTCGGAATAGCATATTTATAATACGATTCTTTTACTTCTATCCCGGAGCGCATTGATACGGGTATCCTTGCTGTCGCACCATCCTTTACACCATCCTTTAATTGAAGTGCATTTATTGTACCTGTAGGCTTTATGATATTTACTTGAATTGGATATTCCGTTCCATCTGAATATGAATAAAACGTTGAGTTCTCTTCAACAGCTGCTTTATCTTTTAAATATATTCGCTTTCTTATACGTTCTGTAAAAACATATACACCCTTCTTAAGTTTCATTTCATATGAAAATGATTGACCTAATATGACTACAGATTCATTTGCAAATTCAACAGGAATTGAATCTTTTGTTTTCTTAAATATATAATCATCTATTTTATTTGTGCTTTCTATCAAGGCTTTATTTGCTG
>Ga0247817_10001082_pt1 | contig 14520 bp, 7 predicted proteins | sample UWRJL212509R1_FD_178010 | JGI IMG/M metagenome (GOLD analysis project Ga0247817, IMG submission 178010) | Plant litter microbial communities from Arlington Agricultural Research Station in Wisconsin, United States - UWRJ-L212-509R-1 | ecosystem: Environmental > Terrestrial > Plant litter >... | reverse complement strand
CTGGTATTGAATGATTTTAACTGGGACAAACAAAAATCTGGCAAAGCCAAATTTACGCTGAAAGTCGCCCCGGAAATGTTCAGCCGTGTCTGGATTACAGAGGCAACTTGTGGTGTTTCAGGATCAGGGCAATTAAATTATTCGATAGAAGGCGGTGAAGCGCCATTTACTGTTACGGTAAAAAAAGAAGGCAGCGAAGTTGCTGTAAAACAATGGAACCAGGCTGCAAAAAGTGCAACTGGAGTACAGCTTTCGTCAGGAACTTATGATTATATCGTAAGGGATGCCAAGGGAAATTTGTACTCAGAAACTGTTTTTGTGGCAGATAAACAGGGAACATTTCCAAACCTGAAACCAGATTATCTATTGAAAGACGGAAATGCATTGACTCTTGATGCCAGTGCCGGTTTACCAGAAGGAAATTATGAATACCAATGGTTTTACGAAGGTGATTTTATAGACGATAATCCAAAAATACTGATCGATCAGCCCGGAGCATATGAGCTGAGATTGATAAACAATCAGGAATGTAAAACCGCTACTAAAATTGCCGTTGCTACTGATGGAAAAGAAATAACAAATTCCAGCGTACTTATTTTATACCCGAACCCAACTACAGACGGTCATTTTTCTGTTGCCATGCAATTCCCTAAAAAGACAAATGCCAACATTAGTATTTATACGCCAACAGGTTCACTTTTAAAACAAAAACAATTCAGTCAGATAGAAACGTATTTGTACGAAGATGTTATAAAAAGTGCTTCAGGAATGTATTTAGTAAACGTAAGTTCAGATTTTGGAACTAAAACGTTCAAAGTGATTGTGAAGTAATTCAAATCTGGTTTTTAAACAGATTAAAAGAATTGCAACTTGAAAAAATAAACAGATTGCCCCATAATTGATTACCCCTGCTTTATGAAAAATAAAATTATAATACTGGTATTTTTAATAGGTTCTTTTTTGTTTGCTGCCAATTTTGGTCCCTACAAAATAGTTTCTTTATTTACTGAAGGTAATGATGACGAATTGATTATTGAAAAAGCAAAAGCAGATTCGATAGCGATTCTTAAAAACGAAACTAAAAACACAAAATCGTTTAGTGCAGATATTGCCGAAGGTATTATAGGAATAAAGAATGAATCTGATGTTGATGATGCCTACGATAATGTTTTTCATCTTAAAGTAGATGCTTTGCCATCTCAGGAAGAAAATGCGTATCTGGAATACGATTTGTACGGTTACGATCAGGCAGCTTCTATTTCAAGAAGTTTAAACAACCAAGCTAGTATTGGAGGGCAATTTGTATCTCAAAATAAAAACTGGAGCAAACAATCTGAGTTACTTTCAGAAAAGTCATTGCGAGAAGGAGACAACGTTGTATTGTTTACGGCTCCCGAAGGAATTTCAAATTCATACCGAATAAAAAATGTTCGTATTGTTTATAAAACTGCTCTTGCTTCGGCTGGCTTTACTTTATTAAAATCAGACAATAAACTTTATATAAAGGGAACCAATTTTCCTTCTCAAATCAGAAAAATGAGCATTGGCGGAATTTCCATTGATGTGAACCAACCGGAATTCGAATTGGTTTTGGATGCTGCAACTACAGGAAAATCTATTTTAGTAACCAAAGAGACGGCAACCGGAGTTATTGTAAATGAAAAATTAGAACTCAATCAATTTTTGAAAGTTCCGGGTTACAGACCACTCGAAAATGCAAAAGAGCGCATTGCTAAAACCATCAATATTGAAACCGTTAATACATTAGATTACAAAGATTTCTCTGCAGTTTTTCCTGTTGGAGCTTTAAAAACAAATGTAAAAGTATCGGTAAGCGGACTTCGAAAAATAGACATTGCACCGCTAAATTCTGCCATGGTAAACGTTACAGGAACCAATGCAGGTTTCAGGTTATTGCCACACGGAACTATTTTCGAAAAGGCTGTAACCTTATCATTGCCTTATGACAAAAAAACAATCCCGGAAGGTTATACCGAGAAAGATATTAATGTCTTTTATTTTGATGAAAATAAAAGATTATGGCAGGAAGTAACCAAAGACTCTTTGGATATCAAACAAGGAATTATTAAGGCCAGAACGACTCATTTTACCGATTTTATTGCCGGAATTATAAAAATGCCGGAATCTCCCGAGACTTCAGGTTATACCCCAACAAGTATCAAAGATTTAAAAGCGGCGAGTCCGCTGGTTGGAATTCAGTCTATCGCCCCACCTTCTGCAAACGGAAGAGGAACGGCCAGTACAGGATTTTCAATCGTGATTCCAAACGGAAGAGGCGGTATGCAGCCTTCGTTTAACCTTCAATATGATAGTGATGGCGGTCATAGTTGGGCAGGAATGGGTTGGGATATTTCGGCATCTGCAGTAAGTATCGAAACCCGTTGGGGAGCACCACGATACGATGCATCAAAAGAAACTGAAACTTATGCCATTGCCGGAGAACAATTGATCCCCAATTCGCACAGAGCCGAATGGGTAGGAAGAACGACCGACAAACAGTTTTATCCAAGACGCGAAGGAGCTTTCCAGCAAATTATCCGTAAAGGATCATCTCCTAAAAATTATTATTGGGTAGTAAGGGATAAAAGCGGAGTAGCAAGTTATTACGGAGGAAATGCGTCAGGACTTTCAACCGATGCAGTTTTACAGGATGGATCCGGAAATATCGGACATTGGGCACTATGTCTTCAGGTCGATCTAAAAGGAAATACAGTTGAATACGAATACGATAAAAAAGACGGAGAACTCTATCTTAAAAAAGTATACTATACCGGTTTTGGAAATACAAAAGGAAATTATAACGTAACTTTTGTAAAAAACTCAGATTTAGGCGAAGCCAATCGTGCAGATGTGCAGGTTTCGGCAAGATTAGGTTTCAAGCAACTCAACAATCAGTTATTACGCAAAATCGAAGTACGCTACAAAAGCGATATGGTTCGCAGTTATGAGCTAAAGTATAAAGAAGGCGCTTTTAAGAAAACATTGCTTGAATCGATTTCAGAATACGATTCTGAATCAAATTTGTTTTATACTAATACAATGGATTATTTTGATGATGTTCGTGATGCTTCAGGGAAATATAATCCTTTTGGGCCGGAGCAGAGTTGGGATGTTCCTACAGACGATATTAAACAAGGCTTTACAGGAATTAAAGAGTTTGAAAGCAATCATACTTTAGCGGGAAGTACTAACGGAACTTCAACAGGTATTAATTACAGAATAGGTGTAGGATTACCAACTTTTGGTACTTTTAAAAATAATACTATTGGTGCCCATGGAGGAAACAATTGGGGGAAATCAGAAACTTCGATTGTACTCGAAGATATAGATGGAGATTCATATCCGGATAAAATATTTAGAATTGGAAGTAATGTGTATTATCGTAAAAATTTACACGCGACTAAGCCTAATTCATTTGGAGAAGCGGTCAAAATTGAGGGAATAAAAAATCTTGGGATCAACAAAAACAAATCATTTAGCTGGGGAGTAGATGCCAGTGTTGGTTTTGGAGTTGCTTCGGCAAATGTTGGTTACGACGAACAGCGTTCAACCAATCGAACGCTTAGTTATTTTATGGATTTTAATGGTGACGGATTAGTTGATTTTGTGAATAATGGAAAGGTGTATTATAATCGAATTGTAAATGGCGTTCCTGTATTTATGCCATCAAGTTCACAAACCCCTTCTCCGGTTTCAGGTGGTGGAGATTTGGCACTTACTATGCCGGACCGAACCTTAGAACTTCAGCAGTTATTAGATAAAAACCCATTGCATGATGTAGTTCGCGTATGGCAGGCTCCTGCAAAAGGTACCATTATATTAAATCAAAATTATCAGCTTTTAGAAGATCTTTCTGAAGAAAGACAAGAATACAAAACAAGAAATGGTTTAGATAAAGCTGATGGAGTACATTTGTATTTTCAAAAAAATAATATTCTAATTTGGGATGAAGTCATTACAGCTTTAGATTATACTCAAAAATCAAAACCAGCTCAAACACTTAATGTCGAGAAAGGAGAACGTTTGTATTTTAGAATAAGTTCTATAAAAGATGGAAATTACGATAAAGTAACTTGGGATCCTAAAATCGAATATACTCAGGTTGAAAAAAGAACCGAAATTTCTAATGCTTTAGAAACAATAAATGCTACAGCCAAAGACGCGAATTTAATCACGCTGAAAAATTTTCATGCAGCAACAGATTTCTTTGCCAGCCAGGCCAATTCTATTGTAGTGCCAAAAGCAGGAACAATAACATTTTCAGGGACTTTTAAGAAACCGGTTACCTCGGATCACATCACTTTAAAAATTGTAAAAAATGTAATTAATACAGCAGGAACAACAATTCTATATGAGCGTAAATTTTTAGCATCAGAAGTAGTTGACTTTAATTTGCAAACACTGGTTTTTGCAATTCCTGACGATAACACATTTGTTACAACCACCCTTGAATCTTCGACTAATATCGATCCAAAATTATTATTTGCAAATCCATCAGTGATTTTGCCAAATATACCAAATACGAGACCTGAAGATAATATTCGTAAGGTGGATGTTGGGCATAGTTTTTATTCTAAAATTGATGGAAATTACGTGATTGATGGCGTAAAACCAGACGTTACGGGTAAATTGAAGCTGTTTGTAAAAACTACAGATTATACATTGACTACCAGTTTGAATAGATCCAGATATAACGGAAATGTAATACTAACTGCGAAACAAAATGGTTTGCTAGTGGGCCGAACAACTTATACTGTTACAAATGGTGTTTTGAGTCTTACTACTTCTACTGCTGATTTGAATTATGCTTATCCGGATACACAAAAAAATGTACCGATAGATTTAGAAGTATATGTAAGCGATCCTGTACTTAATGAAGTTTTAACTACATATCCTAAGTTGGGAGCGTTAAACATCAATTACGAAATAACAGATTCAGTTACAGATCCTGCACTTCCGGTGTTATGGGAAAAAGCGACAAATGATTTTTCAATCTATACTAATTTAAGCGAAACCGAATATAATTTTGGTTTACAATATAAAAATTGGGGACGTTTTATTGTGAATGGTAATCTTGCTGGTAATCTGATAGATCAGACAAAACTTAAGTTTGAAAACAATAGCGGTATTGATCCTAATAATTTTCCGGATCCAAATACTTTAGATCCTGAAAACATGCCGGGAGAATTCGATACAGGCAAAGAGTATTTTTTGCCTATGAGCGCTGTTTATTCTGATAACATTCTATACGGAGGTGAAAAAGCCAGTTTTATTCAAAATGAGTTTATGGGAACCAATCGTTTAGGAGAAGATGACTTTGCAGAATATACTGATTTTTCTTCGCCATTAACAGATCCATTATCAGGAGGTGAAACTGATGCGCTTGATATGATCAACGAAAGCAAAAGCCGAAGTATTGGTGGTGGTGCAGGAGTAGGTGGTGGTGCAGGAGGTATTAGCGGAGGCTTGACAAAATCTACCGGTGATACTTATGTAGTTCAAACCATGAGTGATTTAAACGGAGATGGTTTTCCGGATTACATAATCGATAGTAAGGTACAATATACCACTCCGATTGGAGGAAAAAGCAGCGATGTTACCAGTATAGGCGACTTTAGTCACTCTAAGACCAATAGTACAGGCGGAAGTTTGTCAGGAAGTTATAATCACGGCGCACCACAAAGTTCATTGCAAATGACTGTTAGCAAAGGGAAAGTCAAATTTAATTCTGGTTCAAATGCCAGTATTCAAGACGCTCTTAAAGCAGGAGGAACAATCAGTTTAGGAGGTAATGTTGGTAAAGGAGAAGATCGCTCTGAACAGATTTTTTCAGATATTAATGGGGACGGACTTGCAGATAGAATCGAAACAAATGAAACAGTTTCCTTTAATACCGGTTACGGATTTTTGCCGGCTGAGCGTTGGGAAAACATGAATGTAATTAACAAAGGAACTTCGCTTGATATTGGTGGAAGTGCCGGATACAGCGTTATGAACGGATCTTTTTCAGGAGGACTTAATTATTCGAGAAGCACGTCAGACAACAGCCATTCATTTTTAGATATCAATGGTGATGGTTTGGCAGATAAAATTGAATACAGAGACAATACTGTTTTGGTCGAATTAAATATGGGTAACTCGTTTGCCCCTGCCATTACTTATCCTCGTTACGAAGCAATGACCAGAAATACGGGTGTAAGTTACGGAGGAAGTGTTGGAGCATCATATGATATTCCGTTAATTCCGCCAATTGTCGTAATGAAATTAACCCCAAGTTTTGGAGGAAGTTTTGGTGCCAGTACTTCCCGTTCCGAAGCTTCTTTTTCAGATATTGACGGTGATGGAAACTTAGATTACATCTTATCAAAAGATGAAGATAATCTAGTAGTACGCCTTTCCAATATCAAAAGAACCAATAAACTAAAAAGTGTAACCAATGGTGCCGGAAACAGTTATGTGGTAGATTACGAACTGTTGAAACCAACTTACGAAAATCCGTCAGCTAAATGGGTTCTACAATCTGTTGATGTTTTTGACGGACATGTGGGGGATGGTAGTGACCATTCTATTGCAAAATTCAGATACGAAGACGGTTATCACGATCGTCGTGAAAGAGAATTTTACGGTTTCGGAAAAGTCATTCAGGAACAAATTGATACTGCTGACAATTCGGTTTTTTCGACTTCCATTCAGGAATTTTACAATCAGGATTACTTCCGTAAAAATCTCTTAAAACGTGGTTACACATTAGATAAAAACAATAAAATGCGTCAGGAATCAGAAAACGAATATAGTTTTATAGATGTTGCGACGCAGACAAATGTTAATTTATCAGAACTGAATTTAGCTTTATGTGATGCAAAAAGTATTTTTATAGCATTAACTCATACTAATCAAAAAATATATGAAGGGGGAAATGATTATCTTGAAACTAATACTTTTAATACATACGATGCCAAAGGAAACATTATACAATATGAAGATTTAGGAAATGGAAGTGTTGATGATAGGGTGACTTCAAAAATAAGTTATTATGAAAGTACTACACCATATTTTGGAGGAATTCCTAAACAGTTAGAAGTATTTACAAATGAGGGTTTGAGGCGTAAAAGAGCTACAATCATCAATACAAGCACAGCTGAAGTCACTCAAATAAAAAATTATATTGCAGCTGATAAGATTGCAATTACTGATATTGTTTATGATATTTATGGTAATCTTCAAAAGATTACAGGTGCTTCTAATCATAAAGCACAGAGAATGACATTAGAATATTCTTATGATTCAGATAATTATAGTCACTTAATTGGAATAAAGGATGCTTTTGGTTATCAGAATAAAATGGAATATGACTATCGCTTTAATACATTATTAAAAACTACTGATCGTAATGATCAAAGTACAATTTACTCGCTTGATGCTAATGGACGAATTAGCAGTATTAGAGGACCATATGAAATTGCTGCTGGAAAGCCATATACTATTGCATATGAATATTTTCCAAATGCAAAGGTACCATATGCCAGAACTCGTAATTATGATTCTGAATTAGACAAGGATATTGAAACATATACCTACACTGACGGATTAGAAAGGGCAATTCAAGTTAAAAAAACAGCTAGTTTATTTACTCAGGTTGGTAGTCCTGATCAAGAAGCACAAATTGTGTCAGGAAAAGTTATTTATGATGGATTAGGTAGACCAGTAGCAAGCTATTACCCAACAACGACAACTACGATAGACAATAATTTTAGTACTGCAGTATCCGCAGTAGCACCAACTAAAACAGAATATGATGAGGTAGGACGAGCTATTAAAGTAACCTTACCGGATGGCAGTAGTAATACTACAACTTTTGCTTTGGATAATTATAATGGAATTTCAACACTGCGTACAATTCAAACAGATGCATTAAATAAATCTACACAAACCCAAACGGATGCAACAGGCCAGAATATAATGGTTATGCAAAATGATCTAATAACTAATTTTGAGATTAATGCATTAGGTGAAAAAGTCAAAGTTACTGATGCTATGAATCATATTACCAAAAGTAGTTATGATTGGTTGGGAAGGCGTACTTTATTTACAACTCCTGATGCAGGGACAACGACCTTAAATTACGATTTAGCTGGTAATCTAACTTCTCGTATTACACAGGAAATTAAAAACACAGTACCGAATGGAGGGGCTATACAATACGAATATAATTATAACAGATTAGAATCAATAAAATATCCAAAAAATCCTCAAAATAATGTGCAATATAATTATGGCAAGTCAGATGGTACAGCTTCACGTAGAGGAAGATTGTGGTTTGTGCAGGATGCAAGCGGTGGTCAGGAATTTTTCTACGGAAAATTAGGTGAAGTCGAAAAAGAAATACGTACACTTCGTATTACACCAACTGATGTACAAACTTACATTTCACAATATGAGTATGATACCTGGAATCGTATTCAGAAAATGACCTATCCTGACGGCGAGGTTGTAGAGTATACTTACAACCGTGCAGGAAACTTGCAAAGCATGCGGGGTAAAAAAGAAAGCCATACGTACGATTATATTAAACAATTAGGTTATGACGAGTTTGAGCAACGCAAGTATCTAAAGTACGGTAATGATACAGAGACCAACTATACTTATGATGCTGTAATGAGAAGATTACAACAATTGCAGGTAAAGAGCGGTACCAGACAAGTGATCAACAATTCGTACAGTTATGACTTGGTTGGGAATGTTTTAGGTATTAAAAATGTTGCACCTGTAGTCAACAATACTTTGGGTGGAACTTCGAACCATGAATACCAATACGATGATTTTTACAGATTAAAATCGGCAAAAGCAACGTATCAAGGTGAGTTCACCAAAGCAAGTTATGAGCTGAATATGAGCTATAACAAAATGCATAACATCATAAAAAAGGATTTAGTACATACGGTAAACAATGAACAGAAAGGTTATGTTTTAGATTATAATTATGATAACGAACTGCATCCTAATGCACCGAATAAAATTGCTGAAGCAGGAAAAGCAGAACCACGTCAATATGTGTATGATGGCAACGGAAACCCCACGAGTTATACGGAAGAAAAAAAATTCAGAAAAATGACATGGGACGAAGAAAATCGTTTAATGGGAATAAATGATAACGGAAGAATTCACCAATATACGTATGATGCAAAAGGCGAACGAGTAATAAAAAGTTCAGGAGATTCTCAAAATGTAGCCATTAACGGAGAAACGGCAGCAACAATTGTGCATACAGATGATTACACAGGATACGTTTCTCCTTATTTTGTAATTAGTAAAGGCAAATTTACAAAACATTATTTTGAAGGTGCAGGAAGAGTTGTAAGTAAACTTGGTAATGGAACTTTTGCTCAGCCTTTAGGGATAACAGCTGGCGGAGTAAACTATACTAAGTTAACAGCTGAGCAACAAAAAGCATTAGATACCTATGTGAAAAGTTTAGGAGTACCACCAGGACCGCCTACACAACAAGGAATTTATGCTACACCTGAATTTACTGGAGATCCATATCCAACTGAAGTAATTAAGCCAGTAGAGGAAAATAAGGAACCACCAGAAGGTTGGCCGCGAAACCCAATTTTTAATGCACCGGGAGATGTACCTGGACCTCCGGTACAATTTGGCCCTCCGATTGAGCCCAATACGGTGAAAGCTGGTGAGGGATTTACTGGAATTGGTTTACCTGAAAACGATATTTTTTATTTTCATCCAGACCATTTAGGTAGTACTTCGTATATTAGCAACAAAAATGGTTCTGTTTCACAACATGTGGAATATATTGCTTTTGGGGAGATTTTATTTGAAGAACATAGTAGTTCTTTCAATACGCCATATTTGTTTAATGGTAAGGAGTTGGATAGAGAAACAAATCTTAGCTATTATGGAGCTAGGTATTTAGATATGAAAACCAGTTTGTGGTTAAATGTTGATCCTCTGTCAATATATAACCCTGTGATTGAAGATGAAACTTATTTTGACGATGATCATAATGCGGGTCTATCTAATTCATTTAATCATAACACCTACGGATATTGTTATCAGAATCCAGTAAGGTTAATTGATCCAAATGGTAAACAGGTCGATGTTATTGATTTTATTCCTTTTATTGGTAGCTCTAGGGATATTTATAGAGGAGTAAGAGATGGAGATTGGGTTACTTTGGGATTGGGAGTTGGTGGACTGGCATTAGATTGTGTTACTTTTGGAAGTGGCTCAATAGCAAAAGGACTAGCGAAAGGTACTGGTAAAGTATTATTAGAAGGAGGCTCTAAATACATTGTAAATGGAGCGTATAAAATGTCAAAAGCTGAAATGAAAGTTGCACTGAAAGCAGAAGGCTCTGTGATGGCAAAAAAGAGTGCAGCAGAATTAATTGAAGGAGGAGCAAAATTTTCGGCAAAATATTATAGACATAATTTACAAGTGTTTACTCAATTATTAGGCAAAGGGATGGATGCGCATCATATTTTCCCAAAAGCTAAGCAATTCGCTGAATTTTTTGCTAAGGCTGGTTTAGATGTCAATAATCCAGCAAATATGAAATGGTTAGAGGCTTCAATACACAGAGGTAAGAACTCTGCCTTACATTTGAAAGAATGGGAAAAAGTTATGGACAAATATAAAGGGATAACACCTACAATAGAGCAACTGCAAAAGGAAGCAAAAAGAATAGAAAAAATATTTGAATAATGGAAGTATTAAAAACACTCGTACGAGGTAATAAAAAAGGTGCAGTAAGAATAGAAGCAAAAGTTAAATATGAAACATCAGGGTCCTTTGATGATCCATCATTTCTTAAAGAAAATAATATTTTTAAAGTAGATGAAGGTAAAATATTTTTTGATATGATTGGATATCAAGATCCTTGGAATTTTGCAATATCAGAAAGATTTAAAAATATTCTTGAAGAGAATAATATTAAAGGATGGGATTGTTATCCTATTGTTATTGAGAATGTTGAGTTGAAGTATTACGGTTTTCAAATTACAGGAAGGGCTGGCATTATATCTGAATATGATGAAGATGGAGATCGAGTATATGGAAGTATTAAAGTTGATTTTGAAACTTGGGATGGATCTGATATTTTTTGTTTAGGAGATACAGCAATTAAAGTAATTAGCAATAAGTTGTATGAAATACTAGTAAAATCAAAAATTACAAATATTGAATTTGATGATTTAGATAAATATTAAATTATACTTCATTTTTTTTAAAGAGTTTTATAAAAATGCGTAAATGTCATTCTGAGTTTGCGTTTTTTTTTCATAAATAATGAAGGAGGTTTCATGATATTTACTTTTTAAATTATACCCCCGCTGTTCGAAGTCTCCCGACTTCGAACGGTCAAAGAAAATCGACAAAGAATAAAAAAAATTAACTTCGCAGAAATGCGAAGTTTTTTATGTTTAAAAATGAGAATACGAAATAAAAGAATTGTACTCAGCCCTTAGGTATTACAGACAGAAGAGTTAATTATACCAAACTAACAGCAGAACAACAAAGAGCATTAGATACCTATCTAAAAAGTTTAGGAGTACCTCCGGGGCCTCCAACACAACAGGGTCTTACGCCACACCTGAGTTTACTGGTGATCCGGAGAATTATTGAAAAAATCTGGAAAAATACAGATGTCGAGCGAAGGTTTTCCTGTAGGTTCCAATAGTGATTCAAAATTTCCATATCCTGATACTGAAGATTGGCAAAAAGCTATTGGAGCATTTAATTTCTGGATGAGTGCAGATGTTACCGCTGTAGAGAAAAAAGGCGTTATTTCCTATACGATGAAATTAGCTATACATGCTGAAGACAAGTATAATTTTAATCCTGGAATGTCAGATATTGCTACAGGAACTCCGGATGATGCAAATGGAAATTTTGAATTAACAGGATTAGGAAAGCAGTTTATGCAAAAAGGAACATCTACTCATACAGTTAAGTGGACTGTAAAGACAAATACAAAAACACCTTAATTTAAATAAAAAATGCAAACTAAATTATTTCACTTATTAATTATTATATGCTGTTTTTTTTCTTGCATGAAAGAGGAAAAAATAGAAAATAGTAATATTAATGAATTAAAACAAAGAATAAACATAGATGGCATAAACCCTATTTCTGTTAGATTTTCAATTAGCGAATTAGGTCAAAAAAAAGGAAGAGCAATTGGTCCAAATGACTATGATTTGCAAGTTATTTTGAAACTATCAGAATCTGACTATCAGAATCTAAAAGAAAATTATTCTAAGAATAAAGTTAATATTGGAGACAAGGTTTACTTGAATAAAGATTTTATAAAACCTTGGTTCACTAATTCTATTAAAGAAAGTTTCTTTTTAGAGGACGATTATTATAGAATCCGATCTGAAGTATATTTTCCGGATCGTTTCTTAAAATCACCTTTTACTGGAGGATTTTTATTTTTTACAGTAGATCATCAAGTTTTTGTTTATATGTATACTACGTAGATACTTTTATAGAATGCTGAATTAAATTAGAGGATGCAAAGACTTGGATCAAGGGTTTTGTTTATGTAAAAAGAAGAAAGCTTTATATGAAAACTCCTTCAGGTAAGGGAATATTCTCTGGAGAATGTGCTCCAGGTCTAATAGGAGAATCTCCAAGAGCAAAACAAAAATGGCTTGAGTTCTGAAATAAAGGACAAGATTACCCACCGTAGTTGAAGGATATGGCAGACTAATTACTTTGATAATAAAATAAAATGAACTTAAAAATCAATCAAATTGATAAAAAAAGCTTTTCAAATGCAATATTTTTTTGCTCTTTATATTTTTTAATAGGAACCTATGACAATTTAACAGGTCTTGAAATTGAAAAATTTCTAAATAGTATAATTTGTGGATCAAGTAGCAGTGGGTGTGAACTGATTATGTTATTACTATATTCCCAGTCTTACTTGTATGGGGCTTTATTCTGTACTTTTTTAGGAAGTAGTGATATAGCTTTTATCTTTTGTCAAATAATAGTATTTCTCTTTTTTACTTTGATACTATATATTATTTTAAGAGAAATAAGGTCATTAAAGGAAAGTAAAAAACAAAATAGTAAATAATGTACTTCATTCTCAGCTCTGTCAAGACTTCGATAAAATGTTTGTATTTTTATAATCTCTCTTGACCTCACAAAGAATCTATAAAAAACCTCACATTGTTGTGAGGTTTTTTATAGATTTACGAATTCAGATTCCTGATTATGAAAACGTATTAAATATGAAAGATAAATTTAATATATCAGATAAAGAACTTCTGACAACAAGAAATGCGATTTTTAAATACTATGGTATTCCCGAACTTGAAAAAAATGGATATATCAAATCTCCTTTCAAAACATCCTGGTTTGGACAATACGATTCGAATATAAGAGGATATTCGTATGAATTATGCAAGCTTACAAATGAGAATCAGTTACATATTATTACTTTGAATGTTTTTAAAGGGGAGAAACGAATAAAAATAGACTTGAATATTTTCGAACTTCATGAAAAGATAAATTCAATTTCAGACTTGAAAGAGTGTGACGGAATACATTTTCACCTGCCGCCTAATGATTCCACTCGCATGCAATTAAGGAGCGATGATTACAAAGGCCCTCCTTTGTTTTACATGCTTTTTTTACCCGAGTATAAAATAGGAAAGTATACCACGCAAAGTAGTTTTGAAAAACAGCTGAATAAATTAAGGGATTTGGTAATAAATGACATGGCAAATATTGATTCCTTTGTAAAAAGATGGCACGAACTCCATAAACCAAATGTAACCGACAAAGAAGGAAATATAGTCAAGAAAATCCAGTAAAATTATGAGTGATAATCTACTATTGTAAATTAGTACTGCTTTACATTAAAAATTTATAAAATGAAATTAAAACCAAATTACCTTTTTCTACTGCTTTTTTTAGTCTTTGTAAATTCAGTCACAGCTCAAACGAAACCTTTGATAGTACAACGCTATTATCCTAAGGATTCCCTAAAATACAGTAAAGCCGTTCCGGATGCAGAGTTTAATTATGAAAGCAAATCATATGGCAAAACAACAATGATTATTCATTGCGAAAGCCAGTACGGTCATTTTGAATTTGTTTTTAAAAAGAAGATCAGCAAACTCAGCCGTATGATTGATTATAAAGATGGCGCCGTTGGTGAGGTTTATAATTTTAAAACAAAAAAATGGGTTCATGAAGAAGAAACCTGGAAACATAGTGATATGAAGGGTAAACCTAAGGATACTATAGTTTTTAGCGAACATAATTTATATGCCTTTGTTTTATTGCATGATCACGGAGGATTGATAGAAAAAGCCAAATTTCAGGATTTTGGCAATGTTGTATATTGGCCTGAATTTGATTATCAAAAATGTACCATTAGCGATGAAGATAAAGACGGTAAACCTGAATTTTATTTGTCGTATATGGGAGACAGCGACGGACTGGATGCAAAACCATTCAAGCAAA
>Ga0247817_10001081_pt1 | contig 14523 bp, 15 predicted proteins | sample UWRJL212509R1_FD_178010 | JGI IMG/M metagenome (GOLD analysis project Ga0247817, IMG submission 178010) | Plant litter microbial communities from Arlington Agricultural Research Station in Wisconsin, United States - UWRJ-L212-509R-1 | ecosystem: Environmental > Terrestrial > Plant litter >... | reverse complement strand
GACTTGGATGGGAAGGTGGGGCTAATTTTGTGCCTGATAGCCGATATGCTTTGGTTGAGTCTAAGTTGTATGATAAGCAGCAGGTGGATGTTTTTCAGCTTCGATAGGGAGTAGAAAGGACATCGCAAGCAAGCTTGCTCCGCCGCTTGTTCATAAAAACATGTAAACACGTTTTTATTTCTCTGCACTTTGCCAAACCTTCGACTGTTTTTGTGTTCCACAAAAAGTCGAAGGTTTGAATCTAGCGCGAAGCCAATTAAAAAAAGCCACGGAAGTGGCTATTTTTAATTGGTCGGGGTGAAAGGACTCAAACCTTCGACCTCTCGGTCCCAAACCGAGCGCGCTATCAACTGCGCCACACCCCGATGGTGTTACTCGAGTGATTATAGTCCAAATCGGACACTTTTTCTAGTGTTTTATCGCTGAGCCAGCTCTGTTATTTATTTTTGTAGTAATCCAGAACCATAGGTGGGTAGTCTGTTTGCTGGCCTTGGAAGAGTTTTTCGCGTGCAGGAACGTCAAAAGATTCGGCTGCTCGAGCTGGATAGTAAAAGGCGATATCGACGGTATATGCTGCGGTACCAACGATAAATACGGCGACCGCAACGTAGGTAAGAACGCGACGACGAGCTTCAAAGATGATGTACCAACCTAACGAAATGATAAGCACCATGAATGGCCACGCTGCACTTGCGCGTAAGCTATGCGGTTGTCCTTCACCAGTCAAGGCCGACCCTAGAATGCTAAACAGAACCCCAAGAGCCGCGATAAGAATAAACAGGTGGCGCGTATTCTTTTTTGGAGAGAACTTGATCCGACGGTTTTTTATCGCGTAGGCAACGACTACGACAACGGGGATGAGCGCACCAAACCCAAGCATTCCTTGAAATAGCGTCGAATGACGAAGATTGAAATCACCAACAAAAAACAGAAAAACAGGGTTCAGTAGCAATAGAATATTAAGTCCTAATGTACCGAGTCCTCCGATAAGTGAAGTGCCGCTAAATACGCTGAGTGTACTCGTTCGTCCTAATGCTTCGGGTTGTATCATAAACGCCGCAAGTGGCAGAACGAGCACGAATGCGGCTGCGGCACTCAAGAGGATGATCTTAAGACTCATAGCTTTTCGAATATACAGCGTTACGTAAAACGTCAGGTAAAGAAGTGGTGCCGTTACTCTGGCGGGCGGATACAGATATGCTAGCGCAATTAAAGTAACTGGCAAGAGTATCGTCGAAGTAATTTTTAATGATTTCGATCGAGAAAATAACAGCGCCGAAAAAGCAAAGAAGCTGACAGCTACCAATAGCGGAACCATCGCTGGGTCCCACGCTAAGCTTCCTTGTAACCAACCCCATGGAAGCGCTAGGCCGACAATTGCTGCAACAAGTGCGATTCTTTTACCTAGCCAGAATGACGTCGCCAAAGATATAAACCCAACAGCTAACAATGTAATAAATTCAGAGAAGTAGCGTAACGACACCTCACTCGTACCGAATATCGCACTCCACGCCGTGACGGGATACAAGTAAATCGGTGTTGTATACCCGCCACCGAGGCTACTTGAGAACAATGGCCAAGCTTGGCCGTGTGCATTTGTTCCTTGTGCCAGCATCGAAACGACGTGCGCACCAGATGCTGCTTCATCAATATAAAAACCAGGAGGCGAAAACGGCAGAATCGCGACACGAAGGCCGACAAGGATAAAGATAAAAAGGCAGGCAATGATAACAAAACGCGGTTGCTGTTTTATATAAGAGAGAATCGACATGTACGTATTATACCTCGCCGCTTCAATAAATTAGCGTGGGATAACTTTTTGAACCCAGCGTTGTTTGACGAGGAACCACGTGCCTATGACGCAGGCGATACCAATAAGGGTATTGAGGATGATCGATGTTGATCCAACGAATATAAATGATGCCAGAATAAGTGTGACGGGGTGAATGATATAGGCGGTTAGTGATTGTGTGCCAACTGGATACAACAACCATCCAAGTCGTTTGTGAATAAATTTTTCAAATCGATTAAAAAGGAGTAGGAATGCAATAAACCATATGAATGCTAATATGACTACTCCAATGGATAGGGGGTTAATACTTAAACTACTGTTGATATAAACCGAGGCCGTTGAACTAGGAAGTACTTTTGTTGTTAAAGCAGAAAGAATGATCGTTCCAAGGGTGACGCCATAAAATCCGTAAGTGATAACTTGTCGTTTGTTGCCCGTAAGGTTCTTCCACGCTTTTTTAATATCTTCCAAGTAGAAGCCGACAATCGCTGGAACAAAGAACAGTACTTGCCACTGTAGCCACTCGATACCGTGCAAAAGCCCATATGCATAGGCGAGTGAAGATAGGACAAGGCCAACCCAGGCTAACTTTTGTCGCAGCAGGTAAATCAAGATCGGTGAGAAGAACAAGAATAGTGCGTACAGACTAAGGAAGTGCACCCAATTATTCGTGTAATCAAATGAGAGTGCCGAGGTAAATAATAACCACCACTCACCCTTTGGTATTTCAACCCAGGCTAGTAGCTCAGGGTGCGGTGAGTACCAAGTGATTGCCGCATAAATAAACGTACAGATAACCAGCCATACGTATAGTAGAAGTGCGCGACTGACGAGCTTTTTTGTTGTCGTCAGAAACGGCTTTTGACGATCTTTAAAGCCGCGTACGTATCCGATCAGTAGTCCAGAAATGATCACAAATCCACAAGCTGCGTTCACCCATAGCGATCCACGACCTGTGATGATCTCAAGAAGACTTGGCCACCGCCCTAAATGATCGATAATAATCACAATAATGAAAAAGCCTCGAAGAAGGTCGAGGGTTCCAAGTCGGTTTGCTGCTGGAGTTTTCTGTTTTTCCACTTCCATTCATTATACAAGTTTTTCTGACGGCTGCATGAAGGCGGTATAATAAAAAGTATGAAACCACCTTATGACGCGCCTGACTTTACCCTTCCTGATATCTATGGAAAAACACATACTCTGGATGAGTATGCGGGTAAGTGGATTGTGCTCTACTTTTATCCAAAAGATGATACACCTGGCTGTACGACCGAAGCATGCAGTCTTCGCGACGCTCGGGATACTCTTGCAGAAATGGGAGCTGAAATTATTGGCATAAGTAAGGATGATGCTAATAGCCACGAAAAGTTTAAAGCTAAATATTCGTTGAACTTCACATTACTGACCGATACAGAAGGTAAAGCAATTGAAGCCTATGGCGCATGGGGAAAGAAAATGTATGGTCGCGAAGGTATTCTTCGCAAAACTTTTATTATTAACCCTGCAGGCAAAGTTGTGAAGGTATATGGTCGAGTCACTCCAATGGGTCATGGTGAACAAGTTATTGAAGAGTTGAAAACACTTCAAGAGAAGTCGTAGTGGCGAAAATTATCGCAGCAATTAGTGGAGGGGTTGATTCGGTGGTCCTTCTTGATATGTTGGCGCACTCTTCTGAGGATGAAATTATTGTTGCGCATTTTGACCATGGCATCCGTGAAGATTCAGCCAGTGACGCGCACTTTGTTGGCACACTTGCAACAAACTACAGCTATCCATTTGAAAGTCATCGTGTCGAATTAGGCAAAAATGCCAGCGAAGAAAAAGCTCGAGAAGCAAGGTATGCTTTTCTTCGCTTTGTTGCTGAAAAGCACGGCGCACGTATCGTGACGGCTCATCATGCTGATGATGCGATTGAGACGGTTGCGATTAATTTCCATAGAGGAACAGGGTGGCGAGGACTTGCGGTCTTAGATTCTGATATTGATCGTCCACTTTTACACCTGTCTAAGTCAGACCTACTTAACTATGCGGCTGAGCATAATTTACAGTGGCGAGAAGATAGTACTAATGCAAGTGACGCATATCTTCGTAATCGTCTCCGAAAACAGACTCGGACACTTGATGAGGACATAAAAAGGCAAGTATTGGCACTGCGCAGTCAGCAAATTGATAGTAAACACCAAATCGACAACGAGGTTGCGACACTAGTTGGCCCAGGCCCAACCTATAGTCGGTACTTTTTTACACATATTCCTTCCGCTGTGGCGATTGAGTGTCTTCGCTACATTACTAAGGCGCAATTAACGCGTCCACAACTCGAAAGATTGCTTCTTGCAATTAAAACCGCACAACCAAAGAGCGTATATACGGCAGGATCGGGCATGACATTCGATTTCACTACTCGTAATTTTTCTCTGTCACTGTTAAAATAAGGGGAAGAGAACACTGCTACTTATATGCCGAAAGGATGATTTAACATGGCCATAAAGTCCCCTATTCCAAAGAAACCAAATAATATACTCCGACTCTCCCTCTTCTGGGCGATTTTAGTGATTGGCGTACTTGCAGCAATTGCAATCGTATCGCCGCACGACACGCTGAAAGAAGTTGCGATTTCGAGTGTGATTGAACGAGCGAACAATAAAGAAATCAAAACTATTGTTGTTGAGGGTAACAACCTAACAATTACTCCAAAGGGCAGCGATGTCCCAACCGAGAAGTCTGTCAAAGATGCTGCAAGTAGCCTTGCCGAACAAGGTCTGAAGCCACAATCTGAAAACGGTGTGGTAGTGACTAACAAGTCCGAGAGTCAAACAGGAAGCATCTTGTGGAACCTCGCGATCATTATTGTTCCTGTGATCCTTATTGCTGCTTTCTTCATGTTTATGATGCGTCAAGCGCAAGGACAGAACAACCAAGCAATGGGCTTTGGTAAGTCAAAAGCCAAACTATACGGTGAAGATAAAACAAAGGTTGTCTTTGATGACATCGCTGGAAATGAAGCTGCAAAGCAAGACCTCGAAGAAGTCGTCGACTTCCTAAAGCACCCTAAAAAGTACGAAGCACTTGGTGCAAAGATTCCAAAGGGAGTCCTACTTGTCGGTAGCCCAGGTACTGGTAAGACAATGCTTGCTCGGGCTGTTGCTGGTGAAGCAAACGTTCCATTCTTTAGCATTTCTGGTTCAGAATTCGTTGAAATGTTTGTTGGTGTTGGTGCATCTCGTGTGCGTGACCTCTTTGCAAAGGCAAAAAAGAACGCTCCTGCGATTATCTTTATCGACGAAATTGATGCCGTTGGACGCAAGCGTGGATCAGGTATGGGTGGTGGACACGACGAACGTGAACAAACGCTTAACCAGATTCTTGTCGAGATGGACGGATTCGAGACTGGTACGAACGTGATTGTCCTAGCGGCAACTAACCGTGCCGACGTTTTGGACGCAGCACTGCTTCGCCCAGGTCGTTTCGACCGACGAACAAACATTATGCTTCCAGAGCGTAAAGACCGTGAAGCTATTTTGAAGGTCCACTTCAAGAACAAACCTGCAGATGCAACAGTTAATCTTGATAAGCTAGCAGCAAAGACTGCTGGATCATCTGGTGCTGACCTTGCTAACATTGCAAACGAAGCTGCGATTGTTGCAGCGCGTCGTAACTCAAAAAAGATTAGCAATGACGACCTTACTGAGGCTTTTGAAAAAGTAGCCATTGGTCCAGAGCGCAAGAGCAAGGTTATGAGCCAAAAAGACAAAGAGACAACCGCGTACCACGAAGCTGGGCACGCTCTCGTTGGTCACGTCTTACCTGACAGCGATCCTGTTCACAAAGTAACCATCATTCCACGCGGTGGAACTGGTGGTGTGACATGGTTCTTGCCACCTGAAGATACGATCTACACTAGCGTTTACGAGTTTAAGGATGTCCTTGCTCGCGCACTCGGTGGCCGTATTGCCGAAAAGCTTATTAATGGTGCTGATGGTATCACGACAGGTGCTGGTTCAGACCTTCGTAAAGCAACTGAAATTGCACGCGATATGGTGATTGAACAGGGAATGGGCTCAAAGCTTCGCGACCAAGTTTTCCATGAAGATAATGGTGGTATGATGTTTGACCGCATGACTCACGAACGTCCATACAGCGAAGATACTGCAAAAGAGATCGACATCGAAGTTGCGCAGCTTATTAAAGAAGCGGCAACTCGTGCTGAAACTGTCCTAAAGGCAAACATGTCTAGCCTGAAGAAACTTGCGGATGCGCTTCTTGTTGAAGAAACACTCGACGAAGAAGGCGTACTGAAGTTCCTAAAAGAGGCAAAATTACCGAAGGAGGCTATGCTGTACTAGTTAGCTAGCAGCTTGCCTAACCGCTTAATGGTTAATATTCGCACAACACTCTCCAGACTCAATCAAAGGCTGCCACTGCAATTAGCGGCAGCCTTATTGGCTGGATCGTCGTTGATTGCCAGCCTTCTGGGAATCTTCCGAGATCGTCTATTTAACAGTACGTATTACATTACGTATCCGACAGGTGCCGATGCGTATACTGTGGCATTCTCTGTGCCAGACTTTATGTTCATCATTCTTGTATCTGGCGCGCTGAGTGTGAGTTTTATTCCCGTCTTCAACCAGCGACTTGGTACGGGCAACAAGAAATCTGCCTGGGAACTTTCGACGAGTATTATTAACTTGATGGCGCTAGTAACACTGCTTGCGAGTGTACTCATTATTATTTTTGCAGAGCCCCTGGTACGCTACGTGGTTGGTCCCGGACTTGACGAGTCAAGTCGCTCGCTGGCAGTGAGTATGATGCGCGTTATTGCCGTTAGTCCATTCTTGTTCGCCGTTGCAACAGTTATCACAAGTATGCAGCAGGCAGTTGGACGTTTCGCGTTCTTTGCGCTTGCGCCTGCACTGTATAACATCGGTATTATCATCGGGCTTTTGTTTTTCACGAATGGGATTAACATTTTTGGTTGGCAAGTATTTGACGGCGGTATCATGGGTGTCGCATTAGGTGTTGTGCTTGGTGCTATGTTGCAACTTATTGTCAGTACCTTTGGATTGTTTGGCATGGGCTTTGATTATCGATTTAAAATTTATTGGAAGAATAGGGGCTTTAGGCAGGTACTCGGACTACTTCCTCCACGGTCACTTGACCAAGGTATTGATTACGTAAATAGCATTGTAGAAACTAACCTTGCCTCACGTATGGCAGCGGGTAGCGTGCGTGCCTATCAACAGGTGACATCACTGACATATGTACCAATTAACTTGATTGGTGTAGCTATTAGTACGGCTGCATTCCCGAAGATGACCGAGCGCTTAGCACAAGGTCGACCAGATTTATTTAAGAGCGAATTACAAACAGTGCTGAGGGTCATTATCTGGCTAGCGCTACCTGTTACAGTTATCGCTTTCTTTGCGCGTGGATATCTTGTAAACTTTATCGTCAACGGTGGTGATCCGTATATGGCGGGCATCTTTGGAATATTGGCAATTTCTATTCTCTTTAGGTCGGTATACTTTATCTCGGCACGAAGTTTTTATGCGCACCAAGACACAAAGACTCCTTTGTATATTTCACTATTTACGATTGCACTTAATATTACACTGGCAGTATGGTTTACGATGGGCCTAGGTATGGGCGTACAAGGGCTTGCCTGGGCGGCTGTTATTGTGTCAGTTGTAGAGATGTCTATTCTGTTCTATGTCATGTCACGACGTATCCCAGGCTTGTTTGATACAGTATTTGTTCATGCTGTCGCGCGAATGGCGAGTGCGGCTGGATTTACTGCCATTGTGACGTACATCGCGTTGGTATTCTTGCCGCTAAGCGCTGACGACCAAAGCTTCTGGGCGACATTCCCGAAGTTCGCCTTCGTTGCGGGTATCGCTGGAATCTGTTATGTTGCATTTAGTCGTTTATTCAAATTACCCGAAGTTAATCCAATTATTACCCGACTCAAGAAAATATTTTTTAAAGCTCCTGCAGTTAAAGACTAGTCACTATGAATCAATCTAATATCCGTAATTTCTGTATCATTGCTCATATTGATCATGGAAAATCCACACTCGCTGATCGAATGCTCGAACTGACGGGCACTGTTCAGAAGCGCGACATGAAGTCGCAACTACTTGATAGCATGGAGCTTGAGCGCGAAAAAGGTATTACGATTAAACTTGCACCAGTTCGCATGAGCTACAAAGATCACGAACTAAATCTTATCGATACACCAGGACACGTCGACTTTAGCTATGAAGTATCACGAAGTCTTCAAGCCTGTGAAGGTGCGATTCTAGTTGTTGATGCTAGCCAGGGGATTCAAGCGCAGACTTTAGCGAACGTCTATCTTGCACTTGCTGCTGATCTTAAAATCATTCCAGTTCTTAACAAGATTGATCTTCCCGCTGCCGATGTTCCACGAGTCAGTGCCGAGATTATTAACTTACTTGGCTGCACAGAAGATGACATTTTAAAGATTAGTGCAAAAACAGGTGAGGGTGTCACGGATGTATTGGATGAAATCGTTGAAAAGATTTCACCTCCTCGTGGTGATGGCGAAAAGCCAACACGTGCACTTATTTTCGATAGCTATTTTGATGATTACCGTGGTGTTATTTTGTACGTTCGCGTGATTGATGGCGAAATTAAGAAGGCCGATATCATTGATATGATGGCGACTGGTGCAAACGGCATCGCACTTGAAGTCGGATCGCTAAATCCTGCGATGAGTCCAAGTCCTGTGCTGGGTGCGGGTGAAATTGGTTACATAGTGACCAACCTTCGGACAACACGTGATGCTCGAGTTGGTGACACGGTCACAATTCGTCGTCGACCAGCAACCGAGATGCTGCCAGGCTATAAGCTAGTGAAACCATTTGTCTATGCTGGTTTCTTTCCTGTCAGTAACGACGATTATCAGGCACTGAAAGATGCAGTAGAAAAGTTAAGCCTTAGTGATTCTGCGTTGCAGTTCGAACCAGAAAACTCACCAGTCCTTGGATTCGGTGTACGTATTGGCTTCTTGGGACTGCTTCACCTTGATATTATTCGCGAACGCCTTGAGCGCGAATATAACCTTGATCTTGTGATTACGAACCCCTCAACTGATTACCATGTAAAGCTAAATTCCGGCGAAGACTTGGATATTAAAAGTGCTAGTAACTTACCCGACGTGACACGCATCAAAGAAATTGCCGAACCTTGGATTAAAGGTGAAATTATTGTTCCTGCGCAGTTTATTGGTGCAGTCATTCAGCTGATTATTCAAAAACGTGGCATCCAATCGAATCTTAGCTATATCGATGAGCGTGCATTAATTAGTTTTGAGGCACCTCTTGCAAACCTTCTAACGGATTTTTATGACCAACTAAAATCAGTCACTAGTGGGTATGGTTCATTTAACTATGAACTCGATACGTACCGAGTTGAAGATCTTGTTCGTATTGATTTCTACGTTGCAGGTGCAATGGTCGATGCGTTAAGCATCATGGCGCACCGTTCTGAGTCACAAAGTCTTGGTCGTGAAATCACTAAGAAACTAAAAGACGTTATCCCACGCCAAAACTTCCAAGTTGCCCTACAGGCAGGTATTGGTGGTAAGTTTATCGCTCGTGAAGACCTTAGTGCCTACCGAAAAGACGTGACGACTGGACTGTACGGCGGAGACGTTTCTCGCAAAAAGAAGGTCTTGGCAAAGCAAGCCAAGGGTAAAAAGCGTATGAAGCGATTTGGAAAAGTGGATATTCCTTCTGAAGCGTTTATGGTGATGTTAAAGCGCGACTAGGTTACTGACCATTCATTTACCGTCCCGTATCTGTTACAATGCTTAGAATATGAATTCATTTGAACAAACCATACTGAACTATCCCATGCCTGACGAAGCTCGTCGACTTATTCTTGAGCACCCATCTTTAAACATTGCTGGTCCAACTGGTGCAGGTAAGGGGACAGTAACGCAGTATCTTACGCAAACAGGTAACTATACTCCAGTCGTTTCGGATACAACTCGTGACACTCGACCTTCTGGTAATGGCTACGAAGTGAACGGGGTGCATTATTGGTTCATTGATGAAGCAACGGCATTAAAGAAGCTAGATGATCGTGCATACATTGAAGCAAAGCTTGTGCATGGTGATACCTTGTACGGGACAAGTATCGCATCGTATCAAAGAGTTGTTGAAAGCGGACGTACACCAATCCTTGAAATTGATGTTAAAGGTATGGAAGAGCTAATGAAAGAGGCTCCTGGTTTTGAAGCAATCCTCCTTTTGCCACCAAGTTTTGAAGTATGGGAACATCGCATTGACGGTCGTGGTGATATGAATATGGGTCAAAAGATCAAGCGTTTCGGGACTGCTGTTGTTGAATACGGCAAGCCCCTCGAGAACGATCATTTTTATCCAGTTATTAATACAGAAGTAATCGACACGGCTGCGGTTATTATGTCGGGCGAGTATAAATTAGAAGAATACCGTCAGGCTGCCTTGGCGCTTGCGGCTGAACTTCGTGACACAACACAGGCTTTTCTTGATTCACATAAATAGAATCTAGCACTCATTGACACCGAGTGCCAAAACAAGCTAAAATGTATCTATGACTGATCGACAACGACAGATACTCGCCGCAATTATCGAGCAACATGCTGAAATTGCTGCACCGGTGGGAAGCGTGATGCTTGCCAAGCTTTTTGGCGTTTCTAGTGCGACAATTCGCAGTGAGATGGCACGTCTTGAAGAGATGGGTATGATAGAGCAGCCGCATACTAGTGCTGGTCGCGTACCTACCGACGCAGGCTACCGTTTCTACGTTAATACGTTAAATGAAGCACATGCTAATGAAGTTCAGCCGTTATTACCCGATCGCAGTGCGAGAGCGATCGACGCCAGGGTTCACACACATTCCGATCGCGCAGATCGCGCAATCCGTAGTGCCGTTGATAGCCTTGTAGAGCTGACACAAAACATGGGTATCGCAACAATTGGTGACGAACTGTATATGGCTGGGATTGGAAATCTTTTCTCACAGCCAGAGTTCCTTCAAGGCAACCATGCGCAGGGTGTTGCACGATTACTCGATAATTTAGAGCCGTGGCTTCGCGAAGCTCGACCAAACGAGCCACTCAATGTCTATATTGGGTCAGAAAACCCAATAGGTAAAGCAAGTGGCGCAACGTTGATCATTAGTCGATTCCGCTCACCGTATAGCGATAATAGTTATATTGGTGTTATCGGCCCAACTCGCCAAAGCTATGAAAAAGTAATGAGATTAGTGCGTCACACAGGCGCAATGCTAGAGGAGATTTTATAAGATGACAGATGCTAAGAAACCAAAGAAGAACCAAACTCCAAAAGAAGATATTGCAGCACTACAAATTGCTGAATTAACGTTAGACCTTCAACGTACACGTGCTGATTTTGAAAATTACCGCAAACGAGTTGATGCTGAAAAAGTTGCTGCCCGAGAATCTGGACAGGCAAGTGCGATTTTGAAGCTTCTTCCAGTCATCGATAATATCGAACGTGCCATCGCTTATACCCCAGAAGAATTGAAAGACAACACTTGGGTACAAAGCGTCGCCAATCTTGTGAAGCACCTAGAGAAATCACTTGATAGTCTTAACCTTGCGCGTATTGATGCAAAACCAGGAACGGCTTTTGATCCAGAATTCCATGAAGCAATTCAATTCGACGAAGACGCAACAGGCGAAAAGGAAGTTATTGCCGAAGAGCTACAGGCGGGCTATACAATAAATGGTCACGTCATTCGGCATGCTATGGTAAAAGTCACAAAACAATAACGCATGAACTAACGTTTAAAGAACGTTAGCCTTTAAAAAGACCACGGCAGCTAAGAACCAGGCACCACCGATCATACAGCCACAAATTGCCATAACGAATGCAGTGTAGTGAACACCTGTAATTGTTCCGTTTTGCCTAATAGCACGAGTAGTAAATGTGTATCCCAAGATGCCAAAGAGAAGACCTACAATGGGGACAATCGCTAATAAAATAGAGAGAATTGAAAAAATAAGCGCGAGTTTCGTTGAAGATTTGGACTGCTCACTTTGGTCTTCAAGTTGAGGTTCTGGTGCGACAACTTTTGCTGGTTGAAGGGTATTTATACTATTTTCCATAATTCACTTGTCTCCTTTTGCCTTCATTATACCGTATAATGAAGGACATGAATGAATTACCAGCTAAGCTTCAAAAAGCGACTAATCTGATGACAAATCCGACAATCTTTGCAACCGTACCTGTTGTACTCGAGTGGAGTGGAGATGATCATCTGCGTTTATTCAAAATGAATGAAGATAATACTGCGGCCGTCGAAGTACTTTTTGACGTTCCTGTAAAGGAAGTAGAAAACGTTGGCGGAAATATGGTAATGCTTGTTTTTAAGGTTGCTGGTAAAAAATACGATATTCTTTTCAGTAAAACGGCAATGGCTAAAAATCTTATTGGAGGAGTTATTGGCGTGGCGTTAGCGAAGGCCGACACAGATGCAACAGGACTCATGATTTGGGTGAATGAACTTCGAAAAGCCGGCATTCCGCTAAAGGGCTTTCGTGGATGGGATTGGAGCTTCAGAATGGCAATGCGAATAGCTATTCTACTATTTATCGTTATATTTATCTTCGTGGCGGTACAGACATTTAGTGGTGCTATTCAGCCTGACTATAGTAGATAATGTCGTATGTGCTAAAAGGAGGGTTGAGCAGAAAGGACGTAAAGCCCTGACCGCTCAACCTTCCTTTTCCAGGAGGGAGTGGTCTGGACTTGGTTACTTCGTGTTGCCGGCGTAGTAGATACTGCGGAAGCTGACGTACGATCCTCCACGGGGATCGTTGACAACAGACTCCTTCTTGACGTCGTAGCCATCAGCACGCAAGTCTGTGATCAGCTCGTCGAGCTCCGTCTCGGTGATGGCCTCGACCAACGCCGAACGATGAACCACTCCCAGCTTAGTGCACATCCCGTTATCGAGGATTGCGTCCTTGCTAGCGATGACGAAGATGCGCGTGCCGTAGGTGGGGTTGGGTGTGAAGAGGCGGGGTCCACACTCCTTGAAAGCGCGTTCAAGATCGATCTTGAGCAACTCTTTACGACGTGCCTTTGTTTCGGCCTTCACCTTCGCCTTGACTTTGGCTTTCTCCTCGGCCTCGGTGTCGGCAATGGATGTTGCAGGGCTCGTGGCGGTCACGATTGTTCCTTTCTGCTCAAAAAAATAAAGAACCCGTTTAGCTATCAACTAAAGCGGATTCACTTCTTGGTGGGCGTTTCGTGTGTATGTCGCGCGAATGTTTCCTCTAAGACTCAGTAATAATAGTCCTCGTCAAAAGAAAAATCAATAGATTCTTGCTATGATAGATGAATGGAACCAACAACTCAAACAACCGTTACACCAACCGCTCAACCAGCGCAGTTACAGGCAATTGTCGACTACATGCCAAATGTGAGTATTATTGGCTCAAAAAGCGTACTTTTAGAGTGGACGGCCGACAATCGTATTCGTCTGTACGAAATGGATTTTAATACTAATGTAGCAACAAGTATTATGTTTGATGTTTCTCCTGCGGAAATCAAAAAAGTAACAGGAAGTGTTAACATGCTTACTTTTCATATTGGTGATAAAACCTACCGTACATTATTCGCCCGGATGGAAACAGCAGGCGTGGGGCCATTAGGTGTCGGTGTTGCGCTCGGGCAATTAAAGCGATCCGGTATTAGTCTTTGGATCACAAAGCTCAAAGAAAATGGCGTTAAGATAGAGCAGTTTGGATGGGGCAAGACGTTTGTTATCGCACTTATTATTATCGTCGTAGTATCAGCGGTCGCTATTACTTTCAAATCTCAAAACGGAACACTTTTCTCGGCTATTTTATAAGAATCGACAGTAGAAATAACCCAAGATTAAGAATCGTTCCGACGATTCCCAAGACAATGATCAGTTTAGATTTTGTTCGGATACCAACGGCGGTCGCATACGCACCCAAGAAGGCTGTGTAAATCCACACATACCCAAATATAATACCCACAAAGAAAATAACGATTGAAAGAATAGCCAGAAAAAGGGCTATTTTTCGTTGCCGTGAAGTATAACTCCCCGAGGGTGCCTTCATCCCCGTCACTGCCTGTGCAGAAACAGCTGGTTGCTGTACGGGATCTATTTGCGATTGTGGCGTCTGCTGATTTTGCGGGTTCATCATGATTCCTTATTTATAGCTTTATTGTATCATAGTTGGCACTCTTGACATGAGAGTGCTAGTTTATTTATAATGAAGATATTGGCAATCTAAGCCATAGAGTGCTAGAATAATAACAGATATTTTCAAACGTATCACGATTATTGATACAACTAATAGGAGAGTAAAACATGGGTAAAATTATTGGAATCGACCTCGGAACCACCAACAGTGCTGTTGCGTATATGGTTGCAGGCAAACCAGAAGTTATTGCAAACGCTGAAGGTAACCGAACAACACCTAGTGTCGTTGCGATCAACAAAAACGGCGAACGTCTTGTTGGCCAAGTCGCACAACGTCAACGTGTTACTAACGCAAAAAACACTATCTATGGTGTAAAGCGTCTGATCGGACGTCAATTTAAAGACGATGAAGTACAAAAAGACCTCGACATAATGCCATACGAAATTATCGCTAAGGGTGATGGTGTTGCAGTTAAAATGGGCGACAAAGATTACAGTCCAGAAGAAGTATCTGCAATGATCCT
>Ga0247817_10001079_pt1 | contig 14530 bp, 13 predicted proteins | sample UWRJL212509R1_FD_178010 | JGI IMG/M metagenome (GOLD analysis project Ga0247817, IMG submission 178010) | Plant litter microbial communities from Arlington Agricultural Research Station in Wisconsin, United States - UWRJ-L212-509R-1 | ecosystem: Environmental > Terrestrial > Plant litter >... | reverse complement strand
TGTCTGTCTTTTTCCAGCCGACAGTCAGTTATAAGATCAACGATAAGTTAGGTGTAGGTGCAGGTTTTGTATATGGCTATGGAAACATAGACTTGAGCAGAGATTTGCCTATTACATATTCAAACGGTGATTATGCTTCTGCAAACTTAAAAGGTACTGCTGGTGGCATGGGCTATAATTTAGGGATTCTTTATAAGCCTGTCGAAAAGTTCTCGATTGGTTTATCATACCGTTCTCAGGTGAATATGAAAGTGAATAAGGGCACGGCAACATTTACAGTTCCTCCTTCATTGGCTACAAATTTTCCATCAGGAGCGTTTAGTGCATCTTTACCTTTACCTCAAGTGTTAAGTTTGGGATTGGGCTATCAGGCCACCGAGCGTTTGTTATTAGCGTTTGATGTAAACTACATTGGCTGGTCGAGTTACAAATCACTAGCCTTCGATTACGAACAAAACACTTCTTCTTTAAAAGATACAGAATCACCCCGAAATTATAAAAACAGTTATGCATTGAGATTGGGTGCACAATATAAACTGAGTGATAAATTTATGGTACGCGCAGGTACCAATTTTGAAAAGTCACCGATCAAAGATGGCTATGTAACGCCTGAAGTTCCCGATGCAGACCGATTGAACTTTACAGGAGGTGTTGGTTACAAACCGACCGACCGTTTTGTAATTGATGCTTCATTCAGTTACATCAATTTTATGAAGAGAACAGATACCAATACTGAAACCAACATGAGTGGTACGTACAAAACACGTATTTTTGTTCCGGGTATTTCATTAACCTATAATTTCAACTAGCCATGAAAAGATATAAAAACAGTCTATATATATTGGCAATGTGCGGAAGCATTGTTGCCTGCAAACCAAAGATCGAAGAGCCAAGCATTGATAAAGGAAGCCTGGATGTATCAAAATATGTTGCCGTTGGAAATTCCATAACTTCAGGTTATGCAGACAATGCGTTGTATTATGATGGACAACAGGTTTCATATGCAAACTTATTGTCTCAGCAATTTGCAAAAATTGGCGGCGGTGAATTTAAACAGCCATTGGTAAGTCCTACGTCTGTTGGGGTTGGCGCAAGCGGAGAGGCCAGGTTAATTTTAGGGCCAAGCACAGATTGCAAAGGTGTAACGTCGTTGGGGCCAATCGCTTCAGCTCCAACAGGCGATATCAACATTTTTTTAAGTAACATTTATTCTTCAAAAGGCCCATTCAACAATATGGGTGTACCGGGAGCAAAAGCTATAACAACAGTGTATCCGGGTTATGGCAACTTTACAGCAGGACCCGGGAAATTTAATCCGTTCTTCACCCGCATGGCATCCAACCCAATAACAGCATCTATCTTAGGAGATGTGCTTACGCAGCATCCAACCTTCTTTACATTATTTATAGGAAGTAATGATGTGTTATTATATGCATTAGACGGTGCTGCTGGCGATAGTATTACACCGATAGCTGGTCCGGCAGGAGTAGGCTTTGATGCAAGTCTTGATTATATCGTTTCAAAATTAACTGAGGAAGGCGCAAAAGGAGCAATTGCAAATGTTCCGGATATTACATCACTTCCTTATTTTACAACGGTTCCTTATAATGGTCTGGTATTAACAAACCAGGCACAGGTAGATGGCTTGAACAGTGCTTATGCGCCCTTGGGCATTACCTTCCATTTGGGACAAAACGCTTTTATCATTGCAGATCCAACATCTCCGGGCAATGTTCGGCAAATAAAATCTACTGAATATGTGTTGCTTACTGTTCCACAAAATTCCTTAAAATGTGACCAATTGGGATCTGCTGTTCCAATTCCTGATGAGTATATTTTAACGAATAGTGAAATCAGTGAGATTCGTACTGCTATAACGAATTATAACAGTAAGATAAAAAGTATTGCTGCTGCCAAAGGACTAGCATTTGTAGACGTAAATGCATTTTTGCAGATGACAGAAAAAGGTGTTACCTACAATGGCATTACATTAACTACAACGTTTGTTAGCGGCGGCGCCTTTTCATTAGATGGGATACATTTAACACCTATAGGAAATGCAATGTTAGCAAACGAATTTATTAAGTCGATTAACACGACATATCATTCAACACTTCCGTTGGTTGATGCTACTAAATATTCGGGTGTGAAGTTTCCTTAAAGGGTTTGAGTTGTTGTTTTAATAAAAGAGTGGTGTTCAGAAGCGCCACTCTTTTTTTTATTATATAGAGATTGTCGGTGACGCCCGGGTTAATTTTGTTCATTTAAAAAAATACTGGCAGGCTAAATACCGGCAATGGCGAGTTAAAAATCTGACGGCTAAAAAACCGACAACGCCGCAGAATCTACCACAAGAAACAAACTCTTCAAGGATTCAAAATCCTTGAAGAGTTCTTATTAACATCTGCCAACAGTTAAGAAATCTTCTTTTTATTTTAGTGCAGATGCAAATTGTCGGTGACACCCGGGTTAATTTTGTTCATTTTAAAAAAGACTGGCAGGCTAAACACCGACAACGGCGAGTTAAAAATCTGCCGTCTAAACACCGAAATAAGGTGTTTAACATTTATATTTTTTAATGGAACATTTTACGTTTTATATGTGAAATCTGTAAAAAATAACTGTAGCATTCGGCCAAATTATTTCCGAAATTAATAATAGGTATATACATAGAGATTAGTCTGTGATATAATCTAACTATTCAGCTATGTTATTAAAATTTGATCCATACGGAATTTATTGTCCGCAGGCCGATGTATACATTGACCCTTGGCGGCCGGTGAAAAATGCCATCATTACGCATGCGCATTCCGATCACGCCAAATGGGGAAATGAAAATTATCTTTCGCACCGGTTGAGTGTACCTATTCTGAAATTCAGATTGGGCGATACGATCAACGTGCGTGGTGTAGAATACGGAGAAGAATTTACAATGAACGGCGTTAAGATCAGTCTGCATCCGGCTGGACATATTCCCGGTTCGGCGCAGATTCGTTTGGAATATAAAGGAGAAGTATGGGTTGCTTCCGGTGATTATAAATTACAACAGGATAATGTATCAACACCTTTCGAGCCGATACGTTGTCAGCATTTTGTAACCGAATCTACTTTTGGCTTGCCGGTGTATCGTTTTCCGGAAGCAGAGCAAACACATACCGACATCAATAACTGGTGGCAGAAAAATAAGGACGAAGGCAAAGCCAGTGTGATCATTGGTTATGCATTGGGCAAAGCACAACGAATCATCAAGCATCTGGATCCGGCGATCGGAACGATCTACACACACGGTGCCGTAGATAATTTAAATCGCCTGTTGTCAAAAGACGGACTGGAGTTGCCGCCGACGGTGCGTGTAGCCGGAGAAACAAATAAAACATTATTCAAGGGAAACATCATTGTAGCTCCGCCATCTGCTATTGGTACGCCCTGGCTTAAGCGCTTTGATCCCTTCTCCGTGGCCATCTGCAGCGGCTGGATGCAGCTCCGTGGAACTCGCCGGCGCAAAAGTGCCGACAGAGGTTTTGTATTGTCCGACCATGCCGATTGGGACGGACTGAATACGGCAGTGAAAGAAACCGGAGCCGAAAATGTATATGTGACACATGGCTATAAATCCGTATTTGCAAAATGGCTGCGCGAAGAATTGAAAATTAATGCTGTTGAAGTAGACACCTTGTACGAAGGTGAATCACTGAATGAGGGCGAAGTAAAAGACAACAACGAAACCGATCCGGAATATGAAGAAGTTCGCTGAGTTGTTTACAGAATTGGATCAAACCACCAAAACCAATGCAAAGATCGATGCGCTGGCCGAATATTTTCGTGCAGCTGATGCGGCTGATGCGTTATGGGCAGTCGCATTATTAACAGGAAAAAAACCAAAACGTACCGTTAAAACTTCCGAATTGAAATTGTGGTCCATAGAATTATCGGGCGTAACAGAATGGATCTTTGAAGAATCGTATCATGTAGTAGGCGACCTTGCCGAAACAATCACGCTATTATTACCCGCATCTGAAACCCAAACCGATTATTCGTTGAGTGGAATGATGGCGTTGTTAAAAACATTGGATACAAAAACAGAAGAGCAACGAAAGAATATTATTCAGGAAATCTGGTCGCAGCTGAGCACCGCCGAACGTTTCGTGTTCAACAAACTGATCACGGGAAGTTTCCGTGTAGGTGTTTCACAGCAATTGGTGATCAAAGCCCTGGCAAAGAATTATAAACTGGTTGAAAGCAATGTGGCGCACCGCCTGATGGGAAACTGGGTGCCGGAAACTTCCACGTTACAAAATCTCTTATTTAATACAGAAGACGAAGAAGATCTGTCGAAGCCCTATCCGTTTTATCTGGCGTATCAATTGGATGTGCCGATGGAAACACTGGGCAATATCGCTGACTGGCAGATCGAATATAAATACGACGGTATCCGTGGACAGATCATTGTGCGCAAAGGCGAATTGTTTGTGTGGTCCAGGGGCGAAGAACTTATGACGGATAAATTTCCTGAGTTTGAAATCTTAAAAACAGCGCTGCCGGACGGTACCGTGATTGACGGCGAGATTCTGCCATTCAATGGCGATGAACCGATGCCGTTTCACGTAATGCAGACACGCATCGGCAGAAAAAATCTCTCAAAGAAAAGTCTGGCCGATGCGCCGCTGGCAATGATGTGTTACGATTTGCTGGAGTACAAAGGAAAAGATGTTCGTCCGTTGCCGATGAGCGAGCGCAGGAGCCTGCTGGAAGAACTTATCGAGGAAATAAAAAACACAAACCCGGATGCAGCGGCTGTATTAAAATTATCACCTGTCTTTGCATGCACCACCGTAGAAGAAATGATCGCATTGCGGCTTGCTTCCCGCGACCGCATGTGCGAGGGTTTGATGCTTAAACACAAAGACAGTTTGTACGAAGCCGGCCGAAGAAGAGGCAAATGGTGGAAATGGAAAATAGATCCGCTGAGTGTAGATGGTGTGCTGATCTATGCACAGCGCGGCCACGGACGGAGAGCGGATCTTTATACCGACTACACCTTTGCGGTTTGGAGCGGCGATGAACTTGTTCCGTTTACCAAAGCTTATTCCGGCTTGACCGATAAAGAACTGGTAGAAGTAGACAGTTGGGTGAAGAAAAACACCAAAGAAAAATTTGGTCCGGTGCGCAGCGTAACACCAGAGCTTGTTTTTGAAATTGCCTTTGAAGGCATCAATCCATCACCACGTCATAAATCGGGCGTGGCGCTACGCTTCCCTCGAATCCTGCGCTGGCGCAAAGACAAAACAATCAAAGATGCCAATCACAAAGAAGATTTATTGGATCTTATTCAGCAATTATCAAAACCTGCATGACACAGAAAGAGATACTTGCCTGGTTCAAAGATCAACAGTGGAAGCCACATGCATTTCAGCAGGACACCTGGAAAGCCATGCTGGAAGGCTATTCCGGTTTGGTGAATGCGCCAACGGGCAGCGGTAAAACCTATTCCGTGTGGTTTGGTATTTTACTGGAGTATCTGCAAAAGCATCCCGATTATAAAACGAAAACAAAACAAGGTTTGCAGGCGATCTGGATCACGCCGATCCGTGCGCTGGCCAAAGAGATTCAATATGCAACCACACGTTCGTGTACGGATCTGGAGATCCCCTTTGAAATAGCCATCCGTAGCGGAGACACAACTTCGTCGCAAAAGACAAAGCAGAAAAAGAATATGCCGCAGCTGTTGGTGACCACACCGGAAAGTCTCCACTTACTGCTGTCGCAGAAAGGCTATGCGGATGTATTTAAAAATCTCTCGACTGTAGTGGTGGATGAATGGCATGAGCTGATCGGTTCCAAACGTGGTGTGCAGATGGAGCTTGCATTATCGAGGCTGAAAGGCTTGAAACCGGATCTGAAAATATGGGGTATCTCTGCAACCATCGGCAATCTGGAAGAGGCAAAAGATGTGCTGCTGGGCAATTATGGAAATCCTACAAAGATGATTCGTGCAGAGTTGCCCAAGCGTGTAGAAATTGAAACCATCTTTCCGGATAAAATTGAAAACTTTCCATGGTCTGGTTTTGTAGGCACAAAGCTGTTGCCCAAAGTAGTACCGATCATTCACAGCAGCCATTCAGTTTTAATTTTTACCAACACCCGTTCGCAATCTGAGATCTGGTACAGACAACTGCTGGAAGTGGCGCCGGAGTTTGCGGGACTCATAGCGCTGCATCACGGTTCACTGGATCAGAAGACACGCACGTGGGTTGAAGACAACCTGCACGCGGAAAAATTAAAAGCCGTGATCTGTACATCAAGTTTGGATCTCGGTGTAGACTTCAGCGCGGTAGATACCGTTGTGCAGGTTGGCAGTCCCAAAGGAGTTGCACGCTTTATGCAGCGCGCCGGGAGGAGCGGACACAGTCCGGGTGCGTTGAGTAAAATTTATTTTGTGCCAACGAATTCCCTGGAGATCATTGAAGGTGCTGCTATGCGCGAAGCCATCAAACGCAATGTGGTAGAGAGTCGCATTCCGTATATACGGAGTTTTGATGTGCTGGTGCAGTATCTGGTGACACTTGCGGTATCCGATGGATTCCTTCCTGAAATGATTTATGCGGAAATTAAAAAAACATTCTGCTACGCAAGTGTTACACCCGAAGAATTTGCCTGGGCCTTGCAGTTTATAACCAACGGTGGAAATTCGCTGGATGCGTACGATGAATTTCATAAAGTTGTTGTAGAAGATGGCGTGTATAAGGTAACCAGTAGATCCGTAGCCACGCGGCATCGGCTTTCCATGGGTACCATTACAAGTTATTCCGCGATGCAGGTAAAATACCTGAGCGGCAAACGTCTGGGCAGTATTGAAGAACATTTTATTTCGAAACTGAAACCCGGCGATGTATTCTGGTTCTCGGGAAATAATTTAGAAATCGTACACATCCATCACATGGATGTGCTGGTGCGCAAGAGCAAAGGAAAAAAAGGATTGATCCCAAGCTGGCAGGGTGGACGCATGCCGCTGTCTTCCCAGCTTTCAGAAATGATCCGCTATAAGATCGATCATTTTTTTGATGGGGGAGAAATGAAAGAAGAAGAATTAAAAAAACTGAAAGAATTGTTTGATTTACAGGCGAAGCGATCGCACCTGCCAACCAATAAAGAATTCCTGATCGAATACGTGCAGAGCCGCGAAGGATATCACGTGTTTATGTATCCCTTTGAAGGACGGTTTGTACACGAAGGAATGGCAGCTATTGTAGCGCGAAAGATTTCAGAAATTCAGCCGATGACATTTTCTGTTGCCATGAATGATTACGGATTCGAATTATTATCCGATCAGGAAATACCGATTGAAGAAGCACTGGAGCTGGATCTGTTCAATATTGAAAATCTGGAAAAGGAAATACAACTGAGCGTGAATGCAACAGAAATGGCACGCAGACGGTTTCGAGAAATTGCATCCATAGCAGGACTGGTGTTTGAAGGCTATCCGGGCAAATCAGCTAAGACGCGTCACTTGCAGGCCAATGCCGAATTATTTTTCAAAGTGTTTGAACAATACGATGGAGGTAATTTGTTATTACGACAGGCATACGACGAAGTGCTCGATTTTCAATTGGAAATACAACGCATGCGTAAAGCATACAACCGAATCAATGAACAAAAGCTTGTATTGATGTGCCCCGAGAAAGCTACTCCGTTTGCTTATCCGATCATGGTGGATCGCATGCGCGGCAAATTCACGAATGAAAAACTGGAAGACCGTTTATTTAAAATGAAAACACAGTTGGAAAAATAAGCATGCAGATACAAACACTTACTATCAATAACAATACCTTAGAACTACTGCCGCAGAAAGCCATTTACTGGCAAGAGATAAAGACGCTTATTGTTTCCGATCTGCATTTAGGAAGGCTTCACATTTTCGTAAGCATGGCTTGGCAATTCCGATGGAATCCGGCATTGACGACCTGCATCACTTAGATGCACTGCTTACAAGCTATCTACCCAAACGACTGCTTATGTTAGGTGATTTGTTTCATAGCGACTACAACCAGGAGTGGGAGTATTTCGGCGCGCTGCGTAAAAAATTCTCGGCAATCGAATTTCAATTGGTGCGTGGTAATCACGATATATTAAAAGACCACCACTATGAAAAACACAATATAGAGATGCATCAAAAATCTTTGTATGAGCACGGATTGGTTTTTTCTCATGATCTTATAAAACTGCAAAAAGAAGAATTCTCCATCAGCGGACATATACATCCGGGTTTTGTGCTGCACGGAAGAGGGCGCCAAAGTATTACGCTCCCATGCTTCTATAAAAAACAAAATACACTCATCATGCCCGCCTTTGGACGATTAACAGGCCTCGCCCACATGCCCCATGCAGAGGATGCAGAAGTTTTTGTACTGACGGAGGAAGCGGTGCATCGGCTGTGAGGTTACGTCGTTAAGATTTTTAGACCTTGGAGGTTTTTAAAACCTCCAAGGTCTAAAAATCTTAATCGAACATTTAAAAGAGAAACGATTTTTTTATTAACTTACATTTTTATAACCAGCTACTTTTATTTATGTCACAACTAGCATTAGTACCCGAAAAGGTATATCATGTTTATACGCATGCCAATGGATTCGAAAATCTTTTTTACAACGAAGACAATTACCACTATTTTTTAAGAAAGTATGAAGAGTATATTTTGCCAATTGGAGAAACATATGCGTATTGTCTAATGCCGAATCACATTCATTTTATGATTAAGATCCGGAGTGAAAAAGAAATTCTGGAGTATTTAAGATTGAAGAGGTTGAATAAACTGAAGGAACAAGGAATAGAGGAGGAGGAATCTGCCGACGAGAAACGAAACCTTCAAAATTCTAAAAACCTTGGAGGTATTTCGGCTAATATCAGCAAACAGTTTAGCAATTTATTCAATGCATATACAAAGGCGATCAACAAAAAATTAAATCGCAAAGGCAGCCTTTTTACACCGAACTTCAAACGTAAAGAAATAAATGATGATCGTTATATGAAACAATTGATCGCATACATTCATAAAAATCCTGTACACCATGGTTTTACAAGTAAGCTAACGGATTGGCCATATTGTTCTTATCATAATTACATTTCAGAAGAAAGGGCATTTATAAATTGTCAGTATATGTATGATTGGTTTGGCAGTAAAGAATTATTTGTTGATTTTCATAAAAAAATTCAGTTGCCTGTTAAGCTTGTGTTAGATTAGTACAATAATCTTGAGAGCAGACCTTCAAGGTTTTCAAAGCCTTTAAGATTCCTAAATAAACACAAACAAAAAATGATTATAGATCACAAAATATAAAAAGCTTTAGGCCCACATTTGTTGGTTTGGGAATACTAATATTAAACATTGGCTGCTATGTTTATTGGTACAATACATAAACAATTTTTGGATTCAAAAATAAATTGATTGAATACAGTATCTCAATTCAAATACTGCTTCTTATACTGCACCGGACTCACTCCAACTTCTTTTTTAAACAAGCGCGAGAAATACGGAAGATTTTCGAAGCCTAACGTATAGGCAATTTCACTGATGGAATTTGAATCCGTTACCAATAAATTTTTTGCTTCAGAAATTAAATAAATATGAATCAGTTCAATGGCTGTCTTGCCCGTTTCCTGTTTTAACAGGTCACTTAAATAGCGCGAAGAAATGTTGAGTTGCGATGCCAATTGCTTTACACTCGGGAGCCCTTTGTTTTGAAGCGATCCATTGGTTGCATATACAGATAATTGCTCATTGAATTTTGACATCAGCTTACCCGAAAGTGATGCGCGGTTTATAAACTGACGTTTGTAAAAACGCTGCGAATATTTTAAAATAGAATCGATGTGTGTTAAGATAATATCTTTGCTGTAATCATCGGGGTTGGCATGATACTCGGCTTCTATTTTGGAGTATAGGTCCCAGATGATGGTTTCTTCTTTTAGAGAAAGGTGCAGTGCCTCGTTTGATTCGTATTCGAAGAAACCATATTTTTTTATTTCAGAATGCAGCACATGTCCATTAAGATAATCTTCATGGATATAGATCATAAACCCATCGTCTGCAAGTTCGATGTTGTTGAAGGCAATAACCTGTCGCGGCTTGATAAAGGACATGGCTCCGGAATCGTGATCGTAGCGGGTGCGGCCGTAGACCATTTCACCTGATTTAATTTTTTTAAAACCGATCATATAAAAATCACTTGTAAATTCTCCTTGCTCCGCTCTGGAACACGAAGCATCCTTAAGACATTTAAAACCGCTGAACAATGGATTTTCAGGTGCAGGAAATCCATACGCGCGATGCATTTCACTGATACTTTTAAAATGTTGCATAAAATAGCTTTTAAAATTTTAACCGTATAACCGGCAACACATAATGAACTCTTCAAGGGTTTTAAACCTTGAAGAGTTTGTGTTTGATTAATCAAACACAAAACAAGAAGAAATAATTACTTACCGTGCGCTTTTTCTGCAACTTCTTTCCAGCTTTCCCAGATTTCCATACGCTCGGCATATACCTGTTTGGCCCAAGGCAAACCAACTTTGCCTAAAAACAAACGCAAAGGAGGATTTTCTGCTGCAGTTAGTTTCAACATTGCTTCTGCCGTTGCTTCCGGCAAACCGGTGCCCTCATCAGTAAAACTTGCAAATAAAGCAGCTTTAACTGGCTCATACGCAGGTATCGATGCTGAATGCGTTGCTGAACCCGAACCGAAGTCAGTTGCGTATCCGTTTGGTTCAACAATGGTTACTTTGATTCCAAATCCTTTTACTTCACTTGCAAGTGATTCACTTAGGCCTTCTACTGCCCATTTGGTAGAATTGTATAAACCCAAAACCGGCACAGTAGCAACGCCCAGCGCACTTGAGATCTGTATAATGTGGCCCTTACCTTGTTCTCGCATGATTGGCAGTGCAGCTTGTGTAACCCACAACAAACCAAACACATTGGTCTCGAACTGCTCACGGGCTTCCTGCTCGCTTGCCTCTTCAACTGCGCCGAACAATCCGTAGCCGGCATTGTTGATCACAACATCCAGACTGCCAAAATGTTCTTTTGCTTTTTTGATCGCAGCGAAGCTTGCTTCCCGGTCGTTTACATTTAATGAAAGCGGTAGAATCTTATCGCCGAATTGTTTAGCCAGATCGTTTAACGAATCTGTGTTTCTTGCTGTAGCAACTACATTATCGCCACGTTTTAAAAAAGCTTCTGCCCAGATCTTACCAAATCCTTTTGATGCACCTGTTATGAAAATAGTCTTTGTCATTTGAGTAATTGATTCGTGAATGAATGAAACAAAGGTATTCGGCATCACGCAGAAGGATTTATACAAAAGTCAGAATAAAAGATACATTTTGACTTTATTGAAATCGTTTGCTTACTTTAAGCTTTCAGTCAACAGAAAAGATACTATGAAACGAATTTTTAAGATTTTTACTTTTATTGGCGCAATTGCTTTTGTTATAGGAGTGGTTTTTCTTGCGGTACTTTTCTTTACTACTCGAAAGCAAATAGACAACATGAACAGTGCTATACATGTTTGTATTGAATTGAAAGAAGATATACCAAATTTAAAATCGGCTGAAATGCATATGTGTGATGAGGTCAATGTATTTACATTACAAGCCCTGAAGGATACTGTTTCTGAAAATATCGGAGTTCCATATAAAGAATTTCCATGCAAGACCCGATTCAGATATATTTTTCAAGACAGCTCTTCAAAAGAAATTCCAATAGAAGATTTTGATTGTGCGGGGTGTTCGGGTACGCATGCGTATACGCTAAGCATGGATTCGGTTACGTATACATATATGCCTTGAATATCTAATACTAAAAACCAATAAAAAACCTAAGCATACATTTATAAGCATTAAACAATATGAAATATATAGCAATACTTTTTTCTGCAGTACTGTTTGTTACTAATCTGGAAGCACAAACATTCAAGCAGCAATTCAACGAAAGTTTTTCAAAAAAAGATACTGCTGCGCAACGGCGTGTTCTTGAAAATTGGGAAAAGACAGACAACAATGATGCTGAATTATATACCGCATACTTTAATTATTATGTGAACAAGAGCAGAAAAAATGTTCTTACGTTAGGCTCAAATCCAGGTAGTAAAGAATCCTTTCAATTGGTTAGTAAAGACACTTCAAGCAAAGAAGAAATATTTTTATATGAGGATATGTTTTATGATCCTGAATTGTTAAAAAAAGGGTTTGATTATATAAACCTAGGCATACAGAAATTTCCTGCACGACTTGACATGCGATTTGGAAAAATACATATGTTGGGAAAGATTGAAAATTATGAGCCGTTTACAAATAATATTATTGAAACCATTCATTACTCTGCGAAAATAAATAACCAATGGACGTGGACAGACAATAAGAATGTGGAAGACCCCAGGAACTTTATGCTGGGAAGTATTCAAGGATATATCCTTCAATTATATGACACAGAAGATGATTCATTGTTAGACAACATGAAACGGATTTCAGAAGTAGTGTTAAGCTATTATCCGGATAATATTGAAAGTCTGTCAGATCTTTCTATCGTTTATTTACTTCAAAATAACTATGACCAGGCATTGGAAGTATTGTTAAAAGCAGAAAAAATAAACCCTAAGGATGCCATTATTTTAAATAATATTGCTCATGCATATAAGCTAAAAGGTGACAAAAAAAATTCTATTAAATATTATGAAGCGGTAATGAAATATGGAGATGAAGAGGCAAAAAAATTCAGTCAGGATCAAATAAACAAATTGAAGAATAAATAAAGAAACCCCGCTGATGTGGCGGGGCTCTTTTGTTTTACTCTTCTATATGCGGATTATGTTTTTTAAAGACCTGACTATCGCGGGTATTTTTTTGCACTGTAATAACCGCAAACAGTGACAGCAAAAAAGAGAAGGCATAAAACCCTTTTTCACTCGGCAGCAATTCTGCATTCCATAAACCAATTGTTAAAAGAAGAATGGAAAGCAAACTGGAGAACCACGCTAAACCAAAATAAATATCGGTTACTGGTAATTCTTCAATTCTGTCACGTACTGCTTTTTGCAGAGATACCACCGAAAACAATCCGTACATAAGTACCGTAAAGTAATATCCCTTTTCATTTAACATCATATCTGATCGCCACAAGCCTATCAAATATCCGATCATTCCAGCTCCGAGTGCAACCCAGGATGCACCGATAAAAGCACTTGATGGTTTCTGATTCATAATTCGTCTTTTGTTTAAATTGAATACCCAAAAGTAGAGCGATTCGCATTCTGCGAAAAGCATATTTTAGATAAAAACAGACTGTTGTAATTTGACAATATGCCAAAAAAGGTCATTTATGATGTAATTGTGATGCAAAAACAGACTTTTGAAGTTGTTTAATTGGAACAAAGGAAATGCCTCAATGCTATAATCTCCAACGATGGAAACATAAAAGAACAAGAATAAGACAAAGACAAGTAGAATTGAGAGAGCAAAACGATTCATCATAACGAATAAGCAATTCAGTATTAAAAATTCTTCTTTGTTTCCATTTCTTAAATACGTAATTTTTTGAAATCAAATTACTTAAACCTGCATTGCAATGTTTGCTCTAATTATCCTTGTCATATTCGCCGCTATAATCATCTTTTGGTTTATCGGAATTTACAATTCGCTGATCGGACTTCGTAACAGAAGAGAACAAGCGTTTTCTGATATTGATGTACAATTAAGACAGCGCAGTGATCTTGTTCCTCAATTGGTTGAAACAGTAAAAGGGTATGCAGGTCATGAAAGCAAAACGCTTACAGATGTTATTGCTGCCAGAAATAGCGTATTAAGTGCAACATCCATTGATGATAAAATAAAATCGGACCGTCAGTTAACATCTGCCTTGCAAGGCTTGCGTGTAACGGTTGAAGCGTATCCGGATCTGAAAGCAAACCAAAACTTTTTGCAGCTGCAGAATGAAATCAGCGACATAGAAAATAAACTTGCTGCTGCGCGTCGCTTCTTCAATGCCGCTACAAAAGAATACAATACATCTGTAGAGTCGTTCCCTAACAACATTATTGCCGGTCGGTATGATTTTAAGAAAGAAGCTATGTACGAGTTAACTGCAGAGAAAAGACAAGCAATGGAAGAGCCACCAACATTTAAATTTTAATTCAGGAAACAAAAAGCGTGAAGTACATCGGTATTCAAAAACAAATTCGAAGGAACAACAGAAAATCTCTGTTGTTGCTTTTTTTATTCCCGCTTATACTGGTTGTGTTAGCTCTTATACTTACAGGTTCTCCCGAGGTTTCGTTTCTGTTTATATGTTTGTCAGCCATTTGGTTTGTGATCGCTTATTTTTTTCACAACAAAATGATCGAACGTGCGACTTCTTCCGAAGCCATGTCGCGGAGAGAAAACCCCAGAGTTTATAATCTATTAGAGAACATGTGCATTTCGCAAGGTATGGAGATGCCAAAATTAAATATCATCAACGATGATTCATTGAATGCTTTTG
>Ga0247817_10001078_pt1 | contig 14575 bp, 13 predicted proteins | sample UWRJL212509R1_FD_178010 | JGI IMG/M metagenome (GOLD analysis project Ga0247817, IMG submission 178010) | Plant litter microbial communities from Arlington Agricultural Research Station in Wisconsin, United States - UWRJ-L212-509R-1 | ecosystem: Environmental > Terrestrial > Plant litter >... | reverse complement strand
CAAGCTCGGACTCGTGGAGTTCCGTGAAGATCACACCGAACCACCGTTCCGCAAGGCCCACCTCCGGCCCGTCGACGGCGAGGCGACTGACGCCGGTGATGAAGAAGCTGATGAGACCGCAGACGAGGCGGAACTCGCGACTCAGGTTCGGGGTACGTACTTCTACAAGCAGTCTCAGGTCGCGGTGAAGCATCTTCGGAACTTGATAGGCGCAAAAGTATTCAACAACCCGAAGGACCACGCTGAGCTGTCGCGCATATTCGAGTACGTGCTTGGCGGCAAGGACGGAATCGTCATGGACTTCTTCGCTGGCTCGGGCACGACGGCCGAAGCGGTCTTCGCCCTCTGCGAGCGCACCGGGCTCAATTGCCCGGTGATCCTCGTGCAGCTCCCTGAGCGACTGGAGGACAACCTCAAGACGGCGACCGGCTCGTCAAAGACGACGATCCAGAACGCGATCAAGCTCCTTGAGAAGCTCGGCAAGCCGCTGACGATTGCCGAACTCACCAAGATCCGGATTGGGAAGGCAGGGGAACTCGTAGTCGCGAACCGCAAGCCGTCCGATTGGAACGGCGACGGCGGTTTCCGCGCCTTCACGATCGACACGAGCAATTTCGCCGATGTCGCGATGACGCCCGACACTGCCGACCAGGCCACCCTCGTCGACCTTGTCGAGAGCGTGAAGACCGATCGCTCGAGCGAGGACGTGCTCTTCGAGGTACTCATCGACTGGGGGCTGGACCTCTCATCGCCGATTTCCGTTGGGCCGGTCGGTGGCCACGAAGTGCTGTCGGTGGAGGACGATGCATTGCTCGCGTGTTTCGATGATGACCTTGATGACGATCTAATTCGCAATCTGGCGAAGCGCAAGCCGCTGAAGGCCGTGTTCAAGGACAATGCGTTCGCCACCGACGCAGCCCGCATCAACGCAGGACAGATCTTCGATCAGCTCTCGCCCGACACGAACGTCAAGGTGCTCTGACCGGATGAAGCTCCAATTCAAGATCCAGGACTATCAGACCGCTGCGGTCGACGCGGTCGTCGAATGCTTCCGTGCCGTCCACCGTCAGCCCTTCGCCGACGGCATCAAATACAAGATCGACCCGGGTCGGACACTCGGACGAAAGGCCCACACTGAGCTCGGCCACGGTGTCGATGAAGCTGCTGCGCAGTCGGGTCTTCGCAACACAGACCTCGCGCTGAGTCCCACCCAGCTGCTCGAAAACATCCACGCTGTGCAGCGTCGCACGAGCGGACTTGCGCTGTCGTCAGGCCTCGTTCTCAGCCCGGCCGCGAATCTGAACCTCGACATCGAGATGGAGACCGGCACTGGCAAGACTTACGTTTACATCAAGACGATCATGGAACTTCACCGCCAGTTCGGCTGGTCGAAGTACGTCATCGTCGTACCGAGCGTCGCTATCCGGGAAGGCGTCAAGAAGTCATTTGAGATCACCGCTGACCACTTCCTCGTCGAGTACAAGAGGCAGGTGCGAGCATTCGTCTACGACTCTGACCACCTGGAGGAGGTCGAGACGTTCTCGTCCGACGATGGCATCCAGGTGATGATCATTAATGCCCAGAACTTCAACCGCGATGCGAAGAAGGCCGACGATGATATTGATAGCAAGGGCAAGTCAGCGGGTCTCAAGATGTTCAAGACCCTCGATGGTTTCAAGTCCCGACGCCCGATCGACGTTATCGCCGCGAACCAGCCCATCCTCATCATCGACGAGCCACAACGCCTTGGCAGCAATCCGAACAAGCCGAGCGAGACGCTGAAGGCGCTCGGACGCTTCAACGCTCTATTCGCACTCCGGTACTCGGCGACGCACAAGATCGAGCACAACAAGGTGCATCGTCTCGACGCGCTCGATGCGTACAACAAGAGGCTCGTCAAGAAGATCGCGGCTCGCGGCATCAGCGTGAAGGGCCTTGCGGGAAGCAGTGCGTACCTCTACATCGATGGTCTCGAACTCGGCAAGGGCGCCGACTTCCCGAAAGCTCGCCTAGAGCTCGAAATCCAGACCAAGAGCGGGCAGATCGTCCGGAAGACGATCAAGGTGCAGAAGGGGTCGCGTCTCCACGACCTCTCCGGCGGTATCGAGGCGTACAAGGACCTCGTCATCGATGACGTCGACGCGAACAACGACATCGTCACGCTCCTCGACGGGCAAACGCTCACCGTCGGCCAAGTTACGAATGACGTCACCGACGAGCAGAAGCGGCGACTGCAAATCCGAGAAGTGATCCGCGCCCACCTCGACAAAGAGCGGCAGCTCTTCGGACTCGGGATCAAGGTGCTGTCGCTCTTCTTTATCGATGAGGTCGGGAAGTATCGCGATTATGCGCAACTCGATCGGCTCGGCGACTATGCCCGAGTCTTCGAGGAAGAGTATAAGGCGCTCAAGGCGGAGCGGCTGAGTGAACTCAACGTGGATGAGGTGGAGGAGCGATATCGTGCCTTCCTCGAGCGAGACGCGGTGCGAGACATCCACAACGGGTACTTCTCCATAGACAAGACCGGTCGCTGGGTCGACAGTGACACCTCAGACGCCTCTGACGAGGCGAAAGGTCTCTCCAGGGATGCCGAGGCGTACGACGCGATCCTGCGAGACAAGGAGAAGCTCCTCGACCTCGACTTCCCGCTGCGTTTCATCTTCAGCCATTCGGCGCTCCGCGAAGGTTGGGACAACCCGAACGTCTTCACTCTCGGCTTCCTCAAGAAGGGCACCGCCGGCGACTCGCGCCGCCAAGAGGTTGGGCGAGGACTTCGGCTGTCTGTTGATCAAAACGGCGACCGCACTGACAACCCCGTGACGGTGCATGAGATCAACGTGCTCACAGTAGTGACGGAGGAGTCGTACGTCGACTTCGTCGCTGGCTTCCAACGGGAGACGCTCAGCCTCCTCAGCGCGCGCCCCCGGAAGGCCACCCCGGAGGTCTTCGTCGGAGCAGCTCTCCTCGATGTGGCCGCCGGGACCGAGCACAAGATCACACTCGACGAGGCGAAGCAATTACAGCACTGGCTCATCAAGCATGACTTCGTCGACTACGACGAGCAGCTCACGGACAAGTGGATCGGCCGTAAAGATCTGCCCGAGATCCCGGCGCTCCCGCCCGTTTTGCAGCCATACTTCTATCAGGTCGCCGAACTCATCGACGCGCTTCACGTCCAGGCGCCCAAGGTCGATGACGGACGCAAGTCGAAGGTCGTCCCGATGAACACGGCGAACTTCAGCAAGCAGGAGTTCCAGGACCTCTGGAATCGCATCAATCGGCGGGCCGTCTACCAGGTTGAGTTCGACTCGCAGGAGTTGATTGACAACTGTATTCGCGTGCTCGACACCTCACTTCAGGTCCTACAGATGCAGTACGTCGTCGTCGAAGGCACGCAGCGGGACGTGATCGAGGTCGACCAGCTCGAATCAGGTGAGAGCTTCAAGGTTGCGCGCACGAAGGTCGAGGAGTCGTCGCTTAGTGCCAGCTCGACGGTCCTTTACGACTTGCTCGGAGAGATCGCCGAGAAGACCAAGCTCACTCGTCGCACTTGCGCGACGATCCTGAGCAGCATTACGCCGGATACCTTCGCGAAGTTCCGCCAGAACCCCGAGCAGTTCATCGCTGAGGCTTCCCGACTCGTGAACGAGCAGAAGGCTGCGGCCGTCGTCAAGCACATTGAATACGACCTGCTCGACGACCGCTACGACTCCTCAATCTTCACGAAGGACCTCACCGCGCGGGACTTGTCGAAGGCCGTTCACACTCCGAATCGGAACGTCTACGAGTATGTCATCGACGACTCTGAAGTCGAGCGGGCGTTCGGAGCTGCCCTCGACGTCAGCGCGGAGGTAGTCGTCTACACGAAGCTCCCGCGCGGCTTCAAGATCCCGACCCCGCTCGACGACTACAACCCAGACTGGGCGATCGCCTTCAAGCAGGGTTCTGTCAAGCACGTCTACTTCGTCGCAGAGACGAAGGGCTCCCTCTCGTCGCTCGAACTCCGAGGCACCGAGAAGGCCAAGATCGACTGTGCCCGCAAGCTCTTTGAGAAGCTCAATGACGCGGCCGATACCCCTGGTGTTAAGTACGACGTCGTCACTAGTTACGACCAACTACTACAACTCGTGGGGGCGTAGCGATGGCGATCGAGTTGTACTGCACCCAGCGATTTGAGGTTGCGCCCGCGGTGATTGAAACTGGATCGAGGGCGTAGACATGGCTACATCGTTGAGCTTGACGAAGCGGCGAGGTGTCATATCCGGCATTCGCCTTGGGCAGGCTGTGCTCGCAGTTGCTGTGCTTGTAATAGTCGCTCTGATGGCGGGCATCAACCCGCTGGCAGAGTGGTGGTTCTGGACGGCGGCGATAACGGTGATAACCGCGGCAGTCGCGGAACCGTACTACACCGGACCCACCGCAGCCCTTCTGTACGGTGTGGGTGGCCTCGCTGCAGGTATTGCCGCGAATCAGCATGATGTCGAGCCTCTGTGGATCGCGTACCTTGCTCTCGCTGGTGTCGTTAGCGCCGCGGCCATCATCGCGATGGTGCTGCAGAGCGGGGCTGTTGGAGAGGCAGCCCGGTGGGTAGCGACCAGGTTCGGTCGTCCAGTCTGGCTCGGTCTCGCCGCGGTAACGATCGAACTCATCCGTGGTGTGACAGATCGCACCCTTCCGACGACAGCGCTCATAGCCGTTGGCGTGCTCATCGCGACCGTCATCAGCATGCCTGACTGGTATCGCCTGATCATCACGGCGCGGCCAGGGATCGGCGGACTCACCATCGTCGAGTCGGCGGTCGAGCCGAACCTACTGCTCATTTCGTCGACGGCACGCCTAACTGCGGGGCAACTTGTTCAGGTCCAGGGCCGCGGCCGAGCGGATGGAGTCGTCGTCGGCAACCTCGCACATAAGTCCGGCAACCGGGTGCAGATCGCCCTGTCGTCGCCGTGGACCGCTGTCGTAGAAGCTAGCGGCGATCCAGTTGAGGTCGAGCTCCTCGATAGCAGCGACGGCCCGGTACTCGGACTGGCCGCTGATGGATCTACAGACAAAGTCCTTGATTTGCGATCCTTTGGCGCACTTACCCGTGGAGACACCGTCTACTGGATAGACGCAGCATCGTCGCGAAGGTATCTGTACCAGGTGCGCGGGCTCGATCTTCGTCAGTTGGTCTGGGATGGCTCGACGGTGATTGCGGAGCACGCGCGAGCCGGCTTGCTCGGAACTGTGGATGCAGCGGGCATTGTCCCCGACTATCGGCTACCGTCCCCCTTTGCCCCTGTTTTCAGCGCGGCAACAGTGACCGCCGATCTGCCGGATGGCTACGAGCGGATCGGCCGCATAGCTGGCACGCAGGTCCCGATAGGCATCTCAGTCTCAAGCTTGCGTGGACACCATCTTGGAATCCTCGGCATGTCGGGTATGGGGAAGAGCACGATCGCGCGTCGGGTACTCCACCTGCTCAGCAACGGCGGAACCGCAGTGGCGATGGACGGGACAGGTGAGTACCGCTCCCGCTACGGCCTGGCGGGATGGGATGTCACGGCTGGGCTTACCACCGACGGCGAGTCAGTTTTTGAGCCCGCAGCGGGATCTTCGACCGATAAATCGCTGGCTGCTCAGGCTCGTGATTTCATCAAGCTAGCGACGAACACGGCGTTCCAAGAGTACAAGGAAGGTACGCCGCGGAACCGTAGCATCTTGATCGAGGAGGCGCACTCGTTTCTGCCCGAGTGGAACTTTGTGGTGGCGAGGGGCGAGTCGGACATCGTTGCGGAGAGTTGCCGCATGATCCTTCAGGCTCGGAAGTACGGACTCAACTTCGTGCTTGTTTCCCAACGCACGGCCGTCATCAGCAAGTCCGCCATCTCACAGTGCGAGAGTTACATCATTCTTCGAACGCTGGACGAGACTAGCCTTCAGTACGTCGAATCCGTTGCCGGTACCGAGTATCGCGATGTCGCCTCTAGCCTTAAGCGCTATCAGGCGATCTGCGTCGGACCCGCATTCAGTACCTCAGTGCCTGTCGTAGTCGATCTTGACCCCGCAATCGAGCTTGCCATTGATGACGCTCCTGAGGAAGACAACCCTCGTGCCGGTCTAGGGCGCCCCGAGAATGCTGTGGCCGCGGTATTTACCCCAACCCAGGAGGTCGTCGAAGTTGGCCCGGCAATAACCGGGACTGCTGTCGGTTTGATTGACTCCTGACTTGTGAGGATTTCGGTTCTCACGGAAGGATGTTCACCGTGCCAGAAGCTTTCCCTCTTGGGTTCCGTCGTGACGTTGTTGCTGTCGCCCGAAAGAACGAGGCCCCCATCGCCCGGGTCGCTAAAGACTTCAGGATCTCGGAGTCGTGTCTGCAACGCTGGCTGAAACTGGCCGACATCGAAGACGGCAACCGGCCCGGGGTCACCCAGGCCGACTCGTCGGAGCTGCGGGAGGCGAAGAAACGGATCCGACTGCTGGAGCAGGAGAACGAGATCCTTCGTCGGGCGGCCGCGTATCTGTCGCAGGCGTCGCTCCCAAAATGATGTTCCCGCTGGACCACGAACTGGCCGCCGACCGGAGAATCCCGGTCGCGGTGACCTGCCGGGTGATGGGCTTCTCCGAGCAGGCGTTCTTCGCCTGACGCAAGAATCCGCTGTCGCAACGCGACTGGGACAACGCCCACCTGATCAAAGCCGCCCTCGCGATCCACGGCGACGAGCCCGGTTTCGGGTATCGATTCGTCGCCGATGAGATCGAGCCCGAGTCCGGCATCACCGCCTCGGAGCGGCGTGTGGGGCGGCTGTGCTCCCAGCAACGGATCTGGTCGCATTTCTCGAAGAAGCGAGGACTTAACCGCAAAGCCGGCCCGCCCGTCCACGACGACCTCGTGCAACGGCAGTTCACCGCGGACCGGGCCAACCAGCTGTGGCTGACCGGCATCACCGAGCACTGGACCGACGAGGGCAAGCTCTACCTCTGCGCGATCAAGGACCTCTGGTCGAACCGGATCGTCGGCTACTCGATCGACTCGCGGATGACCGCGGAGCTTGCCGTGAAAGCTTTACGGAACGCTGTCGCCGTCCGCGACGTCGACGGAACAACGCTGCACTCGGACCGGGGATCGCAATTCCGGTCGAGGAAAGTTTGTTGAGCTGTTGCGCCATGAGGGCATCACCGGGTCGATGGGCCGGGTCGGCGCCTGCGGTGACAATGCGGCGACGGAGTCGTTCTTCGCCATGCTGCAGAAGAACGTCCTCGACAAGAAGCGATGGTCGACTAGGCAGGAACTGCGACTCGAGATCGTGCTCCTCGGTATAGCGAAGAGAGCGGTGTAGTCCTCGGATCTCGATTACCAACACGAATAGGCGATGAGCAATTGCATACGAACGATCTATGCGCAGTGAAAAGTTTGCAACGAGAGTAATAGCCACATGCCATCCACGAATGAAAGTGCGCACCGGCAGTTCAAGGTGAAGAAGGACAACGGTGAGTTTTAGAATATGAACTTCACCGGTGGCGGCGTGAACTGGGAGCGCTCAGACACTCCGTTCGACGAACCGGATCGCAAACAAGAGTTTCACCCCTCAGCGGGTGGTGCGACGAACACCGTTCATGCGATCGGGTCAGTGATCGATGCTCCTGCGAGCGTCGGCATGTGGTGGGAAGTCCGACAACAGCGCCTTCTTAGTGAGGCCGTTAGCGAAGAGACCCGACGAAGTGCTTTTTTCGCCGAAATGATTGCGCGTTGGGGAGAGATTCATCGGGGAGGTAAGCACCTGGACTTTCGCGTCACTGAGTACCTGGCGCGGGAGGCCCGTGAAACGATGGACTCCATTATCGCCAGCAAGCGAATAGCGCTGCCGCAGTCGATGCTCTACGAGCTCGATGTAGTCCAAGAAGCGCTTCGGTCATTCCGCTCGCTGATCCTCACCCAGTTTGAAACTTTGTCTCGGGATACTCGGATCGACCTCAATTCACCATTGGAAAGGTCATGCCAAGTCGAGAGCTGGACATGGATTTCATCCGCTTGCTAGGCGCTGATCCATCCATCGAGTGGACTGAGCGCGTTCGAGCGAAGACCACGGGTGATTCCGATCGCGCCCTGACCGAAGCGATGCGTCCGGATGTCTTCCTAGCGCGTGTTTTCCCTCACAAAGAACTGGCAGCTCCGGAACTGAACGACGCAGAGAAGCAACATAATGTGTTAGAGGTCCTGATTGGTCTCATGGCGCCGGCGCTTCCGCGCTTGCTCGTAGCCGATTCGAAACCGGATGCGTCAGACAGACGGGATGCATTTCGGGAACTGGCTCTATTGCCAGCCGAGGTTGCGCGCGTTCAGGCACTCAACTCCGCGTGGCTGGCTACAAGCGCGATCGTCGAGGAGAGTTTCGGTGGTGAGTCGCACGTTCAGGTGCAACTAAGTTCCCGTGGACTGGCGTTGGGGCTCGCCCCGAGCAAGTCGGCGCTCGAAATCAATCGGCATTGACGTTGAACAAGCGACCGCAAATTCGCCAACGTAGTCACCCGTAACCTCACGAAGAGAAATATGGAAAAGCTGGCGACGCTGCCTACCTGGCATTCAAAATGCGGTTCGATCTGTCTCGGACCGTGGGTACGGCGAACATCGTCAGCGGGGACTCTCGTGACGAACGATCCACGCTGATCGGTGGCAGCTTCTTTGCGGCGGCGCATGGAGCGAGGTTGGGCGGGCGCCGGGTATCGCCCAAAGCGGTTCAAATGGCCATCATTTATCCATCAAAAACGACCGTGACCGACTCGATGTGACCGCGTACAATCGAAGCTAGCGAACCGCCCGGTTCCCTGTAAAATAAGGGAATCCGAGGGTTCTCGGAGACTTTCGGCAACGACCAGAAATGGGGTCTGAACCCTCCAGGTGGCCGCAGGTTCAAATCCTGTCAGCCCTCGCCCGGCAAACAAGAAACGCCCTTCTTCGGGAGGGCGTTTCTTCGGTATGTCGCTCGAACATCTCAGGCGGTCTGGGGCGCTCGTGCCCCCAGCACGTAGTCCACTGCCGTGTAGAGAACATCGATTTCGGTCTGCAGCCGCGAGTCATCCGCCGGAAGTGCCTGCCCGATTGACAAGCCGCTGACCACGGTCAGCAGGAATCGAGCTCGCCGTGCGTTATCTCCCTCCGGGAGGGAGCCCTCGTCACGCAGCACGGTGAGGCAGAAATCGACGCGTCGGTGCAATTCGCTGTCGATGGCCAGATACTCCTGGCGCACCGCTTCGGTCGGCTCTGATTTCATGTAGCGGTCGACCGCCAGAAGCCAGTCCTCCCGCGGATTGGAGTCGCTGGTCTGGGGAGCGAGGATGTTCTGAAGAGCGGCGACGAGCCGATCCCTCGCTGGAATCGTCGAGTCGTGGATACTCTCGGAGGAATAGACGAGGTCGTAGACCATCGGAAGCACGGCATCCATGAGGGCTCGCTGTGTCGGAAAGTGATGACGGAGCGACCCGGTGCTCACCTCGGCCCGAGCGGCGACCGCGCGAACGCTCATCGCCGCACCCGGACCCTCGCCGAGCAGTGTTGCTGCAGCCCACAGAATGCGGTCTCGACTGTTGAGTCCTGCCGGGATTTCGCTCATTTTGCCCTCCATTACACCGTACTAGTACGCCGTGATATTATCATCCCATTGTCACCAATACAGTGTGTTGGTGGCTCCATGAATGCACTAGGGACGGGTGACGACATGTTCGAGGAATGGAAGCGGGAGAGGGCCGTGAAACGGGTGCGCCCGGGAGACGGTCGCCCTCTCGCACCCTTCCGCTGGTGGAATCTGCTCACGGGTCGCAAGTTGTTTTTTCTTCCCGCGACGGAGCTGAAGGGTGCCGCTGCGGAATACGCCGTCGACATCTACCTCTCCGGAAAACAGTCGGACAGCGACGGCTATGGAAAGGCCCACCTGTATCGAGACGGGCGGCATTTCGCCGAGTCGAGGCTGCCCGCGGTCTTTCCAATCGAGGGTGGCTACATCGAGATCGTGACGAGCATGTCGGGGCTGCGGCGCGCACACTTCGTGCCGGTCGACGGCAGCGAGGTTCAGCTCTCTGCGGATCCGAGCTCTGCCGTGGGACGACGCCTTCGATTCGACCGTGAGCATCCTGCGGTGAGCCGGGGGATTGGAGCACTATCTGTTCTGGCGCTCATCATCGGGCTTGGCCTCAACCTCCTTCAATTCCTTGAGCCAGTGCTAGGAATTCCGCCCATTGTGGAGCGTTTCGGTCGATTCGAGTCGCCCATTCACCTGCCGCTGTGGCTCAACGTCGCTCTCGGCCTCGCCGCAGGCTTCGCGAGCGCAGAACGTGCACTGCGCTTGCGATACAACTGGCTGCTCGACGCGGGCAATTGATGCCGGTCTCTTCGGCATCCATCACGACACCATCCATCACCACACCAACAAATACGAAAGGCATCAACCGTCATGACCGCAATCACTTCTAGCCCTGCCCCAACGGGCGCATCAAACCGCCCCAGCATTCCACCCGACATGGAGTATCACCGGGTGCTCGCTGGAGATAAGCGACAAGTCGGGCGCGGAATCCTCGCGATAGTGCTCCTGCTCGGAGGCATGCAAGTCTTCACGATCTTGTTTGCAGTCGGAGTGTCCGTCTTTGAAGCTCACCGCGGATACACCACACCCGTCTTCCGTGGCACCGACTACACGCCGCTCTACCACGCGGTCTCGTTGGCATCCGTGGCACTTCTGATTCCCTGGAGCATGGTCATTCAACGTTGGCTCTACGGTGTGCGGGGCGCTTCGCTCCACTCGATCGTTTCCCAGTTCAGGTTCGACCTCATGGGGCGCTCCCTGCTGATCCTCGGACCGATCGTTGTCGCCGTCTTGGTCGTCAACGACTACTTAGACCCGACCGACAAAATCGCGATGGACCACACGACCGCGCTGTGGCTGTTCGCCACGAGCCTCGTCGTCGTTCCGCTTCAGGCTGCCGGCGAGGAATACGGCTTCCGTGGTCTGCTGTTTCGCGTCGCCGCCAGCTGGGGCCGTGGGGCTCGCACCGGGCTGGTGCTTGGACTCGTCGTCTCCGGTGTGGCGTTTGCCATTGTTCACATCTCGACCGATCCGTGGCTCAACCTCTGGTACCTCGTCTTCGGTCTGACCACGGGAATCATCGTCTGGCGCACCGGAGGTATCGAGATCGCCGTCGTGCTGCATGCTCTGTTCAACACCATCGCGTTCACGCTCGATGTTGCGGTGCGCACGAACTTCGCGTCGGGAGCAAACCGCGAAGACGGCGCTGCGGGTCCGTACATGCTCATCGGTGTGTTCGTCTGGATCGCTATAGCCGCCGTTGTGTGGTTCGTCACGCGCAAGTCGGGGCCTGCTCGGACGCCCTCGATTCGGGAGGGTGCCGTGAGGGCGCGGGTGTAGGGCTCCCGTTTGTTGAGCTTGTCGAGAGTTGGTGAGATAGAGCGGAATTCGTGTCGGTCTGCGCTTCGACAGGCTCAGGGAACGGGTGGCGGCTCAGGGAACGGGCGGCGGCTCAGGGAACGGGTGGGCGATTGCTCAGGGAACGAGGAGGTCGCACCCGGGGTGCGGCGTGCGCGCTAACCTTGCTTAGCAAGCCGAGGCTCATTCTGCGCGCCCACCCAATGCGGGGTCGTCTACGAATACCAGTGAGCGCATGCACTACTGATGGGTCGATCCTGCCCCGTCTTTCCCGCGAAACCGGAGCAGTTGATGAACCGACCACAGTTCTTGAGTGCTCGTCCCTCGGACGACGCCACTGAGAACGAAGGCATCATCAGCCCGGTCGGCACCGGCTACGCCCACGCCAAGTTCATCCTGATCGGCGAACACGCGGTCGTACACGCCCGCCCGGCCATCGGCATCCCGGTGCATCGCCTGCTCGTGCGTGCCGACGCCCGCGTCGTTCCTGGTCTGCTGCGCCTCGAGGCCGGTAACTACTCCGGACCACTCGACTCAGCCCCTCGCAACCTCGACTCCCTCGGCGCCGCTATCCGCAACGCCCTCGCGCACTGCGGTCACCCCGAGCGTGGCATCGCCGTTCGCGTCACCAACAACATCCCAGTGGGCCGCGGACTCGGCGCAAGCGCCGCCGTCGCCAACGCCATCGTTGACTCAATCGCCGAACTCCTCGGTACAGAACTGAGCGAAGACGAACGATTCGCGATCGTGCAGTCCGCCGAGCGGGTCGCCCACGGCAACCCAAGCGGCCTCGACGCCCGCGCCACCCGCGAGTCCGGCCCGATCCTGTTCGAGAACGGCGCGATCACCCGACTGGACGCCGCCTTCGGAGGCATGTTCGTGATCGCCGACACCGGCATCCGCGGGTCGACCAAGGTCGCTGTCGATGACGTCGGGGCGTTCCTGCGCGAAGATCCCGAACGCGGCACCGCACTGCTCGACGAGCTCGAACAGCTCACGCGCGACGCCGCGATCGACCTCACAAGCAACCGCCACGAACTCCTCGGAGAGCGGATGTCGAAGGCCCACGCCATCCTCACCGAACTCGGTGCCGGCCACCGGTCACTCGACACGCTCGTGCGCGCCGCGATGAACGCGGGCGCGCTCGGCGCGAAGCTCACCGGTGGTGGGCAGGGCGGCTGCATCGTCGCGCTCGTGCGCACTGCCGACGAGGCGAAGAGCCTCGTCGAGACGCTCAAGGCCGTCGGCGCAACGAACTGCTGGATCTCGACCCTCGGCGGCCACGCCGCATGAGGGCAACGGCCGAGGCGAACCCGAACATCGCCCTGATCAAGTACTGGGGCAAGGCCGACGCGGCCTTGAACCTGCCGGTCACCGGCAGCCTGTCGATCACGCTCGACACCGCTCCGACCCGCACGACGGTCGAGCTCGATGCTGCCCTCACCGCCGACGAGCTCGTGCTCGGCGGCACGCGCCAGTCCGGTCGTCCGGCCGAACGCGTGAGCAGGTTTCTCGACCTGGTGCGCAGCGCGAGTGGCCGCGGCGAATACGCCCGCATCGACTCGGTCAACCTCATCCCGACCGGGGCCGGCCTCGCGTCATCCGCGTCGGGATTCGCGGCGCTGGCCGCCGCAGCCTCCGCGGCCTACGGTCTCGACCTCGACGGCCGCGCGCTGTCCCGGCTCGCGCGGCGCGGATCCGGGTCGGCCTCGCGCTCGATCTTCGGCGGTCTCGTGCAGTGGTTCGCGGGCGACGACGCCGCATCCTACGCAGAACCGATCGACCGGGGCGCGCTCGAACTCGCCATGGTCGTCGCCGTCATCAACGACGGACCGAAGTCTCTCTCGAGTACCGAAGCGATGAACCGCACGACCGGCACGTCACCGTTTTATCCGGCGTGGGCGTCGTCGAATCCGGTGCAGCTCGCCGAGATGCTTGCCGCGATCACCCGCGCCGATTTCACGGCCGTCGGCGAGCTGACCGAGTCGAACAGCCTGCGCATGCACGCCACCATGGCCGCCGCCTGGCCGCCGGTGCGGTATCCGACCGCCGCGAGCGTCGCACTGCTCGACGCCGTGCTCGCCCTGCGCGCCGATGGCATCGAGGCCTACGCGACGATGGATGCCGGGCCGAACGTCAAGGTGCTCTGCCAGCCGCGCAATGTCGAGGCGATCACCGCGCGCCTGTCGTCGATCGATCCAACCGCGCGCTTCCTGTCGGCGGGTCCCGGCCAGGGCGTGCGCCTGCTCGACTCATGATCGAGACCCGCGCCCCGGGCAAGCTCTTTGTCGCGGGGGAGTACGCGGTCGTCGAACCCGGCGGCTCGGCCATCGCCGTCGCGGTCGACCGGTTTGTCACGGTGCGAGCCACGGATGCCGCGACCAACGAGTTGCGCTCGGCCCACTACGGCGCCGACCCGTTAACCTGGCGCCGTGACGGTGACGGAATCGTCGTCGACGGAGCCCGCCGCCTCGACGCCGTTGCCTCAGCGATCGACACCGTCGAGGCCTTCGCCATCGCCTCCGGTCGCGCCGAGCGCCCGCTGTCCATCGAGATCGAGAGCGGCCTCGACGATGTCGGCGGCTCCAAGTTCGGACTCGGCTCGAGCGCCGCGGTTGTCGTCGCCACCGTGTCGGCACTCGCGCGAGCCTACGAACTCGACCTCGATCGATTCGCGATTCTGCGGATGTCACTCCTCGCCACCTGGCGCGTGACTCCCACCGGTTCCGGCGGAGACATCGCGGCAAGTGCCCTCGGCGGCTGGATTTCCTACCGCTCAGCTGACGCCGCTGCCGTTCTCGAGCGCTACCGCCGGGTGGGTGTCGCCGCGGTACTCGCCGAACAGTGGGATGGCCTGCTCGCCGAGCCGCTCCCAGCCCCGACCGGTCTCGACTTCCTCGTCGGCTGGACCGGATCACCGGCCTCGACCACCTCGCTCGTCGCGAAATCGCGCGTCGACCGTCACGCTTCGGATGCCGACTACCGCTCGTTCTTCGCCGCAAGCACGCAAACGGTCGCCTCGCTGGCCGACGCCATTCGCGCCGATGACACCGCGGCCATCGAGCACGGGATTAGGCATGCCCGCGCTGGCCTCGCGGGCTATGCGGCGCTGTCGGGCATCGAGATCGAGACTCCGGCGCTGGCCGAGCTGTGTG
>Ga0247817_10001077_pt1 | contig 14576 bp, 13 predicted proteins | sample UWRJL212509R1_FD_178010 | JGI IMG/M metagenome (GOLD analysis project Ga0247817, IMG submission 178010) | Plant litter microbial communities from Arlington Agricultural Research Station in Wisconsin, United States - UWRJ-L212-509R-1 | ecosystem: Environmental > Terrestrial > Plant litter >... | reverse complement strand
CATTAAAACAATCTGGCAGTTAGTATTTTTTGCCTGATTAATTGCCGATTTTACAGCACTGATGGTATCTTCTTTTAGTGTGGTAGGTATAAGGAAGTTTTTCATAAGTATAATAGTTTAGTTTATACTTACAAAATAACTTTATCTATATAAGAAGGGGCTTAACCTAAAATTAGAATTTCCTAAGATCTAACATTAGATTTTTTAATGTTACCTTTTTTAATTATGTCTTTTCTAAAAATAAGGGTTACGATAGTTCCTTTATCCTGCTCAGACTGAACCTGTATTTCGCCACCGTGCATACGAATGATTTTAGAGGCCAGGGGAAGCCCTAATCCGTAACCATTGTATTTAGCGGCAATTTTACCTCTAAAAAAGGGTTCATACAAATGCGGAATATCTTCTGGTGGAATACCAATGCCGATATCATTGATCGCAATTTTAATCATTTCGTTATTAGCCGAAAGACTAACAAAGACCTCGTTGTTATCCGAATATTTTACACCATTTGTTATAATATTATTGATAGCGAGTTCTAATAATGGTCTGTTGCAGGGAATTAGTAAAAGACTAGAATCTTGCGGTATAACATTTAGTTTAACACGTACACGATTGTCCGGATATATCTTGTCTAAGTTTGATTTTACGTCCATTAAGAGTTCGTCAATACGAGCAATATCCAGCACTTGTTTTTCGCCGTCATAACCGGTTTGGGTTAATTTCAATAAGCTTTCTGTTAAGTTTCCTAATCTTGATGCCTGACTATAAATATTTTCCAATGAACCAATATACTCCTCGACTGCACGTTCTTTTAGAAGCATGATTTCAGCTTCTGCAATAATGGTTGTAATGGGTGTTTTTAGTTCGTGAGAAGCATTATTTATAAAGTTAGCCTGAATCTCGAATGAGGTTTCAAGCCTGTCCAGCATATCATTAAAGGTTTCGGTAAGATCTGATATCTCGTCAGAATTTTTAACTTCCGGCAATCTATTGTGCAGGTTAGAAGCACTAATTCTGTTTACTTCTTTTGTTATTCGTGCTACAGGATTAATAACTCTCTTTGCTAGGAAACGACCTAGAAAGAAGGCTAAAAACACAAAGGCAATACCTCCAAAAAGCATGATTTTTACAATATAGACTGTTGTCGTTGCACCTTTTCTGTCCCGTGCCGCAACAACTACCATGTATTTTTGATTCCGCTCTTTGAAAATTTGTCCTAAATAATACTTGTTATTAATTTCGAAGTAATCTCTTCCGGTTTTTAAAACATTGGTATAAAATTTATTAGGAAGATTTAGATTTGTATTGTAATCAAAAGTATTGGCGCTGCGTATCTGAAGAACATACTCTTCTTCTTCAATTAGTTCTTCAAGCCCGTTTTTCTTAAGATTACTATAATATCTAATCTTTTCAGGATCGTTTTGAAAATGAATAGATGCTACAATTTTTGCTCTGTCATCCAGTCGTTTTAGAAAATAATAACGGTTATTTCCTTTAAATAAAACGAAAACAATAATACACAATAGCAAAGTACTAAAGGTAGAAAGAGCAACGTAAGTAAAAGTTATTTTCTTTCTGATATCCATATTATGACTTTATAACATAACCTAAACCTTTCATGGTATGAATAAGTTTCGTAGCGTAAGGTTTGTCTATTTTTTTTCGTAAGTAAGTAATATAAACATCAACTACGTTGGTATTCATATCAAAATTAATATCCCAGACATTATCGAGAATCTGATCCCGAGATACAATGTTGCCTGTGTTTTTAGCAAGGTAATAGAGTAGTTTAAATTCTTTAGCGGTTAAGATAATCCCTTCTCCATCTCTTTTTACGGTCTTCGCCTTGCCGTTTATTTCTAAATCACCAATTATTATAGAATCAATTTTTTCATTGTCCTGATTGGCTCTTCGGTTCAGCGCATTTACTCTGGCATCTAGTTCACCAAATTTAAAAGGTTTTACTAAATAATCATCGGCTCCGGCATTTAATCCGGTCACAATATTTTCTGAAGTTCCCAATGCTGTTAGTAGCAATACGGGTACAAAATTTTTGTTGGCACGTAATCTTCTGCAAATTTCAATTCCGTTTATATCCGGAAGCATAACGTCAAGAATTACAACATCAAAGCTATAATTATGAATCATCTCCAGGGCAGTTTTACCGTCCATAGCTACGCTCACTTCATTATTATTTTCAGCAAATCCTTTCCGTAAGATGGATAAAAGATTTGGTTCATCTTCGACTATAAGTAGTTTCATGGTAGTACTAGTATAATTAACAAAAATAACAATTGAGATTAAATTTAAATAACCAATACTTTATTATTATGATTTAATTGTGAAGAAAAGAGTTTTGAAGCTTTAAAATTATTTTAAAGCTAATTAATGAAGAGAAGAATGAGAAAGTCATACCTTTATTTTACGAACGGTTGCAAAATACACTCTTTAATTATTACCTTTTCACCTTTAAAAATCATTACACTAGTCTTGAAAAAAGAATCTGAATATTTCCCTGACAAACAATACGAAAGCATAACTTATGGCAAGGATGAGCTGAATTTCAAGGATTTTGAATGCTGTACTTTTACCCGTTGTAATTTTTCGGACTGCGTTTTCTTAGCAGTAACTTTTATTGATTGTATTTTTAACGACTGTATTTTTAACGAAGCTAAAATCAATTATGTTGCTTTTAGAACGGTAAGTTTTAATCGTTGTGAAATCAAAGAAGTAAATTTTGCCATGTGCGACAAACTCATTTTCGAAGTTCATTTTTACGATTGCATTTTAGATTTTTCTAAATTTTATACGCTAAAACTTAAGGGTACAACTTTTATCAATTGCAGCTTAATTGCTGTAGATTTTATGGCAACTGATCTAACGAGTGTTCTTTTTGACAATTGCGATTTATACCGTTCTGAGTTTGACAAAGCAATCGCCAACAAAGCTGATTTTAAAACCAGTTACAATTATACTATCGACCCTTCTAAAACAAAACTAAAAAAGGCAATTTTTGCCTTAAATGAAGTGAAGGGATTATTATTCAAACATGATGTGTTGGTTAGTTCTTAGTTCTTCAAAAAAAAAATCAGCTTACACTGATTTTTTTTTGATTTATATTTTTTTCTCCATTACATAATCTTCCATCAAATAACCATTCCCGATATCTATGTTTACTTCATCGGCAACCTCAAAACCTATTTTTTTGTAGAAATTTAACGCTTTATTAAATCGGTTTACATTTAAAATCAAAGCTTTAGCATTTTCTTTTAAGGCCATTTCAGTAATTTTATCTATTGCTTTTTTACCAATTCCTCTTCCTTGTGTTTCCGGCGAAAGATATATTTTATGAATTTTTGTTACCGCGTCACCATTATAATTATGCTCTACCGATGTAAATCCTAATTTGATATCATTCTCAAAAATCAAATAAAATAGTTGTTCTTTTTTATCAAAATGTGCTGATAATGCTTCTTCAGAATAAATTAGATCCAGCATATAATCTAATTGTTCTTTCGATAAAATTTCACCATACGTAATGGGCCACGTCGTGTGTGCCAGTTCCTGAATGAAGGTAATATCGCTTACTGATGCTTCTAAAATTGTAACCATGTTGTATTCTTAAAATTTTTATTTAAAGAAGATTATCCGTGAATAGTTTCTCCTTTTCCGTAATTTGTGATAATTGATTCTTCAAAAGCCAGCCATTCTCTCCAACGTTTTTCGACATCGATTCCAACACCATATTTTCTGGCGTAAGTTATAAAAGTGGTGTAATGACCTGCTTCACTTTCCATTAAATCTCTGTAAAAAACAGCTAACTCTTCGTCCTGAATATTTTCTGACAATACCTTAAAACGTTCACAGCTTCTGGCTTCGATCATGGCGGAGAATAACAATCTTTCCACAAGGCCTGAAACGCGGCTTCCGTCGCCACTTTTTTTCATGTACAGGTACAATTCGTTTACGTAATCGTCTTTTCGCTCGCGTCCTAATTTTAATCCTCTTTTGATGATTATATTATGTACCTGCTCAAAATGATCTATTTCTTCTTTGGCCAAAGCCAATAAATCCTTTACTAAATCCTGATGTTCTGAATTATTCGTGATTATTGTTATCGCATTGGTCGCTGCTTTTTGCTCGCACCAAGCATGATCTGTCAGGATTTCTTCAATGTTTTTTTCTACAATATTTACCCATCTCGGATCTGTTGGCAATTGTAATCTTAGTACGCCCATTTTTTTAAGTCTTAAAGTTTTTAAAGTCTATAAAGTGGTAAAGTCGAAAGTAGTAAAGTCATAAAGCTGAAAATCTATACTCTAAAATTTAAAAAAGCCGAAGATCAAAACTAAAATAGCAAATTTACATTTCCCATTTCAAGACTTTCGACCTTCGACTTTATGACTTTAAGACTATCTTTTAATATACGAAAATCGGTCTTTCGCTCATCATTTCGTTTACTTCGTTTGCTACTTCTTCGATTACAGCTTCGTTAGTGTGATCTGCAAGAACTTTATCGATTAAAGCTACGATAGTTTCCATATCTTCTTCAACTAAACCACGAGTTGTGATTGCAGCTGTTCCTACACGAATTCCTGATGTTATAAATGGTGATTTATCATCAAAAGGAACCATGTTTTTATTTACTGTAATTTCTGCTTTTACCAATGCATTCTCTGCTTCTTTTCCAGAAACATTTTTGTTTCTTAAGTCAATAAGCATCATGTGGTTATCAGTTCCTCCGGAAATAATATTATATCCTCTTTTTACAAAAGCATCTGCCATAGCATTTGCATTTTTTTGCAATTGCATTGCATAAGTAAAGAACTCATCTTTAAGTGCTTCTCCAAAAGCTACAGCTTTAGCAGCGATAATATGCATTAATGGTCCTCCTTGATTTCCAGGAAAAACGGCTAAGTCTAATAAAGAAGACATCATTCTGATTTCTCCCTTTGGCGTTTTTAATCCTTGTGGGTTTTCGAAATCTTTACCCATCAAAATCAAACCTCCACGTGGTCCACGCAGTGTTTTATGTGTTGTTGTAGAAACAATATGACAATGTGGAATTGGATCATTCATCAATCCTTTCGCAATAAGACCTGCAGGGTGAGAGATATCAGCAAATAAGATAGCTCCTACACTGTCAGCAATTACTCTGAAACGCTCAAAATCCATATCACGAGAATAAGCAGATGCTCCTGCGATAATTAATTTTGGTTTCTCTTTAGTTGCAATTTCCTGAATTTTATCATAGTCTAAACGACCTGTTTCAGCATCTACACCATAAAAAACAGGACGGTATAAACGACCTGAAAAGTTTACAGGAGATCCATGTGTTAAGTGACCACCATGAGATAAATCAAATCCTAAAATAGTATCACCAGGATTTAAACATGCATGGTAAACTGCTGTATTTGCCTGAGATCCTGAGTGTGGCTGTACGTTTGCATATTCAGCACCAAATAATTCTTTAGCTCTGTCAATTGCAATTTGCTCAATAACGTCTACTACTTCACAACCGCCGTAGTATCTTTTGCCAGGATAACCTTCAGCATATTTATTAGTTAAAACAGAACCAGCTGCTTCCATTACTTCGTCACTTACAAAATTCTCAGAAGCGATAAGTTCTAATCCGTGAATCTGTCTGTCTTGTTCCTCTAGTATAAGGTCAAAAATTTGTTCGTCGCGTTGCATTTTTTCGTTTTTCGTTAATTTCCTGCAAAAATACAAAAAAACGTTTGTCAAACTGTTAGATTATGATATATTTGACATACAATTTTTCAACAAATAATTAACATTCACATGCCAATAACCGCTAACGATATTAAAAGAAAATCATGGTTAGAAGTGCCTCAAAATAGCGACTTCCCCATTCAAAATATTCCTTTCGGGGTTTTTCTTACCAAAGAAAATGTCGTTACAGTAGGAACTAGAATTGGCGATTACGCTATAGATTTAGGGGCCTTACAACAATTAAACTATTTTGAAGGAATAGATTTAACAGATGATATGTTCATGCAGGACACGCTTAATGATTTTATTTCTGACGGAAAAAAAACATGGCGTTTAGTACGAAACCGTATCGCTGATATTTTTGATGCGACGAATCCGCAACTTAGAGATTCAACAAAAGACCGCGATATTGTTATTTTTAAAATCGATGATGTAGAGATGCAATTGCCGGTTCTAATTGGTGATTATACTGATTTTTACTCTAGTAAAGAGCACGCTACAAACGTGGGAAAAATGTTCCGCGACCCAGAAAACGCATTGCTGCCAAACTGGTTACACATTCCGGTTGGGTATCATGGAAGAAGTTCTACTATCGTTCCGTCTGGAATTCCGGTTCACAGACCAATGGGACAAACTTTGCCTGCCGGCGAAAAATATCCTGTTTTTGGTCCGTCCCGTTTAGTAGATTTTGAATTAGAAACTGCTTTTATTACTACTGATGTCAATATAATGGGAGAAAACATCCCTACATACGAAGCCGAAGATTATATTTTTGGAATGGTATTATTGAACGACTGGAGCGCACGTGATATTCAAAAATGGGAATATGTACCTCTTGGACCATTCCTGGCTAAAAACTTCGCTACATCAATTTCTCCTTGGATCGTTACAATGGATGCTTTGGAACCTTTTAGAACTAAAGGACCAAAACAAGATCCGTCGCCGCTTCCGTACTTACAAACAAAAGGAAAGAAAGCATTTGATATTAATTTAGAAGTTTCTATAAAACCGCAAGATGGTGAAGAAACAATCGTTTCTAAATCAAACTTTAAATATTTATACTGGTCTATGAGCCAGCAGTTAGCACACCATACTTCAAACGGATGTCGTATAAATTCTGGTGATATGATGGGCTCTGGTACTATTTCCGGTCCAACTCCTGATAGTTTTGGTTCTATGTTAGAATTGACTTGGGGAGGAAAAAATCCATTAAAATTAAATGATGGCAGCGAACGTAAATTTATCGAAGATAATGATACGGTAATCATCAGAGGTTTCTGCGAAGGCAATGACGTTCGTATAGGTTTTGGAGAAGTAGCAAGTCAATTGCTTCCTCCTTTCGTGAGACAATGAAGAGAAGATAAATTATCTGAAGAGATATAGAAAATATAAAACCTTGGCTTTCACCAAGGTTTTTTTTATATCAATACGTTTTTTAAGTTTAACCCATGCAAAAAAATTTACTCCAAAACCACTTTTACCCAAACTAAACGATGATATGAACTTGATTCACGTTTTTCAACCAATTCCGACATTGGTTCCCCTTTAGCAGGCCAGAATATACCACTATTGACAACCTTAAAACCAAATTTGGAAGGTAATACATAATCAGCACGCATTCTCCAAAAGGCAGTATGGTTAATTCCAAAAGGATTTTCAGGGCTATATTCGGCACCACCTTTGCTTGCAGGTGTTGGTTCACTATTAACTTTCGGATGATCCAATAATGACTTTATTCCTTCTGCAATAGCGCTTCCTTCAACTGGCGAAGCATTTTGATCACCCATTATAACAAATGAAGAATTCTCAGCTAAACCGCCTTTTACGCCTTTATCATCATAAATATACGAAGCAGAATCGCCTGAAATATAATCTTTCCAGAGTCTGATTTCATCATGATTTCTTTTTCCATTGCGATCTTCGGCACCATCAAAAGAAGGAGGTGTAGGATGACTGGCTAAAATATGAACCGTTTTCTTGCCAATCTTAACAGGAACATCCCAGTGCGATTTCGAAGATAATGGAAATTGCTCCCATGCTTCCTTACTATACCAATCTGATCCATCTGGCTTTTTGATAAGCAATGCTCCCGGCATGTCTTTCCATTTGAAATTTTGAAAAGTACGTACTGCCTTAGCATCGATAGGATATTTTGACAAAACCACCATCGCATATTGCCCCGGATACATACCAAAACCCCAGGCATCATTTCCAAAATTGTCGGATTTTCCGTCACCGTTCAAATCATAAGGACTTGGCTGACCAGTATTCACCGTTGAGTAATAATAGTAAGGGTAATCAATTGTCTTTGCTCCTCCTTGACTTACTTTCAAATAATTTTTAACAAACGCTTTTACACCAAGTTTCGGATTTTTAATGTAGTCAAACTCGTTTAGCAGAATAACGTCCGGCCTTACAGTCTGAATAATCTGGGCGATATTTTTGATTTGAGCATTATTTCCTGATTCAAGCTGATTGATTAATACCTGTTCAGAATTTCCTTTTGTACCTCTTGGGAAATAGTTTTCAGATTCCATACTTACATTGTAAGTGGCAAATGTAAGTTCTGTTTTTTGTTGTGGATGTGACTGTGAGAAAAGAACTCCTGCAGAAAGCAAGGAGAGGGTAAAAAATATTTTATTCATAAGAAATTGAATCTGCATTTCTGCTTTGTTAACTGCGCGAATATAAGAAGGATGTTCGGAACGCCCCGTAGTATGCATGTTAAGTATATGTCAATAAAAAAGAATCTCTCAATCCTGAAAAATATCGTGATTGAGAGATTATATCATAATGTAAAAAACTTAATCTTTTTTTGTCTTGACGACCAAAACAAGCTAAGCAGGTATTTGCTGACTTAGGCAATGTAATGTTCCAAATCCCCAGATGAAATCAATACAGCTAATTCCGATTACTTCTCTGTCCGGGAAACATTCTGCCAAAATGTTTAAAGCAACACGATCGTTGCTGTCATTAAAGGTAGGAACTAAAACGCAATTGTTTAGAATTAAAAAGTTAGCATAACTTGCCGGCAATCTTAAATCTTCAAAATCGATACGTTTTGGCATTGGCAAGGCTACAATTGTTGGCGATTTACCATCTTCTAACTTCGCATTTTGCAAGCGTTTCAGGTTATCTTGTAGTGGTTGGTAGTTTACATCGTTTTTATCTGTTTCTACAATCGTAACAATTGTATCTTCATTTACAAATCGGCATAAATCGTCGATGTGTCCGTGGGTATCGTCACCGGCGATTCCGTCACCTAACCAAATTACATTGGTTACACCAAGATATTCTTTGAATACTGCTTCGTAATCTTCTTTAGTAAAATTTTTATTTCGAACCTGAATAGTCGGATGCATTAAACATTCTTCAGAAGTTAATAGTGTTCCTCTACCATTTACGTCGATGGCACCACCTTCTACAATTACTGGTTTTCCTTTATATGTTACTTGCGTTAAGGGCACATCGATACAATCTGCAACCTTAGACGGAACAAATTTGTCCAGTTGATAGTTTTTGTATTTTGCCCATCCGTTAAAATTAAAGTTTAGTGCTTCTCTTTTAGAACCATTTTTCACAATAATTGGTCCTGAATCACGCATCCAGCTTCTATTGGTTTTATGAATGATATAAGTGATGTTTGCATTGTTTACACGAGCTCTTTCGAGCATTTCGGCAACTTTTTCTTTTAGCTTTTCGTCAGCAACGACTAAAAAGACAGTTTCAAAAGTGGCTACTTTTTTAATAAATTCTACAAAAGCCCATTGTACAGCTTCATATTTTCCCGGCCAGTCGTTACCATTATGCGGAAAACACAACACAATTCCTTGCTGCTTCTCAAATTCTGCTGGAAATCTTCTATTATTTGTTGACATAAAAAAAGTTCTAATTTAAAAGAGAACAAAGGTAATCATTCAGAAAGGATTTTAAAAGAGCACCAAAGTTTTCTTTAATTTTTGAAAATAAAAAAACTAATTCGTTTAAATTTTACTTACAAAAGTCTCGTTTTTTTAGTTTTATTTAACAAATTCTCACAAAAATAAATTAAAATATGGGAATTATATAAAATCTGATAAAATCGATGCAACTTCTTAACTAAATCTATCATCTATGTTTGTGACGAGCAAAAAACAGCTCAAAAAAACAAATTAAATTTATAAGATATCATGAAAAAGAAATTAGCAACTGTATCACTTTTACTTCTAACTATTGCAGCCAGTGCTCAAGACATGGCAACAACAAATGTAATTACATCGCAATCAACACTTGAAAAACCAGCATACGATAAATGGTCTATCGAATTAAATGGTGGTATTAATAAACCTACCCGAGCTATGACACCAGGATATGCTACTTCTACATTAAGCCCTTTTCATGCAGATTTAGGAGTAAGATATATGTTTAATCCTAAATTTGGGGTAAAACTTGATGTTGGATACGATCAATTTCAAGAAAGCGATAACAGTTCTCCTTTCGAGAGCAAATCTATCAGAACAAGTTTACAAGGAGTTGTAAATCTTGGTAGAGCATTAAACTTCGAAACATGGACTAATACAATTGGACTGTTAGCACATGGTGGTTTTGGAGTTTCTCAATTAACTTCTGATAATGGTTTTGATGGTGAAGACTATATGGGACATGGAATCCTTGGTTTGACTGGTCAAATAAGATTAAGCAATAGTATTGCTTTAACTGGAGATTTAACGGGAATCGTAAATGGAAAACAAACTTATAACTTTGACGGAATGGGACGTCCTGCAACTGGTTCATTTGATGGTGTACTATTAAATGCTTCTGTTGGTTTAACATTTTACTTAGGTAAAAACGAAAAACATGCTGACTGGTTCTCTGAAGAAAACGAAAGATTAAACAAATTAGAAGACAGAGTTACTACTATCGAAACAGGACTTATTGATACTGATAAAGATGGTGTAGCTGATCTTTACGATTTAGAGCCTAATACTGCTTCGGGAGTTGCTGTAAATACTAAAGGGCAATCTATTGACACGAACCAAAATGGTGTGCCGGACGAGTTAGAAAGCTATTTAGAAAAAACTTACGTTCAAAAAGGTCAGGAACCTAAAAACAGTAATGTAGAACAATTGATTAATGATGGTTATGTAAATGTTTATTTTGACTTTAACTCATCTAAACCAAAAGATGCTTCATTAGCGGGTGTTAACTTTATCGTTAAGTACTTAAGAGACAATCCTTCTAAATCTGCTGATATCGTAGGTTACTCAGATGAAATCGGAAATACAGATTACAACACTGAATTATCAAGAAAAAGAGCTGAAGCTGTAAAAACAATAGCTACAAATGCCGGAATCGATGCATCTAGATTGAATGTTGTTGCTAACGGAGAAGATACTTCTGTTAACAAAAGTTCTAAAGAAGCGCGTCAAATCGTAAGAAGAGTTACTTTCCAAGTGAAATAATCTCTAAGACTTCAATAAAAAATGGGGACAAAGTTTTACTTTGTCCCCATTTTGTTTTATCTAAAAATCAATCTTATTTGTCAATTGCTCTTTTTGTGATATCACCAAAAGCGTCGATTCTTCTGTCTCTGAAAAATGGCCAGTTCTGACGTACATTTTCCTGTAAATCTAAATCTACTTCGGCAATTAAAATTTCTTCTTTATCGTGTGATGCCTGCGCTAGAATTTCACCTTGAGGTCCTGCAATGAATGATGCTCCCCAAAACTGAATACCATCTGTTCCTTCAATATATTGTTCTAAACCAATTCTGTTGGCAGCAGCTACAAAAACTCCATTTGCTACAGCATGCCCTTTCATTACATTCATCCAGGCACCATATTGGTTTTCTCCGTATTGCTCTTTTTCTTTTGGATGCCATCCGATTGCTGTTGGGTAAAACAATACTTCTGCTCCTTTTAAAGCTGTTATACGGGCTGCTTCCGGATACCATTGATCCCAGCAGATTAATGTTCCTATGGTTCCTTTTTTAGTTTCTATAGCCTGAAAACCTAAATCTCCTGGTGTAAAATAGAATTTTTCGTAAAAGTGCGGATCGTCCGGAATGTGCATTTTACGGTACAATCCGGCTTCTGTTCCGTCTGTATCGATAATGTATGCACTGTTGTGGTAGATTCCTGCCATTCTTTTCTCAAAGAACGGTACAATAATTACCACTCCAAGCTCTTTTGCTAATTCGCTAAAAGCGATAAATGATGTACTGTAAAGTGGTTCTGCTAAAGCAAAATTATCTACATCTTCGCTTTGGCAAAAATAATGGCTGCTGTATAATTCAGGAAGCAAAATAACTTCTGCTCCTTGACTGGCAGCATCTCTTACCCAGCTGATACATTTTTTAAGATTGTTTTCAGCTACATCATTCAGGTTTAACTGAATAACTGATATTTTATATTTTCTTTTTGACATGACTTAAATTTAGAGTGCAAAAGTAGTAAAATTTGGAGTAAAACAAAAATGCCAGTTGCTTGTTGTAAAAACTATAACCAGTGTTTTAGCCCTGATAGAAACGGTATCCTTTTGTGCTGGGGTTCAGCACAAAAGATAAAGTGGATAGCAGGACTACTCTTCTTATCAAGAACTATATTTTCTGCTCCAAAAAAAAACACCAGCCTTTCGACTGGTGCATGTTTATATAAGATTGTGCGAAATACTTATTCCGCTATTTTTTCTTTTGAAAATATTTTTTTAAATAAACTTACTATTGCCAAAACTATAAAACCTACTAAAAGCCCCATAACAAACTCTTTGATGATAGAAGGTACTTGCGGCAATAAATGGTGCAGAAATTCGCTATTGTGAACAAATATTCCACCCGCAACCAAAAGTAATGCAATGGTACCAATTACGGTTAGCGCTTTAATAACTTTTGGCAAAGCCTGAACTAAAATATTTCCGATAGTTTTTAATAAACTATTGTCTTTTTTACTCATCTGGATAAGCTTGAAACCTACTTCATCCATTCTTACGATAATCGCCACGATACCGTAAACACCAACTGTTGCTATGATTGCAATTATAGAAACCACGATGATCTGCGATAAGATAGGAGTATTTACAACGGTTCCTAAAGCGATAATAATTATTTCAACAGAAAGAATAAAATCGGTTACAATGGCTGATTTTATTTTTCCTTTCTCAGCTTCTAAAACTTCTTCTTCTGTTAAGCTTTCTTCCGTAATACCTTCTGATTTTGCATGATCACGGTGAAAAAAGAATTCATATATTTTTTCTGCTCCTTCATACGCAAGGAACATTCCTCCCAAAACTAAAATAACGATAATTGCTGCTGGAAAAAAAGCACTCAGTAAAAATGCTATTGGTAAAATTATAACTTTATTAAGTAATGATCCTTTTGCAATTGCCCACAAAACTGGTAATTCTCTTGAAGAAATAAATCCGGAAGCTTTTTCGGCATTAACCGCTAAATCATCTCCTAAGATACCTGCTGTCTTTTTTGCTGCAACTTTACTCATTACTGCAACATCATCCATAATTGCTGCGATATCATCTAATAATACGAAAAAACCTGATGCCATTATATTTTATTTTTAAGCTTTGTTTTCTTAAATTCTGTGCGAATCTAATACTTTTTATTCAAATCTTTTTATGTTAAAATAAAAATTAATTTTAACTGCATTGCCCTAACAGTACCCAAATAATTATAAAAACGAAAATGGTTCCAAAACAACCTCCTCCTAATTTTTTCGCACCATAACCTGCTATCAATCCTCTAAAAATATTGTTCATAATATTGTGTTTTACTTTTTACTATAATTTATTGATTGCGAAACATTTCACAATGTAAAGATGGAATTATAAAAACAATCTTTTTTATATTTATTTCTAAAAAAGTTTCAGAATTTATAGATTATCAAAAACAAAAAAAACACCAGTCTTACGACCAGTGTTTTTCTCTAACCTAAAATTCTATAAAAATTATTTTACGGTTTCTGTCTGATTTCTAAAAACCAGATTACCATCAAATGCGTCTATGAGAATAATGCTGTCTGTTGTAATTTTATTAGCCAAAATTTCTTTGGACAACTGATTCAACACTTCTCTCTGGATAACGCGTTTTACCGGTCTTGCTCCAAATTGAGAATCAAAACCTTTGTCTGATAAATATTTAATAGCTTCCGGAGTAGCATCCATTGTAATTCCCTGCAATGCCAGCATTTTGGTTACACTCTTAAGCTGCAGACTCACAATTCTAGAGATATTCTCAACTGTTAACGGTGTAAACAACACGATTTCATCGATACGATTGATAAACTCAGGACGAACGGTTTGTTTCAGCAAGCCTAAAACTTCTACTTTTGCAGCTTCTGTTGCGGCTTCGATACCACCTTTGAGATTGTCGAATTTATCTTGTATAATCTGACTTCCCATATTGGAGGTCATGATGATAATGGTATTTTTAAAATCCGCTAAACGTCCTTTATTATCTGTCAATCTTCCTTCGTCTAAAACCTGAAGTAAAATATTGAAGGTATCCGGATGTGCTTTTTCTATTTCGTCTAACAAAATAACGGAATAGGGTTTTCTACGAACAGCCTCTGTCAATTGCCCTCCTTCGTCATAACCAACATATCCCGGAGGCGCTCCTACTAAACGGCTCACGCTATGACGTTCCTGATACTCACTCATGTCGATACGGGTCAATGCATTTTCATCATCAAAAAGATACTCGGCCAGCGCTTTTGCTAATTCGGTTTTACCAACACCGGTTGTTCCTAAAAAAAGGAATGTTCCAACAGGTTTTTTCATGTCCTGCAATCCTGCTCGGCTTCTTCGAACGGCATCACTAACGGCCTCAATAGCTTCTTCCTGTCCAACAACGCGTT
>Ga0247817_10001076_pt1 | contig 14579 bp, 9 predicted proteins | sample UWRJL212509R1_FD_178010 | JGI IMG/M metagenome (GOLD analysis project Ga0247817, IMG submission 178010) | Plant litter microbial communities from Arlington Agricultural Research Station in Wisconsin, United States - UWRJ-L212-509R-1 | ecosystem: Environmental > Terrestrial > Plant litter >... | reverse complement strand
GAAGCCGATGCCCGTGGCGCCCTGCGCTTCACCCTCGGCCACGACACGACGGCGGCCGAGGTCGACGCGCTAGTTGAGGCCATTCCAGCCGCGGTCGCCCGCGCCTCGCGGGCCGGTCTCTCCGACCGCGAGACGACGATGGGCCGCGCCTAGCCCCTTCCCCTTTTCCCCTTCCGATTTCGCAAAACTCAGGCTCCACGAGCCCCTCAACCGCTATGCAGGGCTGGGGGTCGCCTGCAGCCTGAGTTTTGCGAGATGCGCGGCGAGGGATGGGGGACGAGGGATGGGCGCCGAGTGGTGCGGGAAGGGCTAGCCCTTGTGCTGGGCGCGGTAGCGAAACGGCGTTGTGCCGTGGATGCGCTTGAACTGCCGGGCGAAGTAGAACGAGTCAGGGTACCCCGTCGCGTTGGCGATCGCGGCGATCGGCTGGTCGGTGGTGTCGAGCAGCTCCCGCGCACGCGCCATGCGCAACTGTGTCTGGTACTGCAACACCGGGTAGCCGAACTGCTTGCGGAACAGGGTGGCGAAATGCGACTCGCTGAGCCGCGACATCGCGGCGAGTTCGGCAACCGAGACGTGTTCGCCGAAGTGTTCCCGCAGGTAATCGGCGGCGCGATCGATCGCTCCGCTTCGCCCGTTGCCCACCGTCCTATCGCTCGCGAGTAGCGCCATGAGGTGCCAGGCCGCACCGGCGGAGGCCAGAAGGCTCGCGGTCGTCGAGTCGCGCTCCATCCACTGCAGCACCTCGCCGATGAGGGCGACGACCCGGTAGACGTCGGAGAGGTTGCGCACCGGAGCCTCGCTCGTCATGCCGGCGGCAGTGAGGAACTCGGGTAGATCGCGACCGGTCACGTGCAGCCACCAGAGCGTCCAGGGTTCGTCGGCATCCGCACCGTAGGCGTGCCGTTCCCCCGGGGGAAGAATGACCACCTGCCCGGCGGAGACCTCGAACCGGCCCGCGTCGGTTTCGCACCAGCCGCGCCCCTTCGCGCAGACGATGACGACAGCCTGCGGAATCCCGGAGTTGCGAGCCCGCCCGTGGGATTGTGCCTCGGGAAAGTACCCGCAGTCGGTGACCACGAGGTGCGACGTTCCGGGTTGCTGCAGTGCCTCGCGTACGCGCGGACGGGGGAGCACGAGCATCCTCTGTCCGGGAAATCCGTCGGCGATAGACATTGCGCAAGTGTTGCGCGAAATCGGGGTTTTGTCCAGAATCATCCCCGGATTCTGCTGTGATGGAGGTCGTGAAGGCTCCTATCGTCAGAGGGTGCTCAACGCCGAGAATAATTTCGCCACGTCCCGACTGGTGCTTCCCCCTGTTCCCACCGACCAGGCTGCGCGAAGCGTCGCCGCGTGGTCGCAGCCCCTCATCATCGATTCGTACCTTCCGGCCGAGCCCGATCGCTACCCGGCATTCCTCGAATCCCGCGTCTACCAAGGCTCGTCCGGCAAGGTCTACCCGCTGCCGTTCCACGAGCGGATCGCACAGACCAAGGTGCCGCACGAGTGGCAGGCCGTTCACCTCGAGAACGAGTGGGTGCGCCTCGTCATCCTTCCCGAACTCGGCGGACGCATCCACATCGGCTACGACAAGGTCGCCGACTACGACTTCTTCTACCGCAACAACGTGATCAAGCCGGCCCTCGTCGGGCTTGCCGGCCCGTGGATCTCCGGCGGCGTCGAGTTCAACTGGCCGCAGCACCACCGCCCGGCCACCTTCCTGCCGACCGACTTCGAGATCGAGGAGGAGCCCGACGGGTCCGTTACCGTATGGTGCTCCGACCACGACCCGATCAACCGGATGAAGGGAATGCACGGCATCCGCCTTCGCCCGGACTCGAGCGTGATCGAAGCGCGGGTTCGCCTGTACAACCGCACCGATTCCACCCAGACCTTCCTCTGGTGGGCCAACGTCGCGGCCGCCGTCAACGACGACTACCAGTCGTTCTTCCCGACCGACGTGCATTACGTCGCCGACCACGCCAAGCGTGCCGTCGCCACGTTCCCGCAAGTCGACGGCCGCTACTACGGCGTCGACTACCCGGCGCGCGTCAGCGCCGAGACCCCGGATGCCGACCGCCTCGACTGGTACCGCAACATTCCGGTGCCCACCTCGTACATGGTCACCTCGACCGACGACGACTTCTTCGGCGGGTACGACCACGGTCGCGAAGCCGGCTTCGTGCACTGGGCCGACCGCACCATCGCACCGGGCAAGAAGCAGTGGACCTGGGGCAACGCCGAGTTCGGCTGGGCCTGGGATCGCAACCTCACCGACGACGACGGCCCGTACGTCGAACTCATGGCCGGTGCTTTCACCGACAACCAGCCGGACTTCTCGTACCTCGCGCCCGGCGAGACGAAGACCTTCAGCCAGTACTGGTACCCGATCCAGGGCATCGGACCCGCGCACCAGGCCAATCTCGCAGCGGCCGTCCGCCTTGACGTCGCCCCGGCCGGCGATCACACCGCAGTCCGTGTCGGCGTTTCGGTGACGAGCGCACTGACGGATGCCACCATCACCCTCACCGACGCGTCCGGCACCGTGGTTCTCGAGTCGACGACCGACCTCCGCCCCGGCACCCCGGTCGTGCTCGACGAAGAGCTCGCGGGCTCTGTGCCTGCCGAGTCGCTCACGCTTACGGTTCGACACGGCAACCACACCGTGATCGAGTGGCGCCACCGTGCGCCGACGGTCGCGCCAGAGGCACCCGCCGCGGCAACCGAACCGCCCGCTCCGTCGGAGATCGCCTCACAAGACGAGCTCTTCTACACGGGCCAGTACCTTGATCAGTACCGCCACGCGACGAGGGCGCCCGAGCCCTACTGGATCGAAGCGCTTCGCCGCGACCCCGGCGACGTGCGCAGCCACATCGCACTAGCGGCGCGACTACAGGTCGCCGGTCGATTCTCCGAGGCGGAATCGCACCTGCGTGACGCGATCGGGCGACTGCTCACTCGCGTGCCCAACCCGGCCGACGGTGAGGCGCACTACCGTCTCGGTATCGCGCTCGTGCATCAGGGCCGCGACGACGAGGCCCGCGAGTACCTCGCCAAGGCCACCTGGAACTCCGCCTGGCGCGTTCCGGCCGGTTACGCCATCGCCAGAATCTTCGCCCGCGCGGGCGAGCTCGCCGCGAGCGAGAAGTCGCTGCGCGACGTGCTGCTGCTCGACTCCAACCACGCCCAGGCCACCAACCTGCTCGTGCTCGTTCTGCGGGCTCGCGGGGAAGCCGGGGCGGCATCCGTGATTCTCGATGAACACCGTCGCCGTGACCTGCTCGACCAGTGGGCTCGCGACCTGGCCGGGCTGCCACTCACGGCAGATGCCCCGACACTGCTCGATATCGCCCTCGAATACGCCGAAACCGGCTTCGATGACGACGCGCTTCGTGTGCTCGAGCTCGCGGCAGCGGCATCCGCCCACTCCGCGCTCGGCCAGGTGCAGGTAGCCCCTCTCGTGCAGTATCACCGCGCGGTCATCCTGGAGCGCGCGGGCGAGCACACCGCCGCGACCGCCGCCCGGGATCAGGCTCGCTCGGCCGACACGCTGCACTCCCTGGCATCTCGGCTCGCTGACGTCGCTGCGCTCGAGCGCGCGGTGGCGATCGACCCTACGGATGCCACAGCCAACGCCATCCTCGGCAGCTGGTACTACGACAAGAGGCGTTACGACGATGCGATCGCGTCGTGGAGAGCTGCCCTCGCTGCCGGGTCCATCGCACCGGCGATGGCGGCGCTCGTGCACCGCAATCTCGGGATCGCGGCCTTCAACGTGCTGAGCGATTCGGAACTCGCCGTCGAATCATTCGAAGCCGCTCGCGCTCTCGCGCCGACCGACTCACGGCTGCTCTACGAACTCGACCAGTTGCTCGCGCGCACCGGGGCGACGGAGGCCGAACGCCTCGACCGCCTCGAGGCAGAGCCGGCGCTCGTCGCCGAACGTGACGACCTGACCGTTGTCTACGCCACCCTTCTCACCGCGCGTGATCGTGCGGCGGAATCGCGAGAACTAATCCTCGGCCGTCAGTTCCAGCCTTGGGAAGGCGGGGAAGGGCAGGTGCTTGCCGCGTGGGACAGCGCGGCGATCGCCCTCGCTACCTCAGCAACCGCCGAGGGGTCACCGAACGAAGCCGTGCGCTACCTGCAGGATGCGCTGCGGCCACCCGCGAGCCTTGGCGAGGCGCGGCATCCGTTGGCGAACGCGGCCGACCTGTTCTACTTCCTCGGCGAAGCGCACTCGGCCCTCGGTGAGACCGCCGACGCGACAGCGGCCTGGACGATCGCCGCCGAGTCGACCGGCGACTTCCTTAACATGAGCGAGCAGCCGTTCAGCTCGCAGACGGCGTACTCGATTCTCGCGTTGCGCCGACTCGGCCAGCCCGAGCGCGCTAACGCTCTCCTCGCCAGCCTCGGTGGGTACGTGGATACGCTCGGGCAGACTCCGGCGACCGTCGACTACTTCGCCACCTCCCTCCCGTCGATGCTGCTGTTCCACGACGACCCCCAGACAGCGCGCCAAGCAGACATTGCCGCGCTCACCAGCCAGCTCATCGAACTTCAGGACAGTTCGACTGAGTCGGTCGCGTTCGCGACCGGACCCCAACAGCAGTGAAGCTGTTGGTAGCACCCAAGAGAAAAAAGGAAATCACGATGAATAGAATCACCGCACGGGGAGCGCGCCGCGGCACTCTCGCCGGTGCCGTTGCGCTAACCGCCCTCATCGCTCTCAGTGCCTGTTCCTCGGGTATGGAGACCGCGGCACCCGGCGAAGCTGCCGGCCCGACAGATGGTCCCCTCACGATCGCCTACCTGCAGAAGCAAGGTGACCAGCAGTACTTCGTCGATGAGGCGACCGGAGCGAAGGAAGCGGCTGAGGCAGCCGGAGACGTCACGATCAAGGTCGTCGACCTCGGCACCGACTCGAACAAGGCCATCAGCGAGCTCGACTCCGTCATCGCCCAGGGCGTTGACGGTATCGTCATCGTTGTACCGGACCAGCAGATCGGCCCGCAGGTCATCGAAGCGGCCAACGCCGCCGGAATCCCAATCATGGCATCCGACGACATCATCAAGGATGCAAGCGGACAGGAAGCACCGTTCTCGGGCTTCGACGGAACCGCCATGGGCACCGAGGTGGGCAAGGCCGCGGCCGAGCTGTACCTCGAGGCTGGCTGGGACCCGGCCGAGACACGCATCCTCTCGGGCTACAAGCAGGACCTCTCGGCCTGCACGCAGCGCGTTGACGGTGCAGAGGCAGCCTTCACCGACGCACTCGGTGGAGAAACCGCACCGGCACTCGTCGACATTGGAACCGACAACTCGGCCACCGACGCCCAGGACCAGGCCGGAGCGGTCATCACGGCCAACGCCGGTGTGAAGCACTGGGTCGTCTGGGGTTGCAACGACGAGAACGAGACCGGAATCGTCACCGCACTGCAGAACTCGGGTGTTGCCCCGGCCGACATCATCGGTGTCGGACTCGGCGCGTACCTGACCTGCAAGGACTGGGCCGCTGGCCAGGACACCGGCAACAAGGCCGCGCTGTTCATCTCTGGTGCAGAGGTCGGCAAGGCCGCCATCAACTCGATGGTCGCACTGCTGCGCGACGGAACCCCGCTGCCTCCCCAGTCGATCGCCAACACGGAAATCGTGAACGCGGAGAACTGGGAAGCTGAAGGCGTCGTCTGCACCTAGGCACCACCGTTTTACCCGGCCGGGGCGAGCACGTCTCGCCCCGGCCCCACGCACAACGAAGTGAAAGAAGGAACCATGAGCGACGTCACACCCGGCCTCGCGCTTGAGGCTCGCGGCATCGAGAAGAACTTCGGGCCGGTCAAGGCACTGAGGGGAGTCGAACTCGAACTCCGTGCCGGCGAGGTCACCGCGCTTATGGGCGAAAACGGAGCGGGCAAGTCCACGCTCCTCAAGATCCTCACCGGCGACTACCGTCCCGACGGCGGAACGCTCAGCCTCGGCGGTAACCCGGTGAACTTCACCGACCCGAAGGATTCCCGGGCTGTCGGACTGCGCGTCATCGCGCAGGAGCCGGAGATTGTGCCTCACGTATCCGTTGCAGAGAACATCTACATCGGCTCGCTCGGCGAATCCGGCGTCGTGTTCAACCGCCGCGCGCTCATTCAGAAAGCGAGCGAAGACCTCACGAAGTGGGGATTCCAGAACGTCATCCGCCCCGAGACCATCGGAAGCGCCCTTTCGCCGGCACAGCGCCAGATCGTCGAGATCATGCGCGCTATCGTCGCCGAGCCGCGCGTGATCTGCTTCGACGAGCCCACGTCGTCTCTCGGTGACGAAGAGGTCGGCATCCTGTTCTCCGTCATCCGCAAGCTCCGCGACCAGGGCGTGGCGATCGGCTACGTCTCGCACCGCATGGCCGAGATCTTCCAGCTCGCCGACCGGATCACGATCCTCCGCGACGGCGGATTCGTCGGTACAAAGCTCGTCGCCGAGACCAACCACGACGAACTCGTCCGCATGATGGTCGGCCGCGACCTCTCGCAGTTCTTCCACCGCGACCCGGTTACGCCGGGGGAACCGGTGCTCGAGCTGCGCGGGGTCAGCAACGAGCACGTGTCGGGAATCGACCTGATTGTGCGCGCGGGCGAAGTCGTCGGTGTTGCTGGGCTGGTCGGTGCCGGTCGAAGCGAACTGATGAAGACGATCGTCGGCGACCTCAAGGTCACCGAGGGTGAACTACTCGTCAGCGGCACGCCGAGAAGATTCCGCAGCCCAGCTGACAGCGTCGCCGCCGGCATCGGGTTCGCACCGGAAGAACGCAAGGCAGAGGCACTCCTGCTCCAGCGCACGGTTCGCGACAACATGGCGCTCGCCATGCTCGGCAAGCTGTCGCGTTGGATCTTCGTTAAGTCGAGCGCGGAGAAGGCGCTCGCCGATGAGTACATCGGGAGACTGCGCATCCGGACTCCTTCGTCAGAGCAGATCGTCGGCAACCTCTCCGGCGGAAACCAGCAGAAGGTGGTCCTTGCCCGCTGGCTTGCCACCAACCCGCGGCTGCTCGTGCTCGACGAACCCACCCGCGGCGTCGACGTCGGGGCGAAGGCCGAGATCTACGGCATCATCGACGAACTCGCCCAGACCGGAGTCGCCGTTCTTGTCGTCTCGAGCGAACTCCCCGAGGTGCTCGGTCTCTCCGACCGCATCTACGTGATGGCTCACGGACAGATCAGCGGAGAAGTCAGTCGCGCCGAAGCCACCGAAGAGTCGATTCTGGCTCTCGCCATGGACGAGTCGGCAGTCGCAAGCGCATGACTCCGTCTACCCCCACAACCTCACCTTCCCCCTCATCCGAAAGGAGCACTCCGGTGCCCACCTCCCAGACCGCTGCACTCACGCAGCCGACGAGCCCGCTCGATGTCGGTCCGCGCCAGAGCCTCCCTCGCCGCCTGCTCGCGGTCGTCGGCGTGCAGAACATCTCACTGCTCATGGCGATCGCGCTCGTCGTCGTCGTCATCGGCACGCAGAACCCGCTGTTCTTCACGGTCGGTAACCTCAAAGTAATCGGCACGGCCATCGCAATTTCCGGTCTGCTCGCGGTCGTGCAGACGATCGTGATCATCCTCGGTGCGCTCGACATCTCGGTCGGTTCAATCGCCGGACTCACCTCTGTGACGTCCGCGATGATCTTCACCGCGACCGGCGGGCCTGTTCTCGGTGTCGTCGGCGCTATCGGCATCGGCGTGCTCTGCGGGCTGGTCAACGGATGCATCATCGTGTTCGGCCGCGTCAACCCGGTGATCGCGACCTTGGCGACCCTCGCCGCGTACAAGGGGCTCGCGCAACTGATCTCCGACGGCCGCGCCCAGGGTTACACGGGCGCCGACGGCTTCTTCGTGTTCCTCGCCAGGGGAACCCTGCTCGGCATTCCGACGCTGATCTGGGTGCTCATCGTGATCGCCGCTCTCGCTCACGTCGTACTTCGGTACACGACCGTCGGCCGCAACATCTACGCCGTCGGTGGCAACGACATCGCATCGCGCCTCGCCGGCATCAGCATCAACCGCTACATCCTCGGGGTCTACATGATCACGGGTGCCGTTGCGGCGATCGCCGGCGTGCTCATCACCGCCCGTACCGGTTCCGGGCAGCCCGTCTCCGGTTCCGAGGGCCTCGAGCTCGAGGCAATCACTGCCGCCGCTCTCGGTGGAGCCGCGCTCAAGGGCGGAAAGGGCACGATCGCCGGAACCATCCTCGCGGTCATCCTGCTCGGCATCCTGACCAACGGCATGACACTGCTCGGCGTGAACTCGTTCTGGCAGAACGTGGCGAAGGGCGCACTGCTCGTCGTCGCGGTGGTCATCCAGCAGCTGCGCTCGGGCGAGCGTCGCATCGGCCTCCCCGGATAGTGCACGAGATCAACGGCGGCGGTGACCTCACCGCCGCCGTCGACTCGCGCGCCGGCGGCCGCATCGTCAGTCTCGCCTCCGGCGGTCGCGAGTGGCTGTCGCCCTCGTTCCCGTTGCCGCCGGGCGAGCAGCGCTCATTCGTGCACGCCGGCACCGGCGGGTGGGATGATGCCATCCCGACCGTCGAAGCCTGCTCGCTCGGCGACGGTAGCGCTCTCGGCGACCACGGCGAGGTGTGGGATCGCGAGTGGCGGATCGTTTCGTCGTCGCCACGTCACCTCAGTACGAGCATCGAGCTCCGGTCGTTGCCCCTTCGCTTCGAACGGCTCATCACGGCAACCACCACCGGGCTGCGACTCGACTGGCGGGTGACGACGACCTCACCATCGCCCGTGTCTTTTCTGTGGTCGGCTCACCCGTTGTTCGCCGCCGAACCGGACAGCCGGATCGTTGTCGAGCACCCCGGGGTCGTCGTGGAGGAGTATCCGGAGCGAGGTCGGGTCGCGACCATTCCCGGATCGATCGCCGACCTGCCCGCTGGTGGAGCGCTCAAGCTGTTCGCATCCGGAGTATCTCGCGCGTCGGTCGTGCACGCCGACTCCAGCGTGCTCACGCTCACCTGGGATGCCGCCGAGCTGCCGTTTGTCGGCCTCTACCTGGATCGCGGCGAGTTCACGACGCGACCGGTGCTGGCGATCGAGCCGACGATGGCGGCAACCGACTCGGCCGCGCGAGCCACGACGCTGTGGACGGTGAGCGCGGGGGAGGAAAAGATCTGGCACCTCGACATCGCCTCCTCGCAAAACTCAGGCTCCACGAGCCCCTCAACCGCTATGCAGGGCTGGGGGTCGCCTACAGCCTGAGTTTTGCGAGTAGACAGTCTGGACTTCTGACGGGGGAGGGCGAAGTCGCACCGGCCGAACCTCGCCCAGATTCGCCCGCGTACACTTGATGACATGAGAGTTGTGGCAGCGATGAGCGGTGGAGTCGACTCGGCGGTTGCCGCAGCACGCGCCGTCGAAGCAGGACACGAAGTGGTTGGCGTGCACCTGGCGCTCAGCCGGATGCCCGGAACGCTGCGCACCGGCGCCCGCGGCTGCTGCACGATCGAAGACTCGATGGACGCCCAGCGCGCCGCGAACATCATCGGCATCCCGTACTACGTGTGGGACTTCTCCGAGCGCTTCAAGGCCGACGTCGTTGAAGACTTCATCGATGAGTACACGGCTGGTCGCACCCCGAATCCGTGCATGCGCTGCAACGAGCGCATCAAGTTCTCCGCACTTCTCGAGAAGGCCCTCGCCCTCGGCTTTGACGCCGTCGCGACCGGACACTACGCCGACATCCGCACGGATGCGGACGGCAACCGCGAGCTTCACCGCGCCGCCACCTGGGCGAAGGACCAGTCCTACGTTCTCGGCGTGCTCACGAGCGAGCAGCTCGCGCACAGCATGTTCCCGCTCGGGACGACCCCGTCGAAGGCCGAGGTTCGTGCCGAGGCCGCTGCTCGTGGATTCAGTGTCGCGAACAAGCCCGACTCCCACGACATCTGCTTCATTCCCGACGGCGACACCCGCGGCTGGCTGGCCGACAAGGTCGGAGCGGAGCAGGGCCAGATCCTCGACCGCACCGGCGCCGTGCTCGGCACTCACGAGGGTGCTCACGCCTTCACTGTCGGTCAGCGCAAGGGTCTCTCGATCGGCTACCCCGCAGCTGACGGCAAGCCCCGCTTCGTTCTCGAGGTGCAGCCGAAGACCAACACGGTTGTTGTCGGTCCGAAAGAGGCGCTCGCGATCGCCGAGATCGCCGGAACCAAGTTCAGTTGGGCCGGCCTCGACCCCGTGGCATCCGGAATCATTGCGGATGCCGCCAACCGCTTCGACTGCGAAGTCCAGATCCGCGCCCACGCCGACCCGGTGACTGCCGTCGCGGTGCTGCGTCCGGTTGGTACCGGAGAGAACCCCGACGCGCTGGAACTGGTCATCACGCCGTCCGAGCCGCTGCTCGGCGTCGCCCCTGGCCAGACCGCCGTCGTGTACGTCGGCACTCGCGTGCTCGGGCAGTGCACGATCGCGCGCACGGTGAGCGCGATTCCCGTCAGCGCCTAACTACCCACTTTCGTTGCCGCGCGCTGAGTAGCCGCGCGGTTCGCGAATGAACGGGATCGCGATCGGGTTGGGAAAGATGCGTCCGAGTATCGTGAAGATCACGCCGATAGTGACCACGGCCGCGTGCACGGTGGACAACAGCACGTAGCCGAGCGCCGTGAGGAGCAGAGCGATCCGGGTGGTCGGTTCCGTTGTCAGCAGAGCGGCCGCGAGCCCGGCGATTAGTACGAAGACCGACGCGAGAACGGTGATGCCCCAGTTGGCCGCGCGTCGGCCGTTCTCGCTCGCGATGCCGCCGTTGCGACGCTGGCTCGGGTAGAGCGCGATCATGACGATCGCCGCTACGACCATAGAAAGGACCGGCACCGGAAGGTACGCGAGAAAGCCGAGCCCATATGACGCGGTCGCACGGGCGGTGACGGGCGCAAAGTTGGGCGCCTGCCGTCGGGATTCGGTCATTCGAGGAGGCTAGCGTAATTCTGCACAGAACTACCCCCATTTGGGGGTGACTCACTTTCTGTGCTAACGCTCCGCGAATACACGCGACCGGCCAGAGCGTCGGTGGCCCGACCTAAACTGAATCCGTGGCAGAGACCTACAGCGCTGAAGACCGTGAATCCGCTAACACCGAGGCGCGAGAGCTGACCGCGCGCATTCTCGAGCTGCGCGCCGCCTACTACGAGCGCGACGAAGTGCTCGCGAGTGACGAAGAGTACGACGCGACGATGCATCGGCTCGAAGAGCTCGAGCGACTGTTTCCCGAGCTGCAAAGCCAGGACAGCCCGACCCAGACCGTCGGTGGCCAGGCCGATTCGACGCTCTTCGCCCCGATCACGCACGCCGAGCGGATGCTGAGCCTCGACAACGTCTTCTCGATCGAAGAATTCGGCGAGTGGTCGGCCAAGGTCGAGCGGGACTCCGGCCGAGCCGTGCACTACCTCTGCGAGCTCAAGATTGACGGACTCGCCATCAACCTCCGCTACGAGAACGGCGTGCTCGTGAGCGCCGCGACCCGCGGTGACGGCGTTGTCGGCGAAGACGTGAGCAACAACATCAAGCTCGTGCCGGTCATCCCGCAGCGGCTGGAAGGCGAGGGGCATCCGCCGATCGTCGAAATCCGTGGCGAAGTCTTCATCCCGGTCGCCGAGTTCAACCACCTCAACGAACTGCAGGCGAGTTTTCGTGACCGCGCCCTTCAAGAGAGCAAAGACCGCTGGGCCGCCCGCAAATCGACGGGAGCCGAGTTCGACGAAGAGAAGGCCAGCCTGTCGGCCGCTCGCCGGTTTCCGCCATTCGCCAACCCGCGCAACGCGGCAAGCGGTGGGCTTCGCCAGCAGCTCGACAAGAAAGACGGCCTCGAGCTCGAAGCAGCGCGGGCCCGGTTCGCCTCACTGACCATGTACGTTCACGGCATCGGCGCGTGGTCGAACCCGCCGGTCGCGAGCCAGAGCGACACCTACGGCTTACTGAAGACCTGGGGACTGCCGACCAGCCCGTACTTCCAGGTGAAGTCGAGCGCCGCGCAGGCTGCCGAGTTCATCGAGTACTACGGCGAGAACCGTCACTCGATCGAGCACGAGATCGACGGCATCGTCATCAAGGTCGACGAGCTCGCCCTGCACGACGAGCTCGGAGCGACCAACCGCGCACCGCGCTGGGCCATCGCCTACAAGTACCCGCCGGAACAGGTGAACACCCGGCTGCTCGACATCGTGGTGAGCGTCGGTCGTACCGGTCGTGCGACGCCGTTCGCCGTCATGGAACCCGTTCGGGTCTCCGGCTCGGTCGTTCGCCAGGCGACCCTGCACAACCAGGATGTCGTCAAGGTCAAGGGCGTGCTCATCGGTGACACCGTTGTGCTGCGAAAAGCCGGCGACGTCATCCCCGAGGTGCTCGGCCCGGTCGTCGAACTGCGCGACGGCACCGAGCGCGAGTTCGTTATGCCCACCAACTGCCCGGAGTGCGGCACCGAACTTCGCTCGATGAAAGAGGGCGACATCGACCTGCGCTGCCCCAACGCGCGCAGTTGCCCCGCCCAGGTGCGCGGTCGCGTCGAGCACGTCGGCAGCCGAGGCGCCCTCGACATCGAAGTGCTCGGCGAGGTGACGGCCGCAGCGCTCACGCAGCCGGTCGTCCCAGAGATTCCGCCGCTCGTGACAGAGGCCGGCCTGTTCGAGCTGACCGTTGCCGACCTGTTCCCGATTCGCGTGATTGTTCGCGACAGCGAGACGGGTGAGGTTAAGCTGACGGATGCCGCGGCCGATGAGTCCGCGGATGAGATCTCGAGCGTTCCCGTGCCGAAGGAAGTGACGCCGTTCCGTCGCATCCGTCGGCTGAAGGGTAAGGATGCCGACCCGGCCTTCGACCCAGACGCCGCTGAATTCGCCGGTGATGCAGCCTATGTTCCGTCCAAGACCGCGATCGATCTCATCGCGAACCTCGAAAAGGCGAAAACGAGTCCGCTCTGGCGCATCCTCGTGGCGCTCAGCATCCGTCACGTCGGGCCGGTGGCTGCCCGGGCGTTGGCCAACTACTTCGGATCCCTCGACGCGATCCGCGCAGCGACCCGCGAGGAGCTTGCTGCCGTCGACGGCGTCGGTGGGATCATCGCCGACGCGCTCATCGATTGGTTCGCCGTCGACTGGCACCGGGAGATCCTCGAGCGCTGGGAGGCTGCCGGCGTGCAGTTCGCGACGCCGGGTCACCCCGGACCGGGTGCCGCAGCGGCCGCGGACGGGCCGCTCGTCGGCGTGACGGTGGTCGCCACCGGAAGCCTCGAGGGTTTCACGCGCGAGGGTGCTCTCGAAGCGATCATCGCCGCCGGTGGAAAGGCCGCGTCGAGCGTTTCGAAGAAGACCGACTTCGTCGCCGCCGGACCGGGCGCCGGCTCGAAACTCGGCAAGGCGGAAGAGCTCGGCATCCGGATTCTGGATGCCGACCAGTTCCGCACGCTGCTGGCGGAAGGCCCATCGGCGTTCCCGCCCGCGGAGTAGCCGCCGAATAGTCGACGGCGTCGCCGCCTACCGTTCGCGGTACTGCGTGAAGTGCAGCTCGAAGTCGGGGCCGGTGAAGGTCAGGCCGAGAACGTCACGCTCAACCGTTGTGGCGTCTCGCAGCAATTGGACGGTGTCGTCTGGCAGCGCGTCCAGTCGAAAGCAGCCGTCTTCGCGGTCGGGGGCTACCGGTCCGCTGACGAGGTTCAGGTCGGGGTTCAGCGGGATGTCGAACGTGCTGCACCCCGCGTCAACGTCGACCAGGCTCGGGGTGAACTGGAAAACGACGTTCCGCGGGGCGATGACAACCTCGGCACCGTTCGACCGGCCGAACTCGAACGTCCATTTGCCCGACACCACCGTTGGTCGTTTCAGGGTCTCGAACGGGTTGGGCAGGCCGTTCACTTCGGTGATCACGAATTCGATCCGCAGGTCGGGCCCGGTGAGGGTGAGGCGATTGCCCGCTCGCGAGGCGCTCGTCACGTCAGACAACACCTCGCTGTCGCGCTGGGGGCTCGGACCAAGAGCGGCGCAAGAGGAGTCGGAGATCTTCTCGTAGTCATTCGTGACCGCGAACAGATCGTCGCGCATCGGCACATCGAGCTGCATGCACATCCCGTTGGCACGCGCCGAGCCGTCGTTGAATTCGAACCGGGCCCCGTCATCGGCAAGGTGCAGCGCCGTGTATCCCGACACCGAGTCACCCAGCGTCCCGTTGTCGAATGACCACGATCCTCGAACGTCAGGTTGTGGGGGAGTAGCCGAGTCAAAGCGACCGTTCGCGCTCACCGGAACGCGCTCGAACTCGAGGGAGAACACCGCGCCGTCAGAGTCCGTGCCGGTGAAAGTCAGGTGATCATCGGCGCGGGCGACCGTTGTGACATCCGCCATGTGGCTGATGCTCTCGTGCGGACCGGCGGAGAGGGCGAGGCACTGGGCGCGCGGCGGCGGTTCGTAGGCGTCGGTCACCATCTCAAGCTCGGGGCTGATGGGGGCGTCGTGGATGAAACAGCCGGCGTGAACGCGCAGGGCTTCGGCATAGAAGATGAGGCGTGATCCGTTGTCGGGGATGGCGAGTGAACCGGTTTCGCTTG
>Ga0247817_10001075_pt1 | contig 14586 bp, 13 predicted proteins | sample UWRJL212509R1_FD_178010 | JGI IMG/M metagenome (GOLD analysis project Ga0247817, IMG submission 178010) | Plant litter microbial communities from Arlington Agricultural Research Station in Wisconsin, United States - UWRJ-L212-509R-1 | ecosystem: Environmental > Terrestrial > Plant litter >... | reverse complement strand
AATGATGATGTGGCGAAATAAAACATAGATACCACATTGTCATTGCGAGGCACGAAGCAATCGCACGGAGAAAAGCGAGAATGCATAGTTCGCGATTGCTTCGTGCCTCGCAATGACACGGGTTTTTATGCAATGCGTTTTACGCCCCTGCCGCGCGGAAAGACCGAGGTGTAAACTGCGTGCTCTTTTTAAAGAAATTGATAAAGTGCGGCGGTTCCTCAAAGCCCAGGCTATAGCCAATTTCGGCAATGTTCCAGTTGCTGTGTTTTAGCAGGGCCTTGGCTTCCTGAACAATGCGCTCGCCAATTATTTGGGTGGTGGTTTTGCCGGTAGTGTCTTTTAAAGCACGGTTAAGATGGTTAACATGTACCGATAGCTGATCTGCAAACTCGGTAGCCGACCGGAATTTCATCTGCTGCTGGATGGATTCTATAGGGAACTGACGCTCCAGCAACTCCATAAATAACGACGAGATCCGTGCCGCGGCATTAGGGTGCTCATATCGCAACAAGGTGGGTTGTAGCTTTTGCGCGGTATGGATTAATTCCATAACCAGGGTACGGATAGCATCGTATTTATAGATATAGTCGGAATCTATTTCCTCGGTGATCTTTATATAGATTTCCTTTATTTTAATCGCATCCTGATCTGATAGCTGAAAAATTGGGTTGCCGCCGGGTTTAAAAACAGGGTAATCTTTAATGTTGCCAAAGTGGTTAAAAAACGTTTCGGTAAAAATGCAGAAGAAACCGCTTTGCTCTTCGCTTAAATACTCCCAGTTATAAGGTATCTGCGGGCTGGCAAAAAACAAGGCCTGCTTATCAATATCTATAGACTTGTCTGCATAATGAACCCGATTTTTGCCTACAATGAAACTCACCTTATAAAAATCCTTCCGACTATAAGGTATAGTTTGGCAATACTTAGCCACAAAATCTTCCAGTTTAAAAACATTAAAATGCCCCATCCCCTTACCCAGGTTATCGGGCATCCAGTTTAGTTTTAGCTGGTAAAAATCTTCCAGCGTTTCGGTTTTATTCATATTACTAAGTTACAGAAATCAAACAAGAGGCATCGTCAATCATTGATATTTTAAACAAGCTGTTATTGCGAAGTACGAAGCAATCGCGAACTATGCACAATCCGCTTTTCTCCGTGCGATTGCTTCGTGACTCGCAATGACAAAATGGGCATAGGGCGTCATCCTGAGCTTGTCGAAGGGTGGTGCGTAAAGGCCTTTCCGCGCTATGGTTCGACAGGCTCACCATGACACCCCACACTCTTTGTCTAAATTAAAACCCCGTTGAAGTACCCAAGGCTTCATTTTCTGCCAGGTCTTTTTCAACAGCGGCAATTTTTACTTTCGCCATATCGTTAGAATCCTGACCTAAGAACAAGTGCAGCGGGCGCTCTTTTCTTTCTGCAATTTCGATCAATACCATTGCGGCTTTATCCGGGTCGCCGGCCTGGTTGTTGTCAATTTGATTTACGTGAGCGGCTTCTAATTCTCTTGCACCTGTATATTCGGCAATTGGGTTTTTAGGTAAAGTTAGAGAGCCTTCTTTTAGAAAACTGGTGCGGAAATAGCCTGGATAAACTACAGTAGCGCTTACGCCAAACTCTTTTGCCTCAGCAGATAACGACTCTGTAAAACCGGCCACTGCAAACTTGGTAGCACAGTAAACGCCCCATCCCGGGAAGTTGCCTGTAAAGCCACCAACAGACGAGATATTAAAAATAGCACCCGATTTTTGCTCACGCAGATGCGGCATTGTGGCGCGAATAACATTTAATGATCCGAATACATTAACATCAAAGTTAGCGCGGGCCTCTGCATCACTTAGTTCTTCTAAAGTACCTATTTGGCCGTAACCTGCGTTGTTTACTAAAACATCTATTTTGCCAAATTTAGTAAGCGTGGTTGCTACTGCTTTGGCAATGCTTTGCTCGTTTAGCAGATCAACCTGTAAGGGTAAAAAATCTGCGGTTTCGGCGTTAAGGTCTTTTAAGTTTCTTGATGTAGCGGCTACTTTGTAACCATTGTTCAACAGTTTTTGTACCAGTGATAAACCAAGGCCTTTTGATGCGCCGGTTACCAACCATATTTTTTGTGAGTTCATTGTGTGTTTGTTTTAATTATTTAACAACACAAAGGTATATGGTGCGCTACCGCTTGCTATTACGCCAAACAAACCGAAAACTGCAAAAATCAAACAATCCTAAATTATATTAAACTCACCAATAAAAATTAAATGCAATTTTGTTGCATTTAATAAAATAAGTATTTAGCTTTACTTAAGCTTTTAGTTACCCTGAATAATTCACCCGCCGCAAGGCACAAAACCTACAATTATGGCAGAGCTAAATACCTCCGAAACCAGTAAAAACCAAACCCACAGACAAAAGAAAGCATTGCGTGTTGACCTTACCGCGATGGTTGATCTGGCGTTTTTACTCATCACCTTTTTTATATTAACCACAACATTGCAGCAACCCAAATCAATGGAGCTAAGTATGCCGGTGGATGGGCCTGCGCAAGGGGTTGCCAAAAGCCGAACAATGACGATATTGATAGGCAGCGACAGCAAAGCATCATGGTATATAGGTGATGCCGACAAGCCTATATTGGGACCAGCCGTTGTTGGTTTAGGTACAAAGGGTATCCGCAAAGTTTTGCTGGAACAGAATAATCGGATAAAACGCGAGCAGGGTAAGGATATGATCGTTTTGATAAAACCCAGCGATAAGTCAATTTATGAAAATGTGGTGGGCGTAATGGATGATCTGAATATCACCAATAACCAGATCCGCGCGATTGCTGAAATAAGCCCGGCTGATGTAGCTATATTGAAAAAGGATAAGATTTATAACTAAGTTGCTTAGTCGCAAACTCGACTAAGCTCTCCTTTACCTAATAACCCGCTTAACGCACAGATAATGTTAAGTTATTGTTAACTTAACATTATCTGTGCGTTAAAATAATAATACAACAATTCCGGATTTTCTGCGTAGGTTTAATATTACATTCAATTTTTTGATAAAATGATCGCGCGTGCAGGCAGGCTTTTGGTGTTGTTGGTGATCATTACTTTCACCTCGGTATTTGGCCAAAGTAATGACAGGAGGCTATGCTTTGAGTTTTACGAAGGAACTTTTAACAGCCAGATAAGCGGTGACCTTTTGGTTGATGTTCCGCAACATTTAACCCAGCAAACAGTAAAATCATTTTACGCCAATGTAAACCGGGGAGATTATCAGCCACTGGTTGATTCACTGTTATCCTTTAAAAAACATTATCAGTTAAATGATTGGCTATATTATCAGCTTGTGCGTAAAGCAGCACAGCAATTAAGCCCCAAAGCCGATAATTATAGCCGTTATACCTTGTATAAATGGTTTTTGCTGACCAAATCTGGCTATGATGCCCGCCTGGCCCTCACCAGCGACAAGGTAATATTTTATGTGTACAATCGCGAGGATGTGGAAGACCTGCCATTTTTTATGGTGGAGGGCAAAAAGTACGTATGCCTTAACTGGCATGATTATGCCCGTGTAAACCTGAACGATGATCCGCCCATACCGGTAAATGTTGTTATACCTGAAGCCGATAAATCCTTCTCCTACAAAATTGATAAAATGCCTGATGTACGCCGCTCTGAGTATTTTGATAAGGAACTGCAGTTTACTTACAAGCATAAAGTGTATTATTTTAATATAAAACTGAGCAAGGAAGTGGAGTCCATTTTTAACAACTACCCTATTGTTGATTTTGCCAGTTATTTCAATATCCCCTTAAGTAAAGAAACTTATGGCTCGTTGATACCGAAGCTAAAAGAGAACACCAAAAAAATGAGTCAGAAAAAAGGCATAGATTACTTGATGCGTTTTACACGCTATGCTTTTTTATACGAAAATGACGAGGATAACTTTGGCCGGGAAAAGCGCCTTGCTCCTGAAGAAACTTTGTTTGCCAAGTACAGTGATTGTGATGACCGGGCGGCGTTATTCTTTTACCTGGTAAAAGAAGTTTATAACCTGCCCATGATAGCCCTTTTATATCCAACTCACATAACTATCGGCGTGCAGTTTGATAAGCCCGTAGGAACATCCGTTATGTACAAAGGCGTGGCCTATTCCATTTGCGAGCCTACGCCGCAACAAGAAGATTTAGGCATTGGGCAGCTATCTGCAAAATTAAAAAACGAGCCTTATAAGGTAGTTTATCAGTACGTGCCGGGTAAGCAGGGCTTATAGGTGGTTATACAAACCTGTATTGCAGTATGGCGGTAACGGTGGGCGTAAGCATTGCAATATTGTGCTCAGCGTAGAGCGGAATCTCCAAAAAGTCTCCGGCGTTTAAAAACACATCTTCTCCATCAATAGTACAGCAGCATTTGCCTTGCAAAATAAAAAAGCTTTCCGTATAGTTATCATGCGATTCATCGGGAACATCAACTTTGGCAACCACCAACATTTGCGCAATCTGATTGTTTTGTTGTAGTACCTGAATGTTCAGCCCTTCGAAAGGCTCGGTAGGTAGTAAATGTTCTACAGCTTGCAGCCAGCTTAAATAATTAGAATAGGCATCCGTTGGCGGCAGGTTGTTAATATCAAGTACCTCGTTACCAACAAAACCAAGTCGGCCAAAAATTTTGTCCTTTAATTTGGGGGAAGGTGCTACTGCTTTTTCGGCAGCTAACTTTTCCACAACAGCCTCAATACTCTTTAACTCTTCACGCAGTTCAGGGTATTTTAAACAATTGCTTACAACCTGGTTAGCTTCTGTGCTATCCAACAAGCCCAAACAATATTGCTCTAGTATGCCGCTGTTTATGTAATCCTGTAAATTCATTAAAGGGTGTAATCAATTTCTAAAGCCCAATGTCGTATGACTTGCGCGCAAAAGACCTTTCGGGGGTAAAGGAATAACCGTGTTGCAACAAATATATAATATATTTACGTTCTTTTATGCAGGCGCATAAGAGTAATATTTACAATCTATTAGCCCCCAATGTACTTCGTCCTATCAAAAGTTCTGTTGTTTTTACTAGTGCCGCTTAACTGGGTGTTGGCTTTGCTGGTTATTGCCATTTTTAAGCGGAGCGACGTTAGCAAGCGACGATACCTGATTGCTGCGTTAACGGTGATAGTTGTTTTTAGCATGCCATTGTTATTCAAAGGGTTCACACTTATTTGGGATGTTAAAACAGAGCCGCTAAAAACTGATGGCATAAAGTATTCAAGCGTAATAGTTTTGGGCGGCTTTGCCGGCGAGGGCAATGTAGAGGGAGGGCAATTTAACCGCGCTTCTGACAGGTTTATTACCGGCCTTAGGCTTTTAACTACTGGTAAAGCAAGGCGTATATTAATTACAGGAGGCAACGGCTCTTTAGCACCAGATTCATTCCGCGAGGGGCCTTGGGTAGGAGCGCAGCTAAAAAAACTGGGAATTGCGGATAGCCTGATACTTATAGAAGGGAACTCGCGCAATACATTAGAAAATGCTGAATTCTCTAAAAAGATATTGCTGGCTAATAAATTACAGCCACCTTATTTGCTGGTTACATCAGCATTCCACATGCGTAGAGCAGCTATGATATTTAGCAGAAAAGGCATGCGTGTAATTCCTCAATCATGCAATTACCTAACAGATAATAACCACTTTAATGCTATCGACATAATTCCGGCGGCTGATACTTTATCAAGTTGGGAGCTTTACTTAAAAGAAATTGTTGGCTATGCAATAAACTACTTTTCTAAATAATAGCTAAGGGACTTTTTACGCCCTATCCGTCTCTGACATTCAATCTGAGAGACCTTTTTTTTTGCAATAATTATTACATTAGATGTAATAATTGATACTTACAAGGAAAACTAAATAATATGAAAAAGGTAACAGGACTGGGCGGCGTTTTTTTTAAATGCAATGACCCCAAAGGTATGAACGAATGGTACGGCAAAAACCTGGGTATAGCGGCCGGCGATTACGGCGCAACGTTTGAGTGGCGGCAGGAAGAAGACCCCACAAAAAAAGGAACTACCGCCTGGAGCACGTTCCCGGCCAATACCAAATACTTCAACCCGTCTGAAAAACCTTTTATGATCAACTACCGGGTTGAAAATCTGGAAGCCCTGATTGAGGAATTAAAGAAGGAAAACGTAACCATAGTTGACGAAATAGCCGCGTACGATTACGGCAAGTTTGTACATATAATGGACCCCGAAGGCAACATCATAGAGCTTTGGGAGCCGGTTGACTAGGGTTTTTAATATCCGGCGACGTAATATTATCTAGAATTCAAAACTCAGTGTGCTCTGCGATATCTTAGTGATCTCTGTGGTTAATTTTAACGCAGAGATCGCGGAGTTTTAAAAACAAAGACCACAAAGTCGAAAATTGTATTAAAACAACTGCGTTGCCAAAATAACCTCGCGGTTTTCTAAAACCGGAATTATTTGCCCAAGTGCTATAGCCTGAAAATGTTCAGACGCGCGGTGAGCGGCTATCGCAGCTTCATCTTTGTAAGCCTCGTATAACATAAATGTATTTAGCTCTGTATTGCTTTGGTGCACGGTATAAAACAGGTTGCCTTCCTCTTTTCGCGTTTGTTGAACCAGTTTGGCAAACAGGTTCAACACGGTATCAAGGTGCCCGTCTTTTACCTGCCATTTGGCAAATACTGTTATTGGTTTTTGTTCCATTTTATAATTAAAATTGCTTGTATTTAAAACATTGCAATATAAAAATAACATATCCCGCTTTAATAAAATAAAACGGGATATGTTTCAATTAAGCCGCGGCTTAATTGTTTAACTGGACCTAAATCGCTTACACAAAAATCGTTTAAATTGAATTTCGCGTTATATCATTGTGCTTATTTAATAAGTTTTCCAAATTTTTCAGTTTTGATGCCCAGAACTGATCAAAATAGGTAAGCCAGGCCTGCAACTCTTCAAAGCCATCCTTTTTTAAGGTGCAATAACGCTCGCGACCAATATCCTCAATGGCAATAAACCCGGCGGTATGTAGTATTTTAACATGCTTGGACACAGCGGGCCGGCTCATATCAAAATTATCAGCCAGGTTATTGATGGTTAGGCTATGCTGCGACAGCAACATCAGCATTTTGCGCCTGCTGGGGTCGCCTATTACCTGGAAAGCATCAAGCGTTGGTATGGCCATGTTGCGCAGCGTTTAAAAGGGTATCAATTTTTGTAAATTTCTCTAGCCAACCATGCATCAGGCCGTTATAGAAATCAAGATTTTCTGCTTTCTCAAATCCACGGTGATCTAAAAACACCTCTGTGCCATTATGCTTTGCCTGCAAATTCCAGGTCACTACAGATTCAAGTGTGATCTTGCCATTGCCCGGGCCGCAGTTCCATGAATACGAGAGCTTTTTATGCGGATCTATCAGCAATACTTTACAGTAAAAAATACCGTCAAAATCAAGACTTGCGATGGGGCCTGTCCTGAATTGAAAATCGTGCCCTACAACGGGTTGAAAATCATTCCGCATAAGCCATTGCGCCATTAGCTCGGCGTTTGTTAAATACTCCCAAACCATTTCAACAGGATGGGAAAAGAAATACTGGTGTTTAATAACTTGCGCCATAATAGGTAACTTTAAGGTTACTCAAACATATAAGTAACTTCTGGATTACGCAACTTTATTTTGAAATATTTTATAGAAGAGATGCCTGTATAGATAAATAAAAAGCGATACGGTTTTATTAAAACAGAAGGTTAAGTTGAAATACCCCTAACATGGCCGAAACTAATAAGCGGGTGCTGTTATTGTAACATCTTTTATTTTAGATGCGCTTATTAACTGGGTATGTATTTTATTAAGTTGAGCAGCATTGCGTGTGTGCCGGTAGGCTGTTTGCAGGCCAGCAAGCGCCCAACCGTTGTTTGGATTAATAAACAGGTCGCGGTTTAGTACAGCTACGGCTTTATCATATTTACCGGCTTTTAGTAAAACGGTGCCAAGGTAGTGGCGTGCAGGTAGCGGCCAGTCGCGGGGTTCGCCATATTGCATCCTATCTTCTAAAACCACAGCCTTTTCAAGTTCTGTTATGGCTATAGCATATTGCCCGTTACCGGCTGCCACCATGCCCTTTAATATGCCATGTCCAACAACAATAGCTTCATAAGCTGTGTTGGCGTTATCCATCGGCGATTTTAGTACAGCATCCTTCATGTGCGTTTCCAGGTTTAACAATTCTTTTTTTGCCTGCGTTATTTTGCCTTTTCCGCAAAAGGCCAGGCCACGGCCAAAATGCATTAACGCGGTTGCATAGGGCAGTGTATCCGGCGTGGTTGTTTTTAGCACATCGTCCCATTTGCCAAAGCGCACAGCGGTAAACAGGGGCTGCATATAAATGTATTGCGCATAATTACCTTCGGCACTTTTCAATCCTAAATAGTTGGCAGGCACTATTGCTCTAAGTGTTTTTGAGCCTGTCATGGCATCTTTGTAGTCGGCACCCATTTGGGCGCAGTTTACTTTAAGGTGAATGTTGTGCCATTCATAAAGAGCTACACTTTCTTCAACAGGCGCATAGCTTTTTAAGTAGTACCGGTAACCTGCAATAGCTAAGTCATTATTAATAACGCCCTGTTGGTAATTTCCCGTGCGTATGTATATGTGCGATGGCATATGCGTTATGTGCGAAACCGACGGCATCATGGTATCAAGCAATGCTGCGCTTTTTAAAGCCACTTGTGGCTCGCCCGAAGCTTCAAGTGTATGAATGTAATAATGGTTTGCCCCCGGATGCTTAGGCGAGATAGCCAACGCCTGTTCTAATAGCAACCGTATCTGCGGGGTCCATGCTTTGGCCTTAAAATCATGGTCATACAGATCCCACGGATGCAGTAGCATCAAAGCATCGGCATATAAAGTTAGCACATCCGCATCTTTAGGGTATTTGTTAAATACTTTTTGCATGGCATCAGCATAATTTCGCCGTAACTGCATTACGCTGATGGTTGTATCAGCGGAGTAGCGTTGCTGCATGGCATCAATCAACGCCAGCTCAAGTGGGGTGCAATTGCGCGCCCAAACTTTGCTTCTGCGGGCGGCTTCTAAAGCAGCATCCGGAGCCTTAAAATCATTTGGATAGTTTATTGTTGGCCCCATGGCCAAGGCCTTGCCATACCAGGCCATGGCACAATTGGTATCCAGTTTATTGGCTTTACTAAATGATGCATAGGCTTCAATAGTATGAAAAGCATAGTACATGCTCAATCCCTGATCGAAATAGTATTGAGCGCTGTCTGACCCCGTAGTAATTTTAAAATGATAATTGCCCCAACCCCTTAAAGCCGGAATATCTTTTACCGAATCGGGTTCAATAAAAGCTGGCCCGCAATAAGAAATATGCCTGTAGCTATAATTTTTGGTGGTTTTTTGTTTAGAAAAATTTACAAGCATTTGCTTGTAAAAAGATTGGGCGGTAATAAAGACAATAAAAAGTACAACTGTTAGGGCAACGGAACGCATTAATTTCATGGCAGGCAAGGATTTAGAACAGTTAACAAGGTGTATTGTAAATATATCTATTACCCAAATGAAAATCAAGCAATTAATGTCTATTACCTCTGCTTGTAAAACAAAAAAGCCTCCGGATAATCATCCGGAGGCCCTGTTTTTCAATAGGTAGTTAATGTTATTTGGTAGCTACAATGCTGATGTTTAGTATAAACTCATCATCAATGGCTTTGTCGCCAATGGCATCAAAAAAGCTTTTTGACGCGTATTTAATGTTGTGCTTAGTGCGATCAACTTTTACATTAACAGCTTTTGCAGTTAATGTATTACCGTTTACTGAATAAGTAGCCGGGAAAGTGATAGCATTAGTTAGGCCTTTAATAGTAAGGTTACCGGCTACAACCAAAGTGCCATTGCCAGATTTTGTGATCTTAGTAGTAGCAAATTGCGCTTCAGGAAACTTTGTAACGCCAAAAAAGTCGTCAGATTTTAAGTGACCTAACAATTTGCCTTTTGAATCCTCGTCTGTAAGATCTTTATCGCTTATTGTAGTCATGTTAATGGCAAAGCTGCCTTTAGCAGGCACATTGTCTTCGGTAACAATAGTTCCCGATGCCAGTTTGATCTCGCCATTGTGTTGGCCTAATACTTTTTTACCTGTCCACTCGATGTTACTTTTTTGAGTATCAATTTTGTAGGTTTCTGTTTTTGCTGCTCTGAATGCTAATAACGCCGTTACCGCCAGACCAATTGTTAAGAGTGATATCTTTTTCATTTTTTTTGTTTCAATGATTATGGGTCAAATATATAAGCAATATTTATATGTTTAAACATATAAATTGTTTAATTGCACATTTTTGACAATTGCCTGTAGCTAAGGTTTAATCAGCATTGTTTTAGCTCTAATCATCGGCCTTATTCTTCATCATCATTAAAAGCGAGTACGATCCTTTTACAACAAAAGTTGCCTGCGTTAATTTATCCGCTGCATTTAATATTTCGGTATAGCCATTCTCGCTTTCGCCGGTGGCTACTTCGGTCATTTCATAACTGTTTTTACCAATTACTTTATACAGGTATCGCTTACCTTCAAAATCAACTAAAGCCTCGGTGGGTACAGCAGCAGCCTTAACATTCTTTACCTGTATTTCAGCATTCATATAAGTGCCGGGCACCAGGGTTTTGTCGTAATCTTCAAAATGGCAGTGTACCTCGGTGTTGCGGTCGGCAGACAGGTCGCGGCCTATCAGCAATATTTCGCCCACATGTTTTTTCTCCGGATTGTTATTGGTGTACGATATCACCTTTTGCCCTATGTACAGCTTATCCAGATCCTTCTCATAAACCTTTAGTCCCAGATGTATATCTGATGGGTTAACCAGTTCAAAAAGCACCTCCGTTGGCGATACGTACTTGCCTATGTTCACATTAACTTTTGACACAAACCCACTTATTGGTGAATAAATATTTACGCTGCGCGCGATGTTAGATTCGCTGATGTTGCGCACGTTGATACCCGCCAACTGCAGTTTTTGCGCCAGCGAAGTGATCAATACCATTTGAGTATGATAATCTGCTTCGGCCAGTTGAAATACCTTATCGCTTACGGCGCGGCTCTGGTTCAGATCTTTCTGGCGTTTGTATTCGTTCTCCAAATAGCTGATGCGAGCTTTGGCCGTTAAATAATCCTGCTGCAATTGGATGTATTGCTGATCTTCAACTGTGGCTATAGCCTCGCCTTTGTTTACGTGCATACCCGGCAATAATATGGTTGATTTTAAGTACCCACCCAATGGCACACTTATAGACACCATATTTTGCGGTGGCACATCAATTTGACCATTGAGTTTTAAAACGGACGATATATCCTTCTGCTCAATTTTTCCGGTTGTTATAGCCGCGTTTTTTAATTGCGCGTCTGTTAGTGTTATAATATTGCTGTTTTCTTTCACCGGCTCTTCAGTTGATGTTTGCTTATCGCCGCAGGCCGAAAGAAAAAATAAAAGCCCCGTTAAGTATATAATAGATTTCATGGTTATTTGCTGTTGTAATAGTTAACTTGAATAATTGCTTCTACCAGGTTGTGCAGCGCATCTATGTAATCATTTTTTACAGCTGTTGCCTGGTTGATGAGCTGTACCCACTCCAGGTAATTAATGTTGCCGGCAGCCAGCTGCTTGTTGGCTGTAGTAGTTATCAGTTCGGCGTTCTTCAAGGCCTTGTCTTCAAAATACTTTACCGCTTTTTCATATTTTTCCTGTTGTAGTATGGCTTCGCGATAAGCCGCATTGATGTTTTGGGTCTCTACTGCGAAATTCCCTTCGGCCACCTGCTTATTCAACTTAGCGCTTTTTATCCTTGTTTTTTGTGAATTTGCGAAAATGGGTACACCGACACCTACCTGTACCGAATTAAAGCGGTTGGAGCCGTTATACAAAACGTTGTCGGCACCCACACCACGTATGCTGGTATTGTTGTACCCCACAGACAGATCGGGCAGGAGCTTGCTTTTTTCCAGTGCTACCGCGGCATCTGCTGTTTGCAGTTGCTGCGCTGATAGCACTAGCAAAGGGTGCTGCTTTAAAGCAGCGGTATCGCCTACATTCATAACGGGTTTAAATGCCGTCTGAACCGGTATATAAGCAATGTTTGTGTTCAACAGCAATTGAAACTGTAACTGCAAAACCGCCGAATCTTGTTTTAAGGGATTGAGTTGCTGTTCTATCTGCCCTAACAGAATTTCTGCACTGGTTTTTTCAAGAATATTGGCCTCGCCTTTTTCAAGTCGTAATGTGGCTTTTTTATAAAAATTGAGATAAATACTGTCGGTGTATAACAGCAGTTGCCTTTTTTGCTCCAGCAGCAGCACAGCATAAAACACCTGACTTACCTGCCGCTTAAGTAAAGCCTCTTGCACGGCAATACTCAAAACGCTGGTTTTCCAATCCTGCTTTAAAAGTTCCTTTTGCCTGCTATATACAGTTGGAAAGCTAAACGATTGCGAAATGCCAACCTTGGTATCGGCATAACTACTGTTAAACTGCCCAAATTCGCCAAAAACATTGGCCGGTGGTATCGCTGTAGATGTACCTATCAGCATTTGCTGGTATTTTGCTTTTAATTGCTCCTGCTTTACCCGTAGGTTGTTTTTTAAAGCGGTATCAATTGCTGCTTTAAGTGTGATAGGCTGCTGCGCGTTTGCTTTTTGAGTCGTGGCTGTTAAAGATAGAACAACAAGCAGTGCGCCCGCAACAGGCTTACTTATCGTATCCTTAAAACCCTTTTCGCTGATGATATACAGCACCGGTAAAACAAACAAGGTTAAAAAAGTAGCTATCAATAAACCGCCTATCACCACAGTGGCTAACGGGCGTTGTACCTCGGCACCGGCGCCATTGCTTAATGCCATTGGTAAAAACCCTAACGATGCCACAAAGGCTGTCATCAAAACCGGGCGCAACCTTAAAGCTGTGCCGGTTAATACAATGGTTTTCATATCCGTTACTCCCTGTTTTTTTATGCTGTTAAATTCTGATATCAGCACAATGCCGTTAAGCACCGCTACCCCAAACAATGCTATAAAACCCACACCCGCACTAATGCTGAAAGGCATGCCCCGCAATGCCAGGAATAAAATACCTCCAATGGCTGATAGCGGAATAGCCGAGTAAATAAGTAAGCCCTGTTTTACGGAGTTGAACGCGAAATACAACAACAGAAAAATAAGCGCGAGTGATACCGGCACAGCAACCATTAAACGTTGCTTGGCTGCGTTAAGGTTTTCAAAAGCACCGCCATAGGTTACATAGTATCCGGCAGGCAGCTTTAATTGCTTATCAACTTTTGCCTGCAATTCGTTTACTATGGTTTCCACATCGCGGCCACGCACGTTAAAGCCAACAATTATTCGCCTTTTGGCGTCCTCGCGCTGTATTTGGTTGGGGCCATCTTTTATCTGCACATCTGCCAGCTGGTATAGCGGAATTTGTGTTCTTTGCGGAGTTGGTATCAGCAGGTTTTGGATGTCCTTCAAATCCTTTTTCTGGTCGCCGCTAATGCGCACCACTATTTCAAAGCGCTTTTCGCCTTCAAACAAAGTACCCGTACTTTGCCCTGCCAGCGATGTATTAACTATCTTGTTGATATCGGCTATGTTAAGGCCATACTGCGCAATGGCGTTACGGTTGTAGTTGATAGTAACCTGAGGCAAACCGGCAACTGCTTCTACATACAGATTTTGCGCACCATCAACGGTACCTGTTATCTTGCCTAGTTTATTGGCGTAAGCCGCCAGTGTATCTAAATCTTCGCCAAATATTTTGCATACAACATCCTGCCGCGCGCCGGTCATCAACTCATTAAAACGCATCTGCACCGGGAACTGAAAGCCCGCGGTTACGCCCGGTACGGCTTTAAGCGCAGTGCCCATTTTTTCGGCTAACTCATCAAAGGTTTTTGCCGATGTCCACTCTCTTTTGGGTTTTAAAATAACCATCATGTCGCTGGCTTCCATCGGCATGGGGTCGGTTGGTACTTCACCGCTGCCAATTTTAGTCACCACCTTTTCCACTTCCGGAAATTGTGTTTTTAAAATATGCGCCGCTTTTTGCGTGTTGGCAATGGTTGTGTTAAGATTACTACCTGTTAATACACGTGTATCAACTGCAAAATCACCTTCTTCAAGTGCCGGGATAAACTCGCCACCTAAGGTTGTTAATACAAATACGGAAATAGCAAACAAACTAACCACTATCAATAACAAGGCTTTAGGAAAAGTAATTACACGCTCAAGCGCGTTGCGATAAGATCTTGTTACCCTTTCCATCAACCGTTCTGAAAAGTTAGGCGCATGTTTAATTTTTTTGCTGAGGAATACAGCGCTCATCATAGGGATATACGTAAGCGATAAAATGAACGCCCCCAGTAACGCGAACGCCACTGTTTGCGCCATTGGCTTAAACATTTTTCCTTCTATACCTTCAAGCGCAAAAATGGGCAAGTAAACCACCAGAATAATTATCTGTGCAAACACCGCACTATTCATCATCTTGCCCGCCGACTCTTTTACCTCGCGATCCATTGTGGGTTG
>Ga0247817_10001074_pt1 | contig 14590 bp, 7 predicted proteins | sample UWRJL212509R1_FD_178010 | JGI IMG/M metagenome (GOLD analysis project Ga0247817, IMG submission 178010) | Plant litter microbial communities from Arlington Agricultural Research Station in Wisconsin, United States - UWRJ-L212-509R-1 | ecosystem: Environmental > Terrestrial > Plant litter >... | reverse complement strand
TGTACGCGCCGATGGACACGCTGGTGGTGCTCACCGCCTTGCAACACCCGATGGACCCCTCCCCTGAATTCGCACCAAAACCCTTGAAGCTCAGCTGGATGAAGGCTGACGCCAGCGTCGCCGAACACTGCCGCACCTCGCGCCCGGAAAACGAGCGTGGCTTCATCAACACCGACCGTCTGTTCGCCTGAGGATCGCTGCCATGTCACTCGCTATTGCAACCGCGCAACCGCTGCCAGAAAACGCGGTGTACCGCGCCACCGTCCCGGCCGGCGAACCCTTCCTGACGGAGGTCAAGGCTGGTCAGACCTTGCGCATCCTCGATCTGGAAGGCAATCAAGCCGTCGACACCCTGTTCTACAGCGTGGCCAATCCGAAAGAACGCTATGACGTACAGCGCACATTGCGCCGGCAGAACAGCGTCTACCTGAGCACTGGCAGCGTGCTCTATTCCAACCTCGGCAAACCGATGCTGACCATCGTCGCCGACACCTGCGGACGCCACGACACCCTGGGCGGCGCCTGTGCACAAGAGAGCAACACCGTGCGCTATGCCCTGGAAAAACGCTACATGCACAGCTGCCGCGACAACTACCTGCGCGCCTGTGTCCACGATGGTCGACTGGGCAAGGGCGACATCGGGCCGAACATCAATTTCTTCATGAACGTACCGGTCACGGCGGACGGCGGACTGACCTTCGAAGACGGAATTTCAGCGCCAGGCAAATACGTCGACCTGCGCGCCGAGATGGACGTGATTGTGCTGATTTCCAACTGCCCGCAACTGAACAATCCGTGCAACGCCTACAACCCGACCCCAGCGGAGATATTGGTATGGAACTGAAATTGGCGCGGTTGCGTAAATGGCTGTTCACCCTGTGCCAGGCCCGCTCCGGGCAGTGCCTGAAAAAGCCCTGAAACCACACAACCTGTGGGAGCTGGCTTGCCAGCGATGGCGATGTGTCGGTCAACATCAATGTTAATTGTGCTGGCCTCATCGTCGGAACGCCGCCCGGAGCAAGCCCGCTGCCACAAGGGACTGCGGTGCTCTGAAGAGAATTGTTTTTGCCGCCCGAGGACGACCCCGGCGCTTATCGAAAAACTGCGGGACGGCCCGCATCCCAGGTCGAGGCTGATGCGCAATCGCCTCCGGGGGTTATGCCATGTTCGAAAAAGTCCTGATTGCCAACCGTGGCGCCATTGCCTGCCGCATTCTGCGCACCCTGCGTGAACTGCAGGTCAAAGGCGTCGCCGTGTATTCCGAAGCTGACGCCGCCAGCTTGCACATCCTGCAGGCTGATGAAGCTCACAGCCTGGGCGAAGGCGCTGCCGCTGGCACGTACCTGGCGGTCGACAAGATTCTCGCCATCGCTCAGGCAACTGGCGCCACGGCGATTCATCCCGGCTACGGCTTCCTCTCGGAAAACGCTGCGTTCGCCGAAGCCTGCGAAGCGGCCAACATCGCGTTCATCGGCCCGACGCCAGAGCAACTGCGCGTGTTCGGCCTCAAGCACACCGCCCGCGCCCTGGCCAAACAGCATGGCGTGCCGATGCTCGAAGGCACCGAGCTGCTCGACAGCCTCGACGCGGCATTGATTGCCGGCGAGCACGTCGGCTATCCGGTGATGCTCAAAAGCACCGCCGGCGGTGGCGGCATCGGCATGCGCGTCTGCCGCAGCGCGGCCGAATTGAGCGAATCCTTTGAAACGGTCAAACGTCTTGGCCAGAACAACTTCAGCGACGCTGGCGTGTTTATCGAGAAGTACATTCAGCGCGCCAGGCACCTTGAGGTTCAGGTGTTCGGCGACGGTCGAGGCGAAGTCATTGCCCTCGGCGTGCGCGATTGCTCCGTCCAGCGTCGCAACCAGAAAGTCCTTGAAGAAACCCCCGCGCCCAACCTGCCCGACGGCATGGCCGATGAGCTGTGTGCCGCAGCGATCAAGCTGGCCAAAGCAGTGAACTACCGCAGCGCCGGCACCGTGGAGTTTGTGTTCGACAGCGAAGCCCAGCGTTTCTACTTCCTTGAAGTGAACACCCGTTTGCAGGTCGAACACGGTGTCACCGAACAAGTGTGGGGCGTGGATCTGGTGCGCTGGATGGTGGCGCTGGCGGCCGGTGATCTGCCGCCCCTGAGCGAATTGAGCCAAGGTTTGAAACCCGACGGCCATGCCATCCAGGCACGCCTCTATGCCGAAGATCCAGGCCGGGATTTCCAGCCAAGCCCAGGCTTGCTGACGGCCGTTAATTTCCCTGCCGCCGATGGTAAACAGTTGCGCATCGACACCTGGGTCGAGGCAGGTTGCGAGATCCCGCCTTACTTCGATCCGATGATCGCCAAGGTCATCTGCTGGGCGCCAACCCGTGCAGAAGCAGCCGTCGATCTGCATCAGGCATTGGGCGACAGCGTGCTGTATGGCGTGGAAACCAACCGTGATTATCTGCGGCAAATTCTGCTCGACACCCCCTTTGCCAGCGGCCAGCCGTGGACTCGCTGCCTGGAAGATCTGGTCTATCAGGCCAACACGTTCGAGGTGCTCAGCGCGGGGACCCAAACCAGCGTGCAGGACTATCCCGGTCGTCTTGGTTATTGGGCCGTGGGTGTTCCGCCGTCTGGGCCGATGGACAGTCGCGCGCTGCGTTTGGGTAATCGTCTGCTGGGTAACGACGAAGGTGCCGCGGCGCTCGAAATCACCATGAGCGGGCCGTTGCTGCGCTTCAATTGCGAGGCGGTGGTGGCGGTCACCGGGGCCATGATTCCGCTGGCGTTGAACGGCGAAACGGTGTCGATGAACACCACGCTGCTGATTCCGGCGGGTGCCACGTTAAGCCTCGGCACGATCGCTGGCGCGGGTGCTCGCAGCTATTTGTGCGTGCGTGGAGGCCTTCAGGTACCGGACTACCTGGGCAGCAAAAGCACCTTCACCCTTGGCCAGTTTGGCGGGCACGGAGGACGTGCCCTGCGCGCCGGGGATGTGTTGCACATCCCTATTTTGAGCGACCGTAACCATGGCGATCTACTGCCCGAAGAGCAGGTCACCGAACTGCCAGGCGTGCGGCAAATCCGGGTGATCTACGGCCCGCACGGCGCGCCGGAATACTTCACTGAAGACTACATCGGCACCTTCTTCGCCACTCAGTGGGAGGTGCATTTCAACTCCAGCCGAACCGGTGTGCGCCTGATCGGGCCAAAGCCGCAATGGGTGCGGGCTGATGGCGGCGAAGCCGGGCTGCATCCGTCGAATATTCATGACAATCCGTATGCGATCGGCGCGGTGGATTTCACCGGTGACATGCCAGTGATCCTCGGCCCGGACGGCCCGAGCCTCGGCGGTTTTGTCTGCCCTGTGACAGTGATCGAAGCGGATCTTTGGCAACTGGGGCAACTCAAGGCGGGCGACAAAGTACAGTTCCTCCCCGTCGACCTGAAGACTGCCCGTGACCTTGCCCTGAAATGGAATGCCCCTTGTAGGAGTGAGCCTGCTCGCGATGGCGGAAGTACTACCTCCATTGATGTGACTGACATGCCACCATCGCGAGCAGGCTCGCTCCTACAGGGGGTCGTGTCGCCTGTAGTCCTGGACATTGGCCAGGAAGATACCCGGCTGGTTGCACGCCTCTCCGGCGACACGCATCTACTGCTGGAAATCGGCGCCCCCGAGCTCGATCTCGTGCTGCGCTTTCGCGCCCACGCCCTCATGCAGGCACTGGAAAGCAAACACCTGCACGGCGTGATCGACCTGACGCCGGGCATTCGCTCACTGCAGGTGCACTACCAACCCGAGCAACTGCCGCTGGCGGATTTGCTCGGCATCGTCGCCGGTGAATGGGACGCCGTGTGTGCCGCCAGGGACCTGCAAGTCCCGTCGCGCATCGTCCACCTGCCCCTGTCATGGGACGATCCTGCCTGTCAGCTGGCCATCGAAAAATACATGACCACCGTGCGTAAGGACGCACCGTGGTGCCCGAGCAACCTGGAGTTCATCCGCCGCATCAACGACCTGCCCAATCTCGACGAAGTGCAGCGCACGGTGTTCGACGCCAGCTACCTTGTCATGGGCCTGGGCGACGTCTACCTCGGCGCCCCGGTCGCCACGCCGCTCGACCCGCGGCACCGCCTGGTGACCACAAAATACAACCCGGCGCGCACCTGGACCGCCGAGAATTCGGTGGGCATCGGAGGGGCCTACATGTGCGTTTACGGCATGGAAGGTCCCGGCGGTTATCAGTTCGTCGGTCGCACTTTGCAGATGTGGAACCGCTATCGCGAAGTCGCTGCATTCGATGGCAAACCGTGGTTGCTGCGCTTCTTTGACCAGATCCGTTTTTACCCGGTCAGCGCCGATGAGCTGCTGCGCATTCGCCGAGACTTTCCGCTTGGGCGTTTCGATTTGAACATCGAACACAGCCAGCTGAACCTGGCGGATTACCAGGCGTTCCTGGCGAAGGAAGCCGAGACCATCGCCGCGTTTCGCAATCAGCAAAAAGGCGCCTTCAACGCCGAGCGCGAGCGCTGGATCGCCAGTGGCCAGGCGCATTTCGACAGCGAAGAACTCATCCCCGAGGTGACCGAAGAGGCCCCGCTGGGCAATGGTCAACAGAGCGTCGACAGCCACATTGCCGGCAACCTCTGGCAGGTTCAGGTGGAAACCGGCAGCCATGTTCAGGCCGGTGATGTGCTGGTGATTCTGGAGTCGATGAAGATGGAAATTCCGCTGCTCGCACCCATGGCGGGCGTGGTGCGCGAGATACGCGTGCAACCGGGTTCGGCGGTACGTGCCGGGCAGCGTGTCGTGGTGCTGGAACTCGACTGAAACCATTTCTAAAAGGATCAACGCCATGAACATCAATCTGCAACTCGACGCCCTGCGCAATGCCTACCGCGACGGCAGTATTACGCCTCGGCAACTGCTGCTGAGCCTGCGCGACAAAGCCGCAGCGCTGAACCCGGACTATCACCTGTTCATCCACTTGCTCAGCGTCGAGGAACTGGAGCCCTATCTGGCCGCCCTCGATGATCGAAACATCGACAGCCTGCCATTGTTCGGCGTGCCCTTCGCGATCAAGGACAACATCGATTTGGCGGGCATCCCCACCACTGCCGCGTGCCCTGCATTTGCCTATGTGCCAGAACGCTCGGCGACCATCGTCGAGCAGTTGCTGGCGCTGGGGGCGATCCCGTTGGGCAAGACCAATCTCGACCAGTTCGCGACCGGCCTCAATGGCAGTCGATCTCCCTACGGCGCGTGCCCCAACAGCGTGTTGCCGGAGTATCCATCGGGGGGTTCCAGCGCCGGTTCTTCGCTGGCCGTGGCACTCGGCGTGGCGAGCTTTTCCCTGGGCACCGACACGGCGGGCTCCGGACGGGTACCGGCGGCACTGAACAATCTGGTCGGACTGAAAGCCAGCAAAGGCCTGATCTCCACCGCGGGTGTCGTTCCGGCCTGCCGCACGCTCGATTGCGTGACCACCTTCACGGCGACAGCTCGGGAAGCAAGCCAGCTATTGGCGCTGACCGCACAGCTTGATCCTCGGGACGAGTACAGCCGCAGCAACCCGCTGTGGAATGACGGCTCGGCGTTCGGTGCACCCCGCCCATTTCGTTTCGGCGTACCCCGTGCGCAGGACCTGCAATTCTTCGGCTGCCCCGAAGGTCCGCTGTTGTTCGGTGATGCCATCGACCAGCTCAAGGCCTTGGGTGGTGAAGCGGTGGAGCTGGATTTGTCGCCGTTCCTCGAAGCCGCCTGCCTGCTCTATGAAGGGCCGTGGGTCGCCGAACGCTACAGCGTCGCCGGGGAGCTGATGGAGACCCATCCCGAAGCCGTGCTGCCGGTGATTCGTGCCGTTCTGGCCAAGGCGCCGGCCGTGACCGGCGTACAAACGTTCCGCGCCCAGTACCGCCTGCAAGCCCTTAAAGCGCTGTGCGACAAGGCACTGGAAGACCTCGATTGCGTCATCACGCCAACCATCGGCCGCCCGGTGACACTGGCCGAACTGGAAGCCGAACCCGTGCTGCGCAACTCGCAATTGGGTTACTACACCAACTTCATGAACCTGCTCGACTACACAGCCGTCGCCGTGCCGAGCGGCTTCATGGGCAATGGTTTGCCGTGGGGTGTCACGCTGTTCGGGCGGGTGTTCACCGACCAGTATCTGTTGAGCGTGGCGGATGCGTTGCAGCGTCATCAAGGTTCAGGGTTGCCCGCTCCGACGACGGTCGCTCGCAATGATCGCGCACGGCTGGTGGTCTGCGGCGCGCATCTGGATGGCCTGGCATTGAACTGGCAACTGAAACGGCGTGGGGCCACGTTGGTCGATACGACCCACAGTTCGCCGGACTATCAGTTGTACGCACTGGCCGGTGGGCCGCCCTTCCGCCCGGGAATGGTTCGGGTGAAGGACGGCGGAGTGGCGATTGCGGTGGAGGTATGGGAATTGCCGAGCAGTGAGCTGGGCTCGTTCCTGACCGGAATCCCGGCGCCATTGGGATTGGGCAAGGTGCAACTGGCAGATGGGCGCTGGGAGAGCGGGTTCATTTGCGAAGGGTATGGGCTGGAGGGCGCAGTGGATATCAGTCACTTTGGAGGATGGCGTGCGTACCTGAAAAATCTGCAGTGATCTCAAGGCTCACCCTGACCCTGTGGGAGCTGGCCTGCCAGCGATGGAGGTATGTCAGTCACAGTAATGTTGATTGACACACCGCCTTCGCGAAATTCACACATAACCCTGTGGGAGCTGGCTTGCCAGCGATTGCGGTGCGTCAGTCGACTAGTGCTTTGACTGGCACACCGCCTTCGCAAGAAAGCCCGCTCCCACAGTTGTTTTTGTGCGCATGGAAATAGTGTGATTTTTCAGCGCCAATCGTTTCATCCTGGCCTTTCAGCGAATCTTCCTACCAACCACATCTACCCCGCCTGACTTCTTTCCCCGCTGATCCCCCGCACAGTCTCCCGCGCCATTTTTCCTGCGCGAGGGACTGCTCATGTTCGACCCGATTGTGTGTTCGCCTCCATTCGAAGCGCTGCGCTGATGGAGCACAGCGCACGCATCGAGCAGGCGCTCGACGACTTCCCCAACACCCTGACGCTGTATCGCCAGCAGCTCGATCACTGGTTCAGCCGCGCCGCCGACACCGTCAGTCACGCGACGGATTTGCCGTCGCTGATGGACATGGATCGGCGGATCAAGCTCGGCGATAGCACCACGGTGGTGGGTCGTCGCGATGACGATTTTTTCTCCACGGTGGCGCAGTGCCCGAGCGGCAGGATTCTGCTGATCGAGAGCACGTTCGAGTCGGTGTACGACATTCCGCTGGGGAACATTCAGGTTGATGTGATTGCGGTCGAGGGTGGCGAGCGCAAGTCGGTCATGCTTGATGAGCACGGCAAGGGGCAGTTCGAAGGTGTGGCCGGGAAGTTTTACCGGGTGCATGTGCAGAGTGCGGTGACGAAGGATCAGGTTGACGCGCTGTTCAAGTCTTACGACGGACTCACCGGGCAACTGGAAGACTGGCTGCGCAAGGAGTGGGAGGGGTTCAAGCCGCAGTGGTCGCAGTCGGTGTTTGCGGCGGCCGCAAATGGGGGCCTGGCCGGAAGTTGGGCAGCGATTATTGGGGTGTGGGACAGCCTGAGCCTGGCCTACGACATTCTTAAAGATCCTGAAAAATTCGCTGAGCGGCTTGGCTCTGGTGCTCAGTCGCTGATTGAACTGGCACAGCAATCTCCGTTGGTATTGGAAAAGGCGATGTTGCTGGCCAGTGATGAGGCCGCGCTGTGCTTGCTGCTGCGCACGGCCAGTCTCTGGTGGCAGATGCTTCCGCCCAGCGTACTTGCCGGACAAACGACCCAGGCAATCGTGCAACTGCTGACAGAAATGCTGATCGGCGTTGTCCTGACCATCGCGGCGGGTGCCGGCGTGGCTTATCTGGGCTTTCGGCTGGCCGCCTACAGCGCCCGGATCATCGATGCCGCCGTGGCCTTCGTCAAAGCCATCTCCGCCCTCCTCGACACCTTCATGACCTACGTCGACCGCTACAAAGCCGTCGCCGCGCGCGGCATTGCAGCCGGCGCCAATCAGGGTCGCCTGCTGCTGAACTGGAACCCCCGCAAGAACACCACGCTCAAGCAGAACGAACACCGCGACGACGCTTCGAAACAAGCGAAAAACCCCAACGACGACGCCGCCACCTGCGTGGCTTCCACTTGCAAGAATGGCTGCCCGGTGTCGATGGTCACCGGAGAAGAACTGCTGACCCTTACCGACGGCACACTCGACGGCCTCCTCCCCTTCGACTTCACCCGCCTCTACCGCACCAGCGCCGCCGAGCTCGATGTCGGCCTGGGTTTCGGCTGGAGCCACAGCCTGTCCCACCGGCTGGAAGTCGACGGCGACGAGGTCATCTGGATTGACCACGAAAACCGGCGCACGCCTTTTCCCCTGCCCAGCAGCGAACGCCCGGCGATCCACAACAGCCTGTCGCGGGCGGCGATTTTTCTCGGCGATGCCCCTGAAGAACTGATCCTCGCCCAAGCCGGCGACGCGCCGCGCTTTTATCACTTCCTCAACGGTCGCTTGAGCACGATCAGCGATGCCTACGACAACCGCCTGCACCTGACCCACGACTACCACGGCCGCCTCGAGCGCGTGGACAACGGCGCCGGCCGCGCCTTCCTGTTGCGCTACGACCGCCGCCACCTGATCGCCGTCGACTATCAGCGGTTTACCCCGGCGCCCACCGTGGCCCAGGGCTGGGTGACCGAGCAGACGCTGGTCCGCTACCGCTACGACGAGCACCAGCAGCTGATCGAAGCGACCAACGCCGCCGAAGAGAGCGAGCGTTATCGCTATGACGAGCAGCACGTGATCCTGCAACGGCAGCTGGCCGGTGGGGCGAGTTTCTTCTGGACGTGGGAAAGGTCCGGCAAGGCGGCCCGTTGCATCCGTCACTGGGCCTCGTTCGGGCAGATGGACGCGCAGTACGTCTGGGATGACCAGGGCAGCGTCACGGTTAAAAACCTCGATGGCAGTGAAGAGGTGTACGTCCACGACGACCGGGCGCGGCTGGTGCGCAAGGTTGAGCTGGATGGCGGCGAACACCTCAAGTCCTACGACGATCAGGGTCGCCTGATCGCCGAGCAGGACCCGTTGGGCGCAATCACCGAGTACCACTACGACGAGGCCGGACGGCTTGTGGCGCTGATTCCGCCGCAAGACGCGCCGACGGCCTACGAATACCGCAACGGTTTCCTGCACGCACGCTTTCGTGGCAAGGCCGAGTGGAAGTATCTGCGCAATGCTCAGGGCGATGTCACCGAGGCCATCGACCCGGACGGCCACACCACGCACTACCGCTACGACGCCCAAGGTCGCTTGCTGTCGATCCGTTACCCGGATCACAGCCGTCATCTGTTTGTCTGGAACGCGCTGGGCCAGCTTGTCGAAGAAACGCTGCCAGAGGGTGGCACGCGGAAGTTTTCCTACGATGCACTGGGGCGGCGGATTACCCAGGAAGACGAACACGGCGCCGTCACGCACTCGCAGTGGGATGCCGTCGGCCGCTTGATCCACACCACCCTGCCGAGCGGCGCCACCCGCGCCTACAGCTACAACGCCTACGGCACCCTCACCTCTGCCACTGATGAACTGGGCCAGGTCACGCGTTACGAGTACGTCGAGGACCTGCACCTGGTCAGCCGCCGGGTCAATCCGGACGGTTCGCAGCTGCAATATCGCTACGACAACGCACAGTTGCTGCTGACGGAGATCGAGAACGAGTCCGGCGAAAAGTACCACCTGGACTATACCGCCAACGGACTGATCCGACAGGAAACCGGCTTCGACGGTCTGCGTACTGCCTACGAATACGACCTCAACGGGCACCTGCTGGAGAAGACCGAGTTTGGCGAGGACGGCTCGCGACTGGTCACCGGGTATGCACGCGATGCGGCCGGACGCTTGCAGGTCAAGACCCTGCCCGATGGCACGTGCGTGACCTATCACTACGACACGCTCGGGCGCCTGACCAGTGTCGACGACGGCCACGACCACCCGCTGGAATTCGAATACGACCGCCAGGATCGGCTGATCACCGAACACCAGAGCTGGGGCACCTTGCGCTATGGCTACGACGCCTGCGGCCAGCTCAACCGCCTGCGCCTGCCGGACAACAGCGTCCTCGATCACCACCACGCGGCGGGCGGCGCGCTCACCGGCATCGACCTCAATGGTGCGCGACTCACCGCGCATCACGTTGTCGGTGGCCGCGAACAGCAACGTCAACAGGGCCTGCTGCTCAGCGACTACGCCTACGACGATCAAGGTCGCCTGAGCGCCCACGCCATCGGCAAACCGCAACAACCGCTGTATCGCCGCGATTATTCCTACGGCGCCAACGGCAACCTCGAACTGATTTCCGACACCCGCCACGGCCGTCGCAGCTACCAGTACGATCTGCAGAACCGCCTGACTCGGGTCAACCACGCCCGCGACGACGACCCGGAAACCTTCGCCCACGATCCGGCGGGCAACCTGTTCATGCAGGACCGTGTCGGCAAGCCGTCCGTCAAGGGCAACCGCCTGCTAATGCAGGGCGACCGCCACTACAACTACGACGCCTTCGGCAACCTCATCCGCGAACGCCGCGGCACCGCGCAAAAACTCGTCACCGAATACCGCTACGACTGCCAACACCGCCTGATCGGCCTCACCCGCCCCGACGGTCAAACAGCCAGCTACCGCTACGACGCCTTCGGCCGCCGCATCGCCAAAACCGTCGACGGCCTCACCACCGAATTTTTCTGGCAAGGCGACAACCTCGTCGCCGAAAGCAGCAAAAACCACTACCGCAGCTACCTCTACGAACCCGGCAGCTTCCGCCCCCTGGCCATGCTCGACGGCAAAGGCCCACGCAAGGCCTGTCCGTTCTACTACCAACTCGACCACCTCGGCACGCCGCAGGAACTGACGGATTTCAGCGGCGAGATCGTCTGGTCGGCGAAGTACAACGCCTACGGCAAACTCAGTCGTCTTCAACACGGCGGCGGTGAGCAGCTGGAGCAGCCGCTGCGGTTTCAAGGGCAATACTTCGACGCCGAAAGCGGCCTGCACTACAACCGGCATCGCTACTACAATCCGGATGTTGGCCGGTACCTGACGCCTGACCCGATCAAGCTGGCGGGTGGGCTGAATCAGTACCAGTACACGCCGAATCCGACGGGGTGGGTGGATCCGCTGGGGTTGAGTTGTCCGCCGCCGGGGAAGCCTGGGTGTGGTGCGCCGGATGATGTTACTGGCGCAACGGTTGATGACGGCGCTCCTGCGCTGCCGAAGCTGACTGGCGAGGAACGACGGGCGCGGATTAATGAGTTGGCTGAGGCGAATGCTAAACGGAGGGTAGTTGAGTATGAAGATAGATACGACATGCACACAATTAAAAAGCACAGTTCGGACATATCTGATGAAGCGCTAAAGCAACGAGCTATTAACGGAGCGAATCCTCACACCGGAGTAATTCCGAGGGGTGCAAGAGGTAATTTGAGCTCACAATTCAATAACTGGCGAGTTCACTTGGGCGCGCTAAATAAAGCCTTGACTCGGGAGCGATTGGGCTTGAGTCCCCATACAGGGCAGGATCACAACAGAGACCCCATTGTAAGAATGGAACTTCCTGGTGCAGGACGTGGATACAGGCCGAACAGAGATGACGAAAACAATCCTAAGCTGAATGAAAAGCTAGACTGGTTTGAAGTCAAATTTGACAAAGATCAAACCGACCGGCCTTACACGGCTTTCCCATCGGAGAAAAAATGATGTTGAAGGACCCATTCGTAAACGAGAAATTCGAACCGGACTTAATGTGGTTTATCGGAGTCTTCAACATATACGACCAAGAAGAGACTTTCGGTGTGGAGCTTGAGAAATATGACCCAAATAAAAAATCCGACAGAGAAGTGCTGATAAAAAAACACAGCTTAAAATTGGACTACCTATCACACAGACATAAATTTGTATTGGTTAAATATTTGGCACACACATTGAGTGATAAAAACTTTGATTTCGATAGTGTGTTCGAGATCGGCGAAGACGAAGCATCTAGCTGGCCTCGCGGAGAGTGGTATGAATTGGAAAATTCTCGGGTTTTCTTTGAGGAGGTCTACAGCTTCGCTCAAGATGTTTGGAAAAATGAGCTATACAAGGCAAGTTTAGAAGATCAATCAGATTGGTGAGCAAAAAAACCGACTGTAGGACGTCAAGAATTTCCGGACAAGCTCGTCAGAAATTTCACTCAAATTTTAAAGACGCCCATGAACTGGCGCGACATGAACTCCATCGATAGTCTTTGGCGGTCTCTGCAATTGCAGTGGCAGGGTGTAGGAACCCTTCAAGACCGTTAGAGCTACATCAGCGTCGAAGCATAAATTGCGGCCTTTAACATGCGCCCGTAAAATCTGTTGCGGCGGTTATGCGCGGGCACGCTTCGGCGTGGTCGAGTTTTGCTCTAAAGGTCTCGATATTCCTACCCCGCGCATAGCTGCCACCCAAGCTTGTAGGAAGGCTTATGGCAGCTCCAATTCTTCCTTTAGGGCAACCAAATGAAAGCACTTCATCCCGATCCACCCTACACAAAACCAACCCCCCACCCCGAAAACCGCTTCAAACCCCTCACCAGCAACTGCGACGACATGCCCACCCTCTTCATCGATACCCAAGCCCCGCTCGACGTCCTGGTCGATGCCGCCAATTACCGAATCCACGCAGTCACCCAAGTGCTGGAAAACCTCTCCATGCGCGGATCAATCGAATGCCAGTCTTTCATCCTCAGCGACTTCGCCTTGCTCTGCGCTCTTCCGCTGCGGGATGGGTGTGATGTGCTGAATGTGGTTGGCCAGAGGTTACGGCCGCGAGGTTCAAGTGGGGTATAGCTGCGAATAGAATCGATGTAGATAAGTGGGGTGTTTAGGTTGGCGGTACAGCCCCTGATACAAACCAATTCACCCCACAAATCCAGCAGTTATTTCCCCGCAGTCCCATTAGAATGCCTCCCACCCGGATCACTGCCAATGGAACTGTCATGCCGCTTCGCTCGCCGCTGTATTCGCAACGTTCGTTGGTTCTTACGCTGATTGCGCTGCTGGGTGCTGGCTTCCTGGCGACGTCCTTTCTCAGCTATTACGCCTCGCGAGCGTCGATCCGGGACAGCATCGTCAACACCGAACTGCCGTTGACGTCAGACACGGTCTACTCGGAAATCCAGAAAGACCTCGTCCGTCCCATCCTCATCTCCTCGATGATGTCGCGGGACACCTTCATGCGCGACTGGGTGGTCAACGGTGAGCAGAACCCCGAGCAGATGACTCGCTACCTCAACGAGGTCATGACGCACTACGGCGCCTACACCGCATTTTTCGTCTCCAACACCAGCCTGACCTACTACCACGCCAAAGGCGTTCTCAAGCAGATCAAAGCCACCGAGCCCCGGGACGCCTGGTATTTTCGCGTGCGTGATATGGCCGATCCGTACGAGATCAATGTCGATCCGGACCTGGCCAACAAGGACAACCTGACGTTCTTCATCAACTACAAGGTCTACGACTACAACAACCGCTTCATTGGCGCGGCGGGCGTCGGTTTGACGGTTGATGCGGTGATCAAGCTGATCGACAAATACCAGCAGCGCTATCAACGCAGCGTGTACTTCGTCGACACCTTCGGACGCCTGGTGCTGACCGGTGCCGAGGGTGGCCCCGAGGGCGCGCACATCGGCAAGACCCTTGGCGAACTCGACAGCATGAAAAGCCTGGTCAGCCAGCTGCCCAAACCCCACAGCGGCACCTATGAATATTCCGTCCATGGCCAGGGTCATTTCCTCAACGTGCGGTTTATTCCGGAGCTCAACTGGTACCTGTTTGTCGACAAACGCGAAGATGGCGCGCTGAATGAAATCCGCCAGTCGCTGTACCTCAATTTGCTGATCTGCCTGTTTATCACGCTGATCGTATTGGCCCTGTTGAACCGAGTGATCAAGCGCTATCAGGCGCGAATCCACGCCCAGGCCACCCTCGACAGCCTGACCGAGTTACCCAATCGCCGAGGCTTCGACCTGCTGGCCGCACAAGCCATGCACGAAGCCCAGCGTGAACCCAAACCCCTGACCGCTCTGCTACTCGACCTGGACCACTTCAAAGCCTTGAACGACACCTACGGTCACCTCGCGGGCGATCAGGTGCTGATCGGCTTCGCACGGGACCTGGAAAGTTGTCTGCGTCACTCCGACATTGTCTGTCGCTGGGGCGGTGAAGAATTCATCGTGTTGCTCAAGGACACTGATGGTGAAACCGGCCTGATGATTGCCGAGAAAATTCGTCAGCACGTCGAGCAACAGCAGTATGCGTACAACGATCAGGCATTGAAGCTGACCGTCAGCATCGGCCTCACCACCTTGCAGCCCGAAGACACCTTGCACACGCTGCTGTCCCGGGCGGATCATGCAATGTACCGGGCCAAGCAAACCGGCCGTAACCGCACCTGCGTGGAAAAATCTCACTCCGTTTATGAATAAACCAGATACCTGCCCGGCCTGCGGTGCCTCCAACGA
>Ga0247817_10001073_pt1 | contig 14594 bp, 14 predicted proteins | sample UWRJL212509R1_FD_178010 | JGI IMG/M metagenome (GOLD analysis project Ga0247817, IMG submission 178010) | Plant litter microbial communities from Arlington Agricultural Research Station in Wisconsin, United States - UWRJ-L212-509R-1 | ecosystem: Environmental > Terrestrial > Plant litter >... | reverse complement strand
TTACCAAAATGGTATCAGCAACTTTTACTTAAATATATCTTTCGTTTGTTCCATTTGGAATAGTTGGAATTTGCGCATGCAAAGAAATTCCTGTAATTAAAATTATAAGAGAAAATAAGTATTTCATAGTTTAAAGTATTGAGTAAATATAAAACGAAATATTGAGACCTTAAATAAATCTATCCTTTTAAACCGGCATTTGCGCTAATTTCCAGCATTCTGTCCATCGGTATTTTTGCTTTGATGCGTAAGTCTTCGTCCATTAATAATTCTGGTAATTCGTATTTTAATGCCAAATAAATTTTTTCTAAAGTGTTGCGTTTCATGTGTGGACAATCATTACATGCGCATGCATTATTTGGTGGTGCAGGAATAAATGTTTTGTTCGGTGAAGCTTCCTGCATCTTGTGTAAAATTCCGGTTTCTGTTGCTACAATATATTCCTGTGCTTCGTCGGTTTGCGTGTATTTCAATAAACCTGTTGTAGAGCCAATATAATCTGCTAATTCCAATACTGCCGCTTCGCATTCAGGATGTGCGATCATTTTTGCATTTGGATGTTTCTCTTTTAATTTCGCGATCTTTTCTAAAGAAAAAATTTCGTGAACCATGCAAGAGCCATTCCACAAAACCATTTCACGGTTTAATTTTTTTGATAAATATGCACCTAAATTTTTGTCAGGCGCAAAAATAATTCCCTGATCTTTTGGAACAGCATTTACAATAAATTCTGCATTCGAACTCGTGCAAATATAATCGCTCAGAGCTTTAATTTCTGCTGTACAATTGATGTAAGAAATCACTGCGTAGCCGGGAAATTTTTTTTTGAAAGCCGAAAATTCTTCCGGTGGACAACTATCAGCCAAAGAACAACCGGCGAGTAGATCCGGTAACAAAACTTTTTTTGCAGGATTTAAAATTTTTGCTGTTTCTGCCATGAAATGAACACCGGCGAATAAAATAATATCTGCGTTGGTGCTTTGTGCTTTTTGTGCCAACTGCAGCGAATCGCCGATAAAATCCGCAATGTCCTGAATGTCGGCTTCCTGGTAATAATGCGCCAGTAAAATTGCGTTTTTTTCTTTTTTTAATTTTTCAATTTCGGCAAATAAATCTAAAGTCGGATCAATTTCAATATCCAAAAAACCGATTTCGTCCAGTTGTGAAATTTTTTCTTTTAAGTCGATTACTTCTGCCATTTTTATAAATTTTTCGATTGTTTTGGAATTCAAAGGTAATTTCATTTTTCTAATTCCGAACACTCGGAACTAATTTTTTTTAAGACAAGCTAGTTGGTATATTATTATAAATAAGTATTTAAAAATCTTTTTTTATTACTATTATATACCTGTGTGAATTCGTTGATAAATGTTTTATAGTTAATGATAATTTTTAGATTAGTTTCTTAGAACTAATGTTTATCAACAAACTATTCACATGATTTTATTCTTTTTTGTTTTTCGTGTAAAGTATTATTTAATAGCTCTTTATCAATTCTTAAATTCATTAAAATAGTCATTCATTCACAATTAAGAAGAACTTTATCCATAGTTGATTGTGTATACTTTTAACGAAGATTTTTGTGTGTTAGTTCCGATTTTGTGTGTCTAAATATTTAATAAGTGCTATTGTTGGTGGAACTTATTTTACAGAGGTTTTTTAATTTGTGGATAGAATATATTGCCAACATTCATTCACATAAATTACAAATTTTGAACATAAACTAATGTTGGTAAATCACTCAATAAAATAAGGTGTTTTGAATCAAAGCTAACATTGATGTGTATAAGTCGAAATTTACAAATATTGTTTGTGAAACCTATTAAATTTGTTCCACAAAAAAAGGAATCTCAATTGAGATTCCTTTTTTTAATACTGTAGTTTATATTATTGTTTTTCAATAAAACCATGGTTGTAACTCCATCCTGGTTGAGTAAATTCGAATCTTCCTTCTCTAACGTAAGTAAATGTCATTTCTATTTGGTCACCATAACCATCATCACTTCCCCAAAATACAACTAATGATTTATCGCCGGCATTCGCTTTTAATGAATCACCAACTGAAGGTATTCCTAATATTAGCACTTCTGAAGAAGATAACTTTTTAATAGTAGCAGATGCTGTTCTAACCTCAGTTAGTATAGTTCCAGAACCATTATAAATTGAATCTTTTCCAATCCAATTTCCAACATATTTGTCAGCAATATCATTTCCTGAATTTGTTCCACCATCTTTTTTGCAAGATGAAATTCCGATAGCTATTAAAGCTACGATTAATGTTAATTGTAATTTTCTCATTTAATATTTTATTTTTTCGCAAAGAAAATAAAAATAATGAGATGTTATCTATATAATTTATTATTTAACAAATATTCTTCAACATTTTCGGTTACAAAATATTTTATGCTTTTCTTTTGTTTAACTCTTAATCTTATTTCCGTCGAAGAAATATTAAACATTGGAAGCGAATAGAATTGAGAATTGAGAATTGAGAATTGAGAATTAATTTTTTCTCTATTATAAATAAGCGTTTTAAAATTAGCTTGAATCCAAGCTGCTTCTTTCCATTCTTGGAATTTAGCAACATTATCTTCACCAATTATAAGATGGAATTTATTCTCAGGAAAATGGTTTGTAAGTTCTTGTAAAGTGATGTACGTATAAGAAGGTTTCGGCAAATTAAATTCTATATTAACGGCAGAGAAAAAAGAAACATTTTTAATAGCTATTTTTACCATTTCTAACCGATGGTTTTCGTTAGCCATTTCTGTATTTATTTTAAATGGATTCTGCGGCGAAACTACAAACCATATTTCATCTAATTGTGCAGCTTCACGAATGTGCGTGGCAACCAACAAATGACCAACATGAATTGGATTGAAAGAACCGAAATAAAGACCAATGTTCATACAGTAGTTAGTATTAAGTTATAAGTATTAAGTATTTTTTCTTGCATGATTTTTATATCAAACCTTTGCACAAATTTACAAGCATTTGTGATAGTCGTAAATTGTAAGTCGTAAGTCGTAAGTAATTTTTCTATTAATTCGGCTGCGTCATCAACATCTTTATAAATAAAACCAGTTTTTCCGTCTTCAATTATTTCTTTTGCGGCATTATAATTACTACTTACTATCGAAACTTTTTGCAGCATGGCATCTAATATAGAAGTTCCTAAACCTTCACTTGTTGAAGTAAACAAAAACAAATCATATTGGTATAATTGCCGGTTTATATCTTTTACAAAACCTTTCAAAAAAACCTGTTCCTGTAGTTTTTTATGATTGATATATTCTTGTAATTCATCCTTTAAATTTCCTTCACCAAAAATGTAAAAGTGTGCATTTTTATTTTTTAAAACCTGCTCAGCAATATCAATAAATTCAAACAAATTTTTCTCTTTAGTTAATGCTGCCGTTGTTATAATTTTAGGAATATTATTACTTGTTTTTTCTGCAAATCTCATACTTGTATCTATAGCAGAATGTATAACAACTATTTTATTTTTATCATCAATTATTTTCTCAGTTTCAGTTTTTACAGCTTCTGAAATGCAGATAACTTTTTTGATATTTTCATCATTGTATTTTTTCCTGGAAAAATAATTATCAGATTTTTGAAATGCAACACGCCTATGCAACACAACCGGAATATTATTGTTTGTAAGTTGTTTAAAAATATACCAATTTGTATGCGCGTTGCTATCGTGCAGATGAATGATATTTATTTTGTTTGAAGTAATAATTTTATTTAGTTTCCACAAAAAATTTATAAGGTTCTTAAAACTAAAGCAAGTTATTTTTTTATCGCGACAATATTTTTCTAACTCAGAATTTTCTTTACAAAACACAATATTCTTTACAAGCTTATTTTGGATTAAATAAGCCAGCTGTTGTTCGCCACCACGCCAACTAAGACTGGTGTTAATGTGTAATACTGTTATCATTTTTTGATAATCCAATTCCTATTAAAAATAAGTAGATGCTGTTGCCAAATAATGTACCTAAAAAGGCATCCCAAATTCCAAAGATCAATAAACCACTATATAATGTTATTAGCAGATAATTTTTTTGTTTTGCAAAATATACAACAGGATAGATAAAGCAAATGATTAAAATAAAACCAAATAAATATCCGAAACAACTAATAAAATATACGTATTGACTGTGTGGTAAATAATAAAATTTACTTTCTACAGATGAATTTTCTTCTTTATAAATTTTAGCACATTCATCTTTTATATCACCAATACCACAACCAAAAAAAGGAAATTTATTGGCTATTTCTATACCTATTTTTATAGAATTTAATCTTCTTGAATCTGAATATTGAAACGCATTTTTATCATGATTCTTAAACTGCAAAATATCGTATTTCATGTAACTTATTTTGCTTTTTAATGTGGTAGAATTTTGATAAAAAGTAAAAATTAAAATCGGAAATAATACAACAACAATTGCTAACATTTTCCACTTTTTAAACTCAATTAATTTTAAACCTAAGTATAAAATCATCATTACATATAACAACACAATTCCTGTGCGAACGGCGAAGATGTGCAGAAAAATAATTAAACAAAATGCAGTAATAAACGAACTTATTTTTATCCATTTGTTGGTTTCAGAAAACAATACTGAAATCATCATGATAATAGTAAATGAAATTAGAACAGCAATCTGCACGTGTTGTATTTTTATAACCGGTAATACTTTTCCAATACTATATAAATATTCGGTTTCTGTTTTATGTTGTATAAAAAATAGAATTGCAAAAATAGCTTGTATTAAAGAACAAGCACCAAACAAAAATTTGCCAAACAGTTTTTGTTTGTCGGTAATTAATAAGCAATACATGCTTATAGGAACAAATAAATAAAGAATTTTTTCTTTAACACTGAGTACGTAGAAAGAAAAATTTTCGCTTACAATAACAGATAAAATATACAGAATGGCTATTAAAATAACCGATTGAAAAAGTCTGTTATTTATTAAAATTTTTAATTCAGTTTTCCAGTTTGGTATAAAAAGAAAACCAAAAGCCAAGGTAACGCTTGCGATACTTTTCAATGCATTTGAAAAAAATAAACCAGCTATCCACAGAATCAGAATAGATGTGAATGCATATTTTATGTTTGTTTTACTAAAAATCTTATTGCTTATTACTTGTTACTTAATGCTTTCGTGGAACTAACTACACAAATTTAGCGTTTATCTATCTAAAATATTATTAACTTTATGACCACAGTGTCAACAGAACCAATTTTAAATAAAGAAGAAATTTTTGAGCAGGAATTGCTGCCGCACGCAGATGCGTTGTATAATTTTGCTTACCATTTAACATATAACGAAGCTGATGCGAATGATTTAGTGCAGGAAACTTTTATGAAAGCATTTCGTTTCATACATTCTTTCGATTCAGGAACTAATGCGAAAGCATGGTTGTTTAAGATTCTGAAAAACGGCTTCATCAATGATTATCGTAAGAAGAAGAAAGAACCGACGAAAGTAGATTACGAAGACATTATAGCTTATCAGGATGCAGATGAAGATAAAGGTGGTGTTGCTTTTGATTTGCGTGAAGATATTTTTGATGGAATGTTAGGCGATGAAATTACCATTGCACTCAACAGGTTGCCGATAGATTTTAAAACTGTGATTCTTTTATGTGATATAGAAGGATTTACATACGAAGAAATTGCTAAAATAATTGATATACCAATAGGAACAGTACGTTCCAGATTGCATAGAGCTCGAAACATGCTTAAAGAAAGCTTGAAAGAGTATGCAGAAAAAATGGGTTATAAAAAATAGATCGTATGCACCGTACACAATATCCACCACATAATTGTAAAGATTTAATTGCTGATATCTCTTTATTGTTAGACGGCGAATTAAACAGGCACGCTGAGCGTCAGTTATTGGAAGCAATTGAGAAATGCCCAACCTGCAAGCAATACTATAATAATCACGCAAGCTATAAAACCAATGTTTCTCAAAAAGTAACGCGTATGTGTTGCGGCGAAGATTTGAAAGATGCGCTTAGAGCAAAGATCAGAGGTTTGTAATCCGCAAATTTAAATTTTATTACTTTTCATGAATAATGTTTTTTTGCTCTTTTTGGCGAAGATTAAATTGATTGATTCTTTACAAATGAATTTTTCAGTTTCAAAAAAATTATTTATCCAAAAATTAGAAGAAAATATAGATGATGATAAAAAATTTCAGATTTTCGAACAATTTTCATCAAGTTATAACGACTATAAGGGTGTAGTTAATGAAGAAGGATTCAGATTAAGAAGAAGAAAACATTTTGCTGATTATAACTTAGGCTTAACATCAATTTTTGGAAGAATTGAAGATAAAGGAGAAAAAATAAAAATAGATATTCGATTATTTATCAATCCTACATTCGTATTATTATTGTTAGGATTGTTTGGTTTTTTCATAACTGTAATGATTTTTAATGATAGTAATATTTTAATTTTTATTATATCTTACAGTATTCTTCTTTTCATAATAGTATACATAATATTAAGAAATGATATTTCCAAAGCAAAAAAGGATTTTGAAAAAGATTTATTTTTTTACATAAATAAGTAATCCTATTTTCCGATTCCAATTCTCACACTAAAAGCAATTTCGTAATAGGAAAAATTAGCACTTGGTTTTTCTCCATTACCAGTAATTGGAAAATCACCATGCAAGGTTGGTTTATAATCTAATGCTAAAATTAATGGAATTCGTAGTTGTTGTGTTGTATAATCCAAACCAACAATAGGCGATAAGCCTAAAGCAAAATAGGTTTGTTTAGATTCACTGATTTTTTTACCAAAACCAATAGCTGGTCCGGCGCCAACATATGCAGTAAAGCCGCGAACACGTCTGCCAATTTCCCAATGCTTTTCGTATAATACCTGAATATGCGCACCTGGTTTGTTCAGGATCAAACCATGATAACCATAACGCAGTAAAAATTCTAAACCATGACCATTTCGCTGGTCAAACATATAAATTCCGGTGATTCCGATTCCATAACCAAAGCGTGCGCCAACCGCACCTTTCCATTCTGTTTGACCAAATGATTTTGAAGACGAAAAAATTATCGTAATAAAAAGTAAACCAGCAACAATGAGTTGTTTTAAAATCATACGATAAATGAGTGAATTAATTAATCAACAAGATCAGTAGTGAGCCAAAAATTATTATTGCCTTCACCAATAACGATAGAAACAATTTGTTGTTGAATTAGTTCTAACATTCCTAAGAAAATAAAAACTGCGTGTATTTTGCTTTCGCATTTTTCGAAGATCTCTGAGAAAGATGCTTTCGTTTTATTTTTTATAAATTCTGCTAATTTCTCTCTTTCACTTTCAATAGAGAATTTATAAGCATCCACTTTATGTACAACTTTTTCTGTTTTGTTTTTGTACTTTTCCATCGTACGCTGATATGCTTTCAGCAATTTGAAAAGCGTGATCGTTTCAAGTTCCGCTTCATCAGCCAACAATTTTATTAAGTTATCTACTTCTTTTTTCTGGTTGCCACGAGCATATTTTAAAGAACGGTTTGCTTCCAAATCTTTAAAAGCTTCTACCACTTCTTTCACACGTTTGTATTCCAAAAGTTGTTGCACCAATTCTTCACGCGGATCGATCTCATTTCCTTGCTCGTCCATTTCTTTTCTTGGCAACAACATTTTTGCTTTAATACGCATCAAAGTTGCGGCAACTAAAATAAACTCACTTGCTACTTCAATATTTAATCTTTCAAGATGTTTAATGTAATCTAAAAAATCTGTTGTAATTTTAAAAATTGGAATATCATTAATGCTCAGCTCATCTCTTTCAATAAAAAATAGAAGTAAATCAAATGGACCTTCGAATTGTGGTAAGTGTATGAGAAATGGAGCTGACATATTTTTTAGTTATAAGTAGTAAGTAAAAAGTAATAAATCTATACTGTTTACTGCATACTAAGATACTGCATACTCAAAAGAAAGCCGATGATAGTTATCTACACACCGAAAGTTACCAACAGAATAAAATACACCTTAGATTTTGTATTTCAGCAATATTTTGGTATCGACTATGAATTGACCGAAAATGCAGATTTTACTATACTTTCGGAGAATTGCAACATTAATTATTCTAACAAAAAAATAGACAGTTGGTTTTCAGTTTTCCAGGTTGATTTATTACTTCAGGAAGATATTAGAATGCAAAAACTCTTTGTTTCTTTAGAATACGAACTGCCTGTTTTTTTTCAAACAACAGATCATTATAATTTGAAGTTCGATATATTTTCATCCATCTTTTTTTTGTTGAGCAGATATGAAGAATATTTGCCACACGAGAAAGATGTTCATGAAAGATATAAATCATCAAATTCCATTTTGGCAAATCCAGCTTTTAACTTTTCGCCAATTGTAGAATTTTGGTTAGATCTTTTCAAAAAGGAATTGCTAAAAATCCACCCAAATCTTTCTTTCAAAAAATATGAATTTGAGTATTTGCCGACTTTTGATATTGATAACGCCTTTCAATTTTTAGGAAGAAACTGGTTGAAAAATCCACCAAATATTTTTCAGAAAACTTGCAGAAAAGTTTTATTTAAAAAAGAAAAAGATCCATACAATAATTTTGATTTTATACTCGAAGAACTGGAAAAAAATAAACTCAGATCTATTTTCTTTTTTTTGTTAAATGATGATGAAAAAGAGAACTCAAATGTTTCTCCGGATTCAGATTTATTACAAAAAGTAATTTCCGAAATAGAAGACAGCAAAATTGAAATTGGAATTCATTCGTCCTATTTTGCAACAGAAAAAAATCTGATTTCTGTAGAAAAGAAATTTTTGGAAAATCTCACAACATCAGCAATTACAGTATCGCGACAGCATTTTCTTAAAATTAGCTTTCCAAATTATTTCAGAGAACTGATAAAAGCAGAAATCAAAATAGATCATTCTTTATGCTATCCGGATGTTGTAGGTTTTCGTGCAGGTTGCAGCAGACCATTTTTTTTCTACGATTTAGAAACAAATAAAAGAACACAACTTTTACTACAGCCAAGTTGCTTTATGGATGCTACTTTTGAATATTATCGCAAAATAAAATTTAACGAAATGCAGGCTGAATTTTTAACCCTTTTTAACCAACTTAAACAAATTAATGGTATATTAGTTCCAATATTTCACAATGATTTGTTCGCTAAGAATACATTTAGAAGTATTTTTACAATCATTAATAAACAAGTAAAAGAAGCAGAGTATGAGAAATAGTTTACATTTCAAAGTATTATTATCTGTATTTATATTAATATTCACAATAAATACACAAGCACAGGATTATAAATTCTCACAATTTTATAATTCACCGCTAAATTTAAATCCGGCAAACGCAGGAAGAATTAATTCTTTATACAGATTTGTAGCAAATTATCGTTTGCAATATTTACCATTACAAACACCTTCGCCATACAATACATTAAGTGCTTCTGCTGATGCAGGCTTATTTAGAGACAAGTTAAAAAATGATATTTTTGGAATAGGCATAGTTTTTACAAATGACAGGCAATCATCTATTCGTACCAATTCTTTAATGGTTTCATTAGCATATCATAAAGCACTTGGTAAAAAAGGCAGTCATTATTTAAGCGCCGGTGTTCAGGTTGGCTTTTTCCAACGTTCAGTAGATTTTGGAAACCTGGCTTTTGAAGAACAATTTACAGGAACAGGTTTTAATACGAATCTACCGAGTGGCGAACTTTTTTCATTTAAAGATAGCAGCAGTATCAGCAAATTCATTCAACCTAATGTACATATAGGTTTATTATATTCTGGTCAAATTACAAAAATGATTGGTGTTTATGCAGGTGTTTCTGTCTTCAATGTTTTAAAACCTAAAGACAGTTTCTTTAAAGCTGATAACGAAAGAGCAATCAGATACAATGCACAAGCAGGTTTAAATATTGATATAAATAAAAAAGTGCTTATTTCTCCAAATGGAATGTACATGCGTCAATCTACTGCGCAACAATGGATTGCCGGTGTTTCTGCTGCAATTAATTTATCAGGTAAATCTCAACCATATAAGACAGCAGTATCAATTGGTGTTTGGTTAGATGGTGGTGGAAAAAATCCTGATGTAGCAAAAGATAATTCATTAAACGCTTTAATTGCCTCAGCTTCTGTTTCTTTTTCAGGTGTACAAATTGGTTTAAGCTATGATGCAACAATTAAAAAAGATCTTAGCAAAGCTGTTAAAACATTTGGTGCATTAGAAGCTTCAATTATTTACACAAGCAAACCATTAGATAAAAGAAAACAATATTCACCTTTGCTTTGTCCAACTTTCTAAAAGAAAAATTTATAATACTCTCTAAAAGGATAACCATTGGTTATCCTTTTTTTGTTTCACGTGAAACTATTTTCAAAGAATGAAATTGTAAATTCATTAAGACTTATGCTCTGGTAAGTTTCACGTGAAACAAATTAACACCAACTCCACATCCATTAATTCACAAAGTGCATAATTTTGTTAATTAACCAAAGAAAGTTCCTATTTCAGAATCTTTAGAATATTCCACACAAGCTAAAATAGTTTCACGTGAAACTTATTAACTTCAATTCACACATCATTTATAAACATGTGTATTATTTTGTTGATTCCAAATAAATCAACAAATTCTAATAACTCACGACTCATGACTCACGACTTATATCTATCTTTGTGGCATGTTTCAATCTTATGATGTAATAGTAGTAGGAGCTGGTCATGCAGGTTGTGAAGCAGCTGTAGCTGCCGCAAAAATGGGAAGCAAAGTTTTACTTGCTACTATGAATATGCAAACCATTGCACAAATGTCTTGCAACCCTGCAATGGGTGGCGTAGCTAAAGGTCAAATTGTTAGAGAAATAGATGCAATGGGTGGCTATTCAGGAATTGTGTCAGATAGATCAATGATTCAGTTTAGAATGCTAAACCTGTCGAAAGGACCAGCTATGTGGAGTCCAAGAACACAAAATGATAGAATGCAGTTCCATTTGGTATGGCGTGAAATGCTGGAAAACACACCAAATATAGATTTTTGGCAAGATATGGTGAGCGAACTATTAGTAGAAGATGGAAAAGTTTGTGGTATTAAAACAGGAATGGGTATTGATATTCGTTCAAAATCTGTTGTACTTACAAATGGAACCTTCTTAAATGGAATCATTCATATTGGTGAAAAACAGTTTGGCGGTGGTCGTGCAGGCGAAAAATCATCTAAAGGAATTACAGAACAATTAGTTGCTCTTGGTTTTGAAAGTGGCAGAATGAAAACAGGAACACCACCACGTATTGATGGCAGAAGTCTGGATTATTCTAAAATGGAAGTTCAGGAAGGAGACGAAGATGTAGTTGGCTTTTCATACATAAAAACAGAAAAACCTAAACAACAACGCTGCTGCTGGATCACCTATACAAACGATAAAGTTCATGAACTGCTAAAAACAGGTTTTGAACAATCACCTATGTTTCAAGGCAGAATTAAAGGTTTAGGACCAAGATATTGTCCATCAATAGAAGATAAGATCAATCGCTTTGCTGATAAGGACAGGCATCAGATCTTTGTAGAACCGGAAGGTTGGAATACTGTAGAAATCTATGTTAATGGGTTTTCTACATCATTACCGGAAGACGTTCAGCTAAAAGCACTTAAAGAAATTCCAGGTTTCGAGAATGTGAAGATGTTCAGACCAGGTTATGCTATTGAATACGACTATTTTCCACCAACGCAACTATCGCTTTCTTTGGAAACCAAATTGATAAAAAACTTGTTTTTTGCAGGACAGATAAATGGAACTACCGGTTATGAAGAAGCTGCAGCACAAGGTATGATGGCAGGAATTAATGCACACCGAGCAATTAATGATCTTGAAGCAGTAATTTTGAAAAGAAGCGACGCATATATTGGTGTTCTGATTGATGATTTGGTGAATAAAGGAACCGAAGAACCTTACAGAATGTTTACTTCAAGGGCAGAATTTCGTATTCTTTTAAGACAAGATAACGCTGATTTACGCTTAACAGAACTATCTCACAGTATTGGTTTTGCTGAAGATGAGCGTTTGGTAAGAGTATTGGAAAAGAAAAAAGCAACAGAAGAGATTGTTCAATTCCTGAAAGATTTCAGCATAGAGCCAAGCGATATAGATGCATATTTGGAAGAAAAAGGCACGACACCTTTAATTCATAAGATGAAATTAGAAAAGATAGTAACTCGTCCACAAATCGGTTTATTAGATTTGATAAAAAATGTGCCGGTGGTTGCGCAACATCTGGATAAATACGAAAGAGAGTTTTTAGAACAAGCTGAAATTTCTGTAAAATATGAAGGCTATATATCTAAAGAATTTTTGCAGGTACAAAAGATGGATAAGATTGAAAATGTAAAACTAAGACCAGATTTTGACTATCATGCTTTGGCATCTTTATCTACAGAAGCTCGTCAGAAACTAACAAAAATAAAACCAACAACGCTTGGTCAGGCAAGCAGAATTTCCGGAATTTCGCCTTCAGATATTGCTGTCTTAATGGTTTTTTTAGGCAGATAAACAAATTCAAAAATGAAATAACTTAGTAATGGATCAATGCAAAAAGCAAAATACACACAAGAATAATTACATTATTTTATTGCTTCATTGCTTCATTATTATTTCTTGTGCGCAACCATCAACTCCAACCGGCGGACCTCGAGATACTAAGGCTCCGGTTATTACAAAATCAAATCCGGCAAATTTTTCTACTAATTTTCATCAAAGAGAGATTAAAATTGAGTTTGATGAATGGATTCAGCCATTGACAAATGCTCAAAATCAGGTTATTATTTCTCCAAATGTTGTTCCTTTTCCTAAAATTAGTGCCGAAAGGAACGAATTAATAATAAAGCTTAAGGATTCTTTACAAGCCAACACCACTTACAGTATCTTTTTTGGCGATAATTTGAAAGATAATAATGAAGGAAATGCATTCTCAAATTTCAGGTATATTTTTTCTACAGGCAATTATATTGATTCTCTGAAAGTAAAAGGATCTATAAATACAACATTGGATAAAATTCCAGATAACACTTATTTGCTATTGTATAAGGAGAAAGAAGATTCTGCTTTCTTAAAAACACGACCATTTTATATTACAAAAGTCAGCACAGATGGAAGTTTTAATCTTGAAAATGTAAAAGAAGGTGATTATAGAATTTATACATTAAGCGATAAGAATGGTAATTATTTTTATGATTTAGCAACAGAGGCAATAGGATTTACGGACAGTTTTTATAGTATACACTCAAATTTAGACACCTTAAACTTTGAACTTTTTATGCCTGAAGATTCTGTACTACGTATCTATTCGTATGATAGAATTGTAAAAAATGGCATCTTCCATTTAACTTTAAATAGAGAGTTATCCTATACAAAAGACGAAATTACAGTATCTGTTTTAAATGATTCAACTATACATCCAATTGCATTTCAGAAAAAAGACTGGAATTTGGCTGCAGATGCCGGCTCAGAAATGAGCGTTTATTTTCCAGGTTTAAAAAAAGACACAGCAAATCTCACTTTAATATTGAAGAATAATGGAAAATTTATTGACACATTAAAGATCAGGACAGAATCAAGATCAGCAAAAAATACGATTTCTTTTTTTAATGATACAACTATTTACAGGTCATTGACAGTATTTGAGACTAAACCTTTAATATTAATTTCAGCCAATTATAGTTTATCAAACATTGATACTTCCAAAATTTTTATAACGGATACTTTTAAAACGAAAATCCCATTTTCAATTTCAAGATCGGAAGATTTGCAAACGTATATAATTATAGCAGACTGGAAAAGTGGAATGAAATATGAATTAACAGTTCAGGACTCAACATTAGCAGATTTAGTTGGAAATTACAACAAAATGCAGAAATTTTCCATTTCTGCACAGTCAGTCAAAAAAGCAGGTAATCTATTGATAACGTATCAGTTACCACTAAATAATCATCAATATGTCGCAAATTTGAAAGATAATTCGGGCAAAGTCCTTGATAAGCAAATTTTACGCGATTCTCAGACGGTTAAAATCAACTATGGTTTGATGAAAGCAGGAACGTTTTCCGTGGAACTTGTAGATGATACTAATATGAATGGTATTTGGAATTCAGGAAATTTTGCAACAAAAACATTACCTGAAAAAATATATAAAGAACCTAAGCCAATTATCATAAAAGAAAATTGGGACACAGAAGAAATTATTATAGTTGATTTCAGCAAAACAAGCACATCTTTAATACCGGGTAATTCGCCACAGGCAGTCAAAAAGAATACATTTCCAGGAAATGAAAAGAACCAGGAAAATAGGAAAGGTGTTTTCGATAAGTAATCACTTTATCCACACAAAAAGTTAAAAAATTAACAAAATTCATCAAATATCACCATTTATAGGTATGCGCAATACTTAGATATTAACTAATTTTGTAATAACATTAAACCCTAAATTTCATGTTACCATTTTATTTTATCTAAGAAATTTTTAAGTCAATAATTGACATATTAATATTTTT
>Ga0247817_10001071_pt1 | contig 14595 bp, 13 predicted proteins | sample UWRJL212509R1_FD_178010 | JGI IMG/M metagenome (GOLD analysis project Ga0247817, IMG submission 178010) | Plant litter microbial communities from Arlington Agricultural Research Station in Wisconsin, United States - UWRJ-L212-509R-1 | ecosystem: Environmental > Terrestrial > Plant litter >... | reverse complement strand
GCGCTGGGCCTCAAGCTCGACGAACTGCTGGAAGGCCCGACTCGCGAAGGCTGGCAAACCCGCTACCAGGCTTACGTCGCCGCTGGCGTACCTGAGTTGCTGGCGCGCATGGTTGCAGGCACCACTCACCTGTACACCTTGCTGCCAATCATCGAGGCCGCCGACGTGACCGGTCAGAACGCAGCCGACGTGGCGAAGGCTTACTTCGCCGTGGGCAGCGCCCTGGACATCACCTGGTACCTGCAACAGATCAGTGCCCTGCCGGTTGAAAACAACTGGCAAGCCCTGGCCCGTGAAGCGTTCCGCGATGACGTCGACTGGCAGCAACGTGCGATCACCATCTCGGTCCTGCAACAGGGCGATGGCACCCAGGACGTGGAAACCCGTCTGGCGCTATGGATGGAGCAGCACGACGGCATGATCGAACGCTGGCGCGCCATGCTGGTGGAAATCCGTGCCGCCAGCGGCACTGATTACGCCATGTACGCGGTGGCCAACCGTGAGTTGCTGGACCTGGCATTGAGCGGGCAAGCGGTAGTGCCTGCCACTGCCACTGTCCCGGCGGAGCTGGAACCAGCGGCCTGATCAGCGGCTGAATGAAAAAACCCGCATGGTGACATGCGGGTTTTTTTTCGCGCAGTTTCCTGGAAAGATCTGCTTCGATAGTAGGAGAGGCCATTGATATCAATACAATTTCTGGCCAGTTGTATTATCAATCATCGACACATTACCTGTCGGTCTGGTCAATAAATTATTGAGCGACTGGTCAAAGTTTTGCAGTGCGCGAACTTGCACATTCTGTTGTTCGTTAATATCGGCGACGATCTCTTCGCTGCGTTTAAAATCTGCCCACACTGGACTTAGCTCTTTGGCGTCATGCCCTTTTGCGGTGCCAATGTAATTGAAGTTGGCGTCATAGAAATCTGCACTCACATCGGCACTGATATCCGAACTGCGCGAAGTGATTAACTGGCTGCGGCTGTCCACAACGGCAACCACATCAGGTTTCGCGGCTTTGAGGCTTTGCATGTCCGGGTACACCGTCACTGAGCCGAACTGACGCTGCAACGAAGCCTTTACCCAGTCCACTGCCAGGTCCGGCTTGGAGGTGGCCACGTAGGCGTCGTGGATGGGTTGCACCAGCAGGCTCTGGCCGAAACCGGTGCCTGCGTTGGCCTGGTAATCCTGCAGGTAGGCGCGATTGGTCTGGGTGTTTCGGCTATAGACGATGCCCAGCGATACATTCGCACCGCTGGCAACCTGTGTCGCACTGCTGCGGCCAACCGGTTGACTGAAAATGCCATCAAGCGACGACACCGCCCTTGGGGCAGTGGGAATTGAGCAGCCGGTTAAAGCAATGGTTATTGCAAAGGTACTGGCAAGTGCACGTTTCATGGTGTTACTCCAGTGAAACAACCGAGTCGGCAATTTAAGAACGCCGGTATTACCCGGCATCAGGTTTTAGACTAAACCTGTTGTTCGTTATGAAACAGGCACTAGCGGCCTCTATCGGAAAATGAATAGTTTTGTTTGGATTAAACCACATTCATTAATAGCGTTGAGAAATAAAAAAGGCTCGAACGTGCTGTTCGGGCCTTTTTATTTATGCGTCGGTGCTCAGCTATCAGTTTTTATTTGCTCTGTCTCGTCCTGAAAAGGTTTACGCCTTTTGGTTTCTTATCAGTGTCTCGTCTTTGAAAAGGTAAACGTGTTCAGAACGAGACCCGGGCGCCAGCTAACAAAGTATCAGTCGTTGCCCCAATATGCCTTTTCATTCGGGAAGCCTGCGGAGATTGAGAATGTCGGGTTCTCAGTCGCGCTTTTCGCATAGGAACGCGTCGGATCCGCGTAGCGAATCATAGGCTCGGAGCTGGTTGGGTAGGGGACGTTTCGCTCAATAATTTCAAGATTGAACTGCACGGCGTCTCCGGGTTGATCTGCATAGGTATAATGGGATTTGTCACGCGGCAGTTGTCTGTTTATGAGTCCGGCGTTATGGGCTTTCAGAAAAACGGTGGCCTGGTCGGTTTCGAGATCATCAAGGGTGATAATGTTGTGGCTGGAGTCCAGCAGGTTGAAAGAAAATGTAACTCCATCGCCTGGCGGAAAGGCCCCAAGAATACCGCTGCTGTTTTTGCCGAAAAAATGTTCGAAATAATACTTACTGCGAATCTGTATGTTGTAAAAATCTTCGTGACATCTAAAATACGCAAACATATCCTTGACGCTCTGGCGAGTTCGACCGCCCGATGTATATCTCAACCTACTCATTGTTCCACTAAATTCGCTATGTGAATGCAATGTCGTAAGATAGCGGCCCTCGTGGCCTGCGCTTACCGCCGCCGACATGCTGAATCCATCTTGGCCAAACCGCACCACAGGATTGTCTAAAAGTTCATCGACAGTCACCATCTCGACATGATCTACGCTGATGCGCGCAATAAAAGATCTTTCTTGTTCATTACTCATATTCATTCCTTTGATTGAGACCTTGCGTCTTGCAAGTTTTTAGAAAGATAATAGATCATGCTCCCAATTTACACTGAAAACCGTTGCTCTATATTGCCGGCATGTTTATGGCGGACTGCGAAGTGCTGTTTTATTATCAATCTTGGTCAATAAATTGCCAAGCGCCTTGTCAAACTTCTCCAAGGGCCGAACTTGTAAGTTCTGCTGCAGGAAATAACAGGCACGAAACCGCCGGTCGCGCCTGATTATTTATAATTGCCGTAACAGCTATCAGTTTTTCAAGGGGATCAATACTTTTTCGTCCGGCGACAACACCATGAACACCAACAACTTCGCAGGTTGGGTAGCACTGGCGTTTTTCGAGACCAGATGCTCAGAGCCTGCCGGTTCATACCAGTACTCACCGGCCTTGTAGGTGATCGCTTTTTCACCCTTCACTTGTGAAGTGATCTCGCCGGAAAGGACATAGGCCATCGCCGTGCCTTGGTGTTTGTGGGCAATGGACGATTGGCCGGGCTCGTAGTCGACCTCGATCATCATGGCTTTCTTGCCGGGAACGTTTTTCAGAACCTTGTCCTGCAAAACGGTGACTTTTTCCGAAGGCTCGCCTTCATGGGCGAACGCCGCAGCAGAAAGAGTCAGGGCCAGGGCGGCGAGGGAGGCGGTACAGAAACACAAAGCTTTCATGGTTTATCACCTGCGCAGAGTAGTTGTCGTAAACCACATTAGTCCGCAAGCGACGGCAAACAAACGGCCAATTTCCACGAAGGTCAGGTGACCAATCCATCAAAACGATCAAAAGATCGCAGCGTGCCGCAGCTCCTACGGGGAACATATTCCACGTAGGAGCTGCGGCACGCTGCGATCTTTTGATCTTGTTTTCAGCGAATCGGAAAGCTGTTGAAATCCACGGCATTGGCCAGTTGGCTGTCAATCAGCCCGATGAAACCCTGGACTTCAGGGCAGTTGAAATGCGATTGCATGGCCGCTTCCGATTGCCAGCGTGCACTGACGCTCCAGCGGTTACTGTCCTCTGGGCAGCGGTCGACCATATAGGAATCACAGCCCGGAAGTTCGCGCAGGGTTTCGACAATCTTTTGCAGTTGCTTGCCCAGCTCTTCCGTGCGGCCGGGAGCGGCCTGCACCTGTACGGTGTTGATCACATCATTGGACATTGCTCACACTCCTGAATCAGGCCGGACGAATCCTGCTCACTGAGGGATAACGCCTATGCAGGATAGGCCTGCACCCCCGGACCACCAATAGCCAATCGCCGGATAAACCCCCACACCAATGCCTCAGGCCAGTTGCTGCAAAATGTCGCGCAAGCGGTCCAGGGCGGTGTCGATGTCCAGGGTTTCGATGGCTCCGAACCCCATGAGAAGCCCGGCCTTCGGCGCTTGCTGATAATAGAAGCCTTCAATGGAATAAAGCCCGACTTCAACTTTTTTAGCCAGGTCGATCAGTAAAGGCATATCGATAGGCACTTTGCACATAACCACCATGTGGAAGCCTGCCGTGGAAGGCACCGCCTCCAGCCAAGGCGAAAGGTCAGTGGCCACGCGCGTGAGAATCCGTTCGCGCCGCCCGGCATAAATCGTATGGCAACGTCGAATGTGCTTGAGCAGGCAGCCCTCGGCGATGAACTTGGCCAGCGCCCATTGGGGCAGGGTGGACGTATGCAGATCGGTCAGTTGCTTGGCGCGGATCACCGCTTCAAGAATCGCCGGCGGCAAAATGGCATAACCGAGGCGCAGTTCTGGCAACAGGGTTTTCGAGAATGTCCCGACGTAAGCGACGATGCCACGCTCATCCATGCTTTGTAGCGAGTCGGTAGGTCGGCCTTCGTAGCGAAATTCACTGTCGTAATCGTCCTCGATGATGATTGCTCCCAGCTCATAGGCCCGCTCGAGCAACGCGATCCGCCGCTCCTGGCTCATCGGCATGCCCAGCGGGAACTGGTGAGACGGCGTGACATAGATCAGTCGCGTACCCAGCGGAATCTTGTCCACCTGGATACCCTCGGCATCCACCGGCACGCCGATCACGGTAGCGCCATGGCTGCCGAACAGCAGGCGGGCAGGCGGGTAGCCGGGGTCTTCCATGGCCACAATGCTGCCGGGGCGAGTCATTACCCGTGAGATCAAGTCCAGAGCCTGTTGCGCGCCGTTGCACACCACCACGTCTTCGTCCTGGCAATTCACCCCGCGAGAAAACGCAATGTGCCGGGCAATTGCGTTACGCAGCGCCGGCAAACCCTCAGGCAGGCTGTACAAACCCTTGGAGCCGGCCATCTGACGCAAGGCATGGGAGGTGCAGCGACGCCAGTCGTCCTGGGGAAACTGGCCCTTGCTGGTGGCGCCGCCGATAAAGTCGTAGCGCAGCGAGCCTTCCAGGGTTGGGTGACGCAGAAACACCGGCAGGTTGCGCCAGGACTCGATGACCTCGGCACTGGCCAGTTCCGAGTGGCTTTGCTTGCGGGTGATTTTTGACGGTCTGGCGTTGACGTAAGTGCCTTTGCCGATCACGCCGGTGAGGAAGTTTTCGTAAGTCAGTTGTGCATAGGTGTCAGAAATGGTCTTGCGCGAGATACCCAGCTGTTCCGCCAGCAAACGGCTGGGTGGCAGTTGTGTTCCGGCGGCCAGGCGCCCGGATTCAATGGCGCTGCGCAGTTGTGTGTAGAGCTGACCCGTGAGGTCCTTGCGGCCGTTGATGACAACATGAAGTTCCATACCGGCGTGGCTCCCGGGGCTGTTGAGCGCGTGTGCGTCGCGCCAGATTACCTGCATGAGCGCTCGCGCAGTAGTTGCGTGGGCGAAAAACCGAGGATTGGCCTGATGCCAGGGTGGTCCACGGTTTTTTCGCATAATTGGACCTGTAATCCTCCTCCTTGAGCACCTACCGTGAAGCGTATCCATCGATACTCGAGGCTCGCCATGAATTCCCGTCTGGATTACTACAGCGCATCACCCAAAGCGATGAAAGCCATGATCGCCATGGAAGCGCTGACCAGTAACCTCAGTATCGAACAGCCCTTGCTGCACCTGATCAAGATCCGTGCCTCGCAGCTCAATGGCTGCGCGTTCTGCACTGACATGCATTCGGTAGACGCCCGGCGTTTGGGGGAGACCGATCGCCGGCTGTATTCAATCGTGGTCTGGCGCGACAGCGGTTTCTTCAATCCCCGCGAGCGCGCCGCACTGGCCTGGACCGAGGCGGTGACCTTACTTTCGCAAAGCCACGTGCCGGACGATGTCTACGCTCAGGCCCGAGAGCAGTTCAATGAAAGCGAAATGGTCGACCTGACCGTTGCCGTCACCGCGATCAACAGCTGGAATCGCCTGGCCGTGAGCTTCAGACAAACCCCCAGCGCCTGATCCGTTGCTGTCCCGGCCTGTCACGGCAGATTCATGAACATTGCGCAGGATGAAGCTTTCAGGGACAGATCGACAGGGAGTCAGCGATGCCAACGATCGAAACCACCCGCACCCGCCACATTGATCCCGTGCTGGCGCGGTCTTTCCGGGTCAGCGCCCGTTGTGGCTGTTTCACGCAAGCGGCTCGCAGCCTGAACATCAAGGCGACCCAATTGCGCAAGCAACTGGCTCAGCTGGAAGCGCAGCTGCAGTGTTCGCTGTTCAACCCGGCGGAAAATGGCGTGTCTTTGAGTCGCGATGGCCTGGAGTTTCAGGCGCACTTGATCGCTCTGGCCCATGAGCGCGACTTACCGGTGATCGAGCAGCCACTCATTCGTCTGGCCGTGGCCGAACCGATCCTGCATGACATTCTCGGCCGTGACCTGATCTCGCTGGTAAGGCGTAACGCCAGCGTTCGACTGGATATCGTTACTCTGGATAGCGAGCTGTCACTGCAAGCGATCAGTGCCGATGTGGTGGTGTGGCTGGCCGGAACCGACTCGCCGTTGCCGGGGCCTAGTTTCGCCGTCGATGAGCCCCAGCGTCTGGCGCGACTGGGCTACGCGCCGCACATCTCCAAGCGCTATTCGCGGGTCGCGGCCAGGCCGGAAAGTCTTGATGACCTGGCCGACTTTTTATTGGTGCAATGGCAGCACGACCGTCAGCTCGATGCGTTCAATCCCTGGAACAGCCTGGTGGATCAACGCCTTGCCGCCGTGGTGCGCGTGCACGCCTACGAGCTGATGCTGGAGATGATCCGCTCCAGCGCCTGCATCGGGCTTGTGCCGGACTATATGAGCCAGCTTGACCGTGGGCTGGTTGCATTGCCCGGGTTGTTCGAGCAACCGATGGAGCGCCAGGTGTGGATGGCGGTGAATACCGAGTCGCAAACAAAGCCTGATGTGCAGATGATCGTCGAGCTGATCGAGCACACCTTCAACGAACGACGTGAATGGTTCGAAAACTGACTTCGTCCCCCTGTAGGAGCAAAGCTTGCTCGCGATAAATTCACCGCGTATTGCTGAGTCACTGCGGCATACCGATCGCGAGCAAGCTTTGCTCCTACAGGGACCTCGCCAAGCTGAAAGACGGCGGGTTAGAGTAAGCAGCCATGTCTGCATCAAGGATGAATCACCCATGTCGCTCTCCGACTCCGTCATCACCCTCGAACGCTTCAATGAAACGCACCTCGACGGCATTACCGCCCTCTACAACGACCCGGTGGTCACGCGCCAGGTGCTGCAGATGCCGTTTCAGACCGTCGACGTCTGGCGCAAACGCCTGGCGGCCGACAACGAGCGCGTGGTGCAGCTGGTTGCGCTGCACCAGGGCACGGTCATCGGCAATCTCGGCCTTGAGCAGTACTCGCGGATTCGGCGCAGCCATGCGGGTAACCTCGGCATGGGGGTCGCGTCAGCCTGGCAAGGCAAAGGCATCGGCACCAAACTGCTGACTGCCGCGCTGGATATCGCCGACAACTGGATGAACCTGCGACGGGTCGAGCTTTCGGTCTACAGCGATAACGAAGCGGCCATCGGCCTGTATCGCAAGTTCGGCTTCGAGACCGAAGGCTTGTTTCACGACTACGCCGTGCGTGACGGCGTTTATGTAGACGCCTTGAGCATGGCGCGCCTGCGTCACATGCCTGGCACCCATTGATTCAGTCCCCCAATGCAAACGCCACCGCCGCCTGTGCATGCAGTTCGGTGGTGTCGAGCAAGGGCAGGGCGCTGTGTTCGGGTTTGATCAGCAGACCGATTTCGGTGCAGCCAAGGATGATGGCCTGCGCCCCACGTCGGGTGAGGGACTCAATGACTTGTTGATAGACCTCGCGTGAGGCCTCGCTGATCACCCCGACGCACAACTCGTCATAGATGATCCGGTGCACGGCCTGGCGCTCATCCGTCTCTGGCACCAGCACGCTCAGCCCTTGAGCGATCAGGCGATCCTTGAGGAAGTCCTGCTCCATGGTGAACGCCGTGCCCAGCAAACCAACTTTCAATGCGCCCATGCTGACGGCAGCCTTTCCAACCGGATCGGCGATGTGCAGAAACGGAATACCGATAGCATCCTGAATCTGCCCGGCGACCTTGTGCATGGTGTTGGTACACAGCACCACGCACTCCGCGCCACCCGCTTGCAGCCGTTGCGCCGCGTCCACCAGAATCGCCGCCGCATCGTCCCAGCGCCCCGCATGCTGAGCCTGCTCGACCGGGCCGAAATCGACGCTGTGCATGAGCAGTTTTGCCGAGCGCAACGGCCCGAGCCGGTCACGAACCTGTTGATTGATCAGGCGGTAATACTCGGCGCTGGATTCCCAGCTCATGCCGCCGATAAGGCCGATGGTGTGCATGGTGTATTCCTGTGGGTTTGGAGAAACCAGAGTGCCGTGGATCGGCATTCAGATCCATCGCAAAATGCCGTTCAGGCTTTTAGTCAAACATCGGTAGCGCGCATCTGCCATGCTCAAAGTCCGCAGCACTGCTTCAACCAAAGGAACACCGCAATGGACGACGTAAAGCAACTGGGTGAGATGCTTCGCCAATACGCAGAAAGCGAAGCGCACAAGAAACAACTGTTTGAGTCGCAATCGGCTGTGTGGGCAACGCGCATTGGTGAACTGTTCGATCAGATCCAGCAATGGCTGGAACCGGTTCAGACGCCGAACCTGCTGGAAGTCAAACGCGAGGCGTATGTCGCCTTTGGGCCGAGCGTTCCGGTCGAAACGTCGAACTTCAAGACTGAAAAACTCAGCATTGTCATCGCCGGCAAACCTGTGGAATTCGTCCCGGACGTCATGGGCACGGGCGGTCAGATTTCATTGGCGGTGATGGGCCTGACGGCCGCTCGCTATGGCAGCATTTCGCTGGTCTGCCTGCCGCCGTCCACTAGCTGGCAATGGCGCAAGACCAATGGCTTGAAAGACCCGGATACGTTCGCTTTCGATGCTGACTTTTTGGCGCAGCAGTTGCAGAGCCTGATTCCTCGCGAACGTGGCTGATTGCCGGAAACATGGCACCTCCCTCTGTAGGAGTGAGCCTGCTCGCGATGGCGTTGTGTCAGTTACCAAACTGATTGATTGATACACCGCTATCGCGAGCAGGCTCACTCCTACAGGGGTTGTGGGTGGATTAGATGTCGAGGTTGATCCAGCCTGGTTTCGCCTCTTCCGGCGCGACGGCTTTCACTTTCAACCCGGTCGCCATTTCCACCCGCCGCGCCACCTCCGGGTCATCGGCAAACGGAATCAGGCTCGCATCCTCCAGGCTTTGCGCGGTCTGGCGCTTGAGGCAATACTCCACCGCCAGCCAGAGCGCGATCACCGCCACGCCATTCATCATCAGCTCGAACATCCCGGTTCCTCCCTTCAGGCAATCTGCGCTTCACGTTCGGCCATCGCCACATCAGCGACCCGCACTGTGCGCCACACGTTGTAAGCCATCAGCAGCATGCCGCTGAGGAAGAACACGCCACCCACAAACCGCACGACGAACCCCGGATGACTGGCCTGCAACGCCTCGACGAACGAGTAGGTCAATGTGCCGTCGTCATTGATCGCGCGCCACATCAAGCCTTGGGTGATGCCGTTGACCCACATCGAGGCGATGTACAACACCGTGCCGATGGTTGCGAGCCAGAAGTGCGTATTGATCAGCGGCGTGCTGTGCATTTGCTCGCGCCCGAAGACTTTCGGGACCATGTGATAAACGGCGCCAAAGGTGATCATCGCGACCCAGCCCAGTGCGCCGGCGTGCACGTGGCCGATGGTCCAGTCGGTGTAGTGGGAGAGGGCGTTGACGGTCTTGATCGCCATCATCGGGCCTTCGAAGGTCGACATGCCATAGAAGGCCAGGGACAGCACCAGGAAACGCAGGATCGGGTCGGTGCGCAACTTATGCCAGGCACCTGACAGCGTCATCATCCCGTTGATCATCCCGCCCCAGCTTGGTGCCAGCAGAATCAGCGACATCGCCATGCCCAGCGACTGCGCCCAGTCCGGCAGTGCGGTGTAATGCAGATGGTGCGGACCGGCCCAGATGTACAAGGTGATCAGCGCCCAGAAGTGCACGATCGATAACCGATAAGAGTACACCGGTCGGTTCACTTGCTTTGGCACGAAGTAATACATCATCCCGAGGAATCCGGTGGTCAGGAAAAAGCCCACCGCGTTATGCCCGTACCACCACTGGACCATGGCGTCGGTGGCCCCGGCATACACCGGGTAGGACTTGAACCAGTCCACCGGAATCGACAGGTGATTGACCACGTGCAACATGGCGATTACCACGATAAAGGCGCCGAAGAACCAGTTGCCTACGTAGATGTGTTTGGTCTTGCGCTGAACCACGGTGGTGAAGAACACAATGGCGTACGCGACCCAGACTACGGTCATCCATACCGCGCCGGTGAATTCGATCTCGGCGTATTCCTTGGTGGTGGTATAGCCCAGGGGCAGGCTGACCAGCATGACCACTATCACCGATTGCCAGCCCCAGAATGTGAACGCCGCCAGCTTGTCTGAAAACAGGCGTACCTGGCAGGTGCGCTGCACGGCGTAGTAACTGGCGGCGAATTGCGCGCTGCCGGCAAAACCGAAAATCACCAGGCTGGTGTGCAGCGGTCGCAGGCGGCCGAAAGTGGTCCATGGCAGGTCGAGGTTCATCTCGGGCCACACCAGTTGCGAGGCGATCCACACCCCCATCGCCATCCCCACGACACCCCAGACGATGGTTGCCACGATGAATTGGCGCACGACCTTGTAGTTATAGGCCTGGCCGGTTGTTGCTGTGCTCATGGTCATTGCTTCCACGGTTGCAAAGTAGTGCCAGGCCACCCGGCCTGACAGGTCCTGCACTGTAGAAACCCTGCCCGAAACAAAACAGACTCAGGAAAGTTGCATTAATACGGATCAGATAAAAAACTGCACTCCGGGGGGCACTCGATAGGCGCTGTCAATCGCTTGTCCGTTCCAGAACGGACTGAATGTTTGTCTCGACTGTCATTTTTTACAGTTACGCAAGAACGATTTTCGGCGTTTACTCGTTAACGGTGCCTTGCACGCATTGCGGAATTTGCTGGCGCACCCACGAAGAGACTGGGCACCGACTCTCGGTGGTCACTCTCATTGGCTGGTGATTTCATAATCAGGGTAAAACATATGAAACCGTTCAAGTATCCAGCTCCAAGATCTCCCGAGGATGACGCATCGTTGATGCCAAGTATCGAGGGCAAAAAAATATTGATGGGCTTTTGGCATAACTGGCCGCCAGAGAATGGCGCTGGCTATGAATTCGGGAAGGCCGGTACGCTGGCTTTGGAAGACGTTCCCGAGGAGTACAACGTTGTGGCCGTGGCCTTTATGAAGGGGCGCGGTATTCCCACCTTTGTGCCGGTGGGGTATTCCGTGGAAGAATTTCGGCGACAAGTCGGTGTGTTGAACAAGCGAGGATGCGCGGTACTGCTGTCCTTGGGGGGGGCTGACGGCGAAGTGGAACTCGAGGCCGGAAGCGCAAAACCACTTGCTAATGAGATCATCCGGTTGTGCGAGGTGTACGGCTTCGACGGGCTGGATATCGATCTGGAGCAGGGAGCGATTGATGCAGCCAGTAATCAGAGTGTTATTCCCGCTGCGCTGATAGAGGTACACGATTACTACAAATCATTAGGCAAGCATTTCATTATCAGCATGGCACCAGAGTTTCCGTACTTGCGCACTTCCGGCAAATACGTGCCTTACTTGGTCGCACTGGAAGGTTACTACGACTTTATCGCCCCACAATTCTATAATCAGGGCGGCGATGGCGTCGCCGGACCAGAAGGCTGGTTGGGACAAAACGACGATACTCGTAAAGAAGATTTTTTGTACTACCTGACACTCGCCTTGGTCACCGGACAGAGCACCTATACGTATATCCCCGCCGACAAGTTTGTCATTGGACTGCCGACCAATAATGACGCCGCGCGAACAGGATGGGTGATTGATCCAAAGGCTGTTTACAACGCGTTCGACCGCCTTGAAGCCGCTGGTCATGCTATCAAGGGCTTGATGACCTGGTCGGTTCATTGGGACTGCGGAACGGACAAGAACGGCCTTCATTACAATTGGGGCTTCAAAGAGGCTTATAGGTCATTGATCCATGGCGGCAATGAAGATGGACGGCCCTGGGCGCCAAGAAGTCTACATTCAATCGAGGAGACAGAGACAACGATTGCATTGATGTGGATGCCACCGGCCAACGACTCTGGCAATTTGCGTTACGACCTTTACCGAAAAAATTCGCTAATTATGGAAGGGACGCCGCTGATTTCACATTACGACACCGCATTGACACCAAATACCACCTATCAGTATTGGGTAGTGGCCATTGATCAGGAAGGCAGGCGGTCACCGCCGAGCGTGACATTTTCGATCAAGACCAAAGGTGATGCAGGGGAGCCGAGCTATCCGCAATGGAGCAGCAAGAGTCAGCTCTACAGGGTCGGAGACGGTGTGACCTACAGCGAGAAAAAATATACCTGTATCAATGAGCACACGTCGAATGAAGGATGGACACCCGAAGCCGCGTTCACGTTATGGGCCCCGGCTCCCCAATCCGCCTCATCTTCGCGGCACCCACGTCCGGTAATGAGTAACTAACGGGCATTCAACTCAACGAGCAGGTGAAGTTTTCCTGCTCGTTTTTTGTCATGTGTGCGCTTCAACATCAGCGTCTATCACTTCAGCGCCGGATCACCCATGTTCATTTTCTTCCAGCCCTGCAACAGCACTTGAGCTTTTGGCTCCTGCCCGTTTTCCAGGTAGTACTGGATCAACGACAGACGTGCATTGCGGTTGGCCGGCTGGACTTTCAGCAGCCTTTCCAGCTCCAGGAAAGCCTCGTCGACCTTGCCGCTGTCGTGCAACGCCACCGCCAGCACATACCCGTACTGAGCGTTCTGTGGCTCCAGGGTTGCGGCCTTGCGCAGCAGCGGCATGGCCTCGGCAGTTTTGCCGGCGCGGATCAGCGACAAGCCCTGGGTATGCTGCAGCAACGCGGAGTCCGGGTGCTCTTTCAGGCTTTGTTCCAGCAACGCCCGTCCTTCTCCGGCGCGTCCGCTGGCTTCCAGCCATTGCACCAGCGTCACCAGTGCCGGGTAGAAATCCGGATCGCGCTTGAGCGCTGTTCGCAGCAGCCCTTCGACTTCAGCGCTGCGACCGTTGGCCTGATACAGCATCGCCAGGTTGAGATTGGATTCAGCCCGTTCACCCAGGCTCTTCTGCACCGTCTCGTATTCGCCGATCGCCGCTTCCCAACTGGCCTGGGCGCTGCCCAAACCGGTGCGCGAAGCACTGAGCAGATCCCGTGCGGTGGCGATGCGTACCGCTTTCACCGGATCACTCAACAACGGCGTCAAAAGCGGCGCCCGTTCCGGGGGAGGGAGGAACGCGCTGATCGCCCGTACCGCGCTTTCGCGCACTTGCGGTGCCGGGTGCTGCAAGTCTTTGGTGGCCAGCTTCAACGCCTGCTGGCTGGGATATAGCGGCAGCTCGGCGAGCAGCGTCGCGCGCTGGATCGCTGGCAGATTGCTGCGCTGCAGTTGCTCATACAACGCATCGGCGGCACCCGGCTGACCGTTGCGAATCAGCCACAGGCTTTCGTCGTACCGCGGGGCCTGAACGGCGCTGGCGTTGGCCGTGTTCCAGAGCTTGAATTGCTCCGTGACCTTGTCACCGGCCTTGCCTTGGTGACAGGTCAGGCAAGCGTCCGGCGTGCCCAGTTTTTTCGCCCGCTCCGGGTTGGGAATGCTGAAGCTGTGATCGTGCCTGAAGTCATTGCCCATGTAGAACTTGCCGGGCATATGGCAATCCACGCACTGCGAACCCGGCTGACCCATCGTGTGCCGTGTGTGCTCGATCGAATCGTAATTTTTCGCCTGCAAGCCCTTGCCATCCACCCCCTCGACAGCGGTTTTACCCGCCGTGTTGTGGCACTGCAGGCAGACCGCATTGCCCGGTGCTTTCAGCTCGTTACTGTGGGGATTGTGGCAGTTGCTGCAACGCACGCCCTTGTCGGCCATTTTGCTTTGGGCGAAGGAGCCGTGCTCGAACACTTCATCCTTGATCTTGCCGTCCAGTGCGTACAGCTCCCGCGTCAGGGCGCTGGGCAGGTAGTCGTCCATCAACCGATTACCCACGGTGAAACCGTCCCCCAGCGGTGCTCGGCGCGAATGGCAACGGGCACAGGTTTCGATTTCGACGGTGGCGTTCCTGTCCTTGAGATCGACGGCAAAACCTTTGTGGATCAGGTCAGTTTTTTTCGCCGTCCACTCCAGGTGACTGGAGGCCGGACCATGGCACGCCTGGCAACCGACGCCGAGGCTGTTCCACTGACTGTTGAAGGTGTTTTTCCCGGCATCGAAATTACGCTTGTAACCGGTGGTGTGGCACTCGACGCACATGAAGTTGGCGTTCTGGCTTGGCTTGCTCCAGTGCAGCGGGTCCTTGAAGTTCACGCCCTGGCCTGGGTACAGATGAAACCAGCGATGCTTTTCGGTATCCCACGCAACACCGAGCGCCTGCAGACGCCCTTCGCCGACCTCGATCAGGTATTGCTGCAACGGTGCGATGCCGAAGGTGTAGGCGACTTTGAAGTCGGCATTCTTGCCATCGATGCCCGGTGTGTTGACCCAGAAACCGCCGTCCTTGCGGGAAAAACGCGTGGTCTCTTTT